>Ga0265797_10003185_pt1 | contig 26613 bp, 24 predicted proteins | sample P2T30metagenome_FD_192433 | JGI IMG/M metagenome (GOLD analysis project Ga0265797, IMG submission 192433) | Plant litter microbial communities from East Loma Ridge, Irvine, California - P2 T30 | ecosystem: Environmental > Terrestrial > Plant litter > Unclassified | place: USA: California... | reverse complement strand
GGATGGCTTGGGTCGATCGAATCTTGTCATCATCGGACGCCGATGGGAGGGCGTGGGCCAAGGCTGCTGCTGGAACTGTGGGCAGAAGGGTCGGAGTCGAGAGGCACAGAGTGGTTACTTTCACCACTCTTCGCGCTAGCGCTCGCAGAACCGGTCAGACTGCGTACTTGATTGCCGCTTTTGGGCGGATAAAGATGGCTCACCCCGACTTGCTGTTCGACTCGCTGCGGCGCAACCGCGTTTCCATGTCCAGGTGGGTGATGCGGCACTGGCTGTCGCATCCCAGGCGGTGAAGGCCGACCGTTTTGCTGCATGCCATTTGGAGGCATCATGCCATTGGGCGGGCCCATTCCGTTTGGTGGGTAGCCGCCAGGAGGCGACGGGCGGGAGTTGGGTCCACGACCATTGCCTTGAAATGGATTGCCAGGAGACTGGCTTCCGCGTCTGCTCATGGGAGGGCCAGGGGGACCCGGTGGGCCTCCTCGCGAGAGCTCGTTCAGCCTCTCAGCAGTGAGTGAATTCGTTCTTGATTCGACGCCCATGTTGTGACGGTCGACATTGCCATACCTGTCCGAGGAGTATCCCATCAATGGGTTGCTCATCAGCTCTTCCCGCAAGTTTGGCATATCACCCATGATCGAGTTGCTAATGCGATTTTTCATACCCGGTCGTTTGAAAGGGCCTCGGCTTTGGCGCATGCCATTTTGGCCGCCGCCCATTCCCATGTCCGGGTTGTTGCGTAGCTGACTGGCACTTGGTGCTTTCCTTGTCCGCCTGGAAGTGACGCTCATCATATCCACCTGATCAGGGTCGACGGGCGGTCCGGCGTGTGAGATCATGTTAGGATCAAAGAAGTCTTCTCCGTCTTCATCATCGTCGTCCCAGCCTGCGTGCGAAGCGGGTGGAGGAGGGTGCATTCGGGGTCCTGGGCCAGGACCTCTTCGGCGCATGTTGTATTCTTGCTCTCTCAAGGCAATCTCTTTTTGTCGAAGAGCCAATTCTCTTTCTCTCAATGCAAGGTCCGGGTTGCCAGACATGTCGTAGCCTCCATCGGTGGCTTGCGGAATTTGTCCTTCGGGCAAGTTGTCGTAAAGCATGAGATGGCTGAACTCTCCAAGATCATCTCCCTCAAATGAAGGACGTCGCTGCATCTGTTGGGGAGGACCTCGAGGACCGTAACCATTGCCGTTCGCTCGTGGAGGATATGCGCCCATCGAGGGTCCCCGGCGGTTAGGTGGTGGGCCACCTTGGGCGGATGGTGCCCTGCTGCCAGTTCCCGGACGCATGCCATTTCTCATACCTCCCTGCATTGGTGGAGGGTAGCCTCTGGGAGGTGGAGCACCAGGTCCAGCAGCCATGCGAGGCGGAGCTTGTGCGGGAGGCGAATTCGAGGTTTGTGGTCGGTTCTGGTTCGTGATGTTGGCGTTGTGCAGCATTGAGTATAGCGTCTCGATTCTAGGTACGGAGACGCCGGCTTCTTGTGCCAATTTGATGGGCGAGCCAAGGTAAGTCTCAACTTCCATTGGCCGGCGGGCGGCGTAATCCTGGTACATGGTGCTTTGTGTCTCGGTAGGCGCCAGCATCTGTTCCATGACCGACTCGCGGAAGCCTGGTTTGAAATTGCACCCTTGAGCAGCAGCAAGATTCAGAAGTTCGTCCATGACGCCGTTGACAGTCGAGCGAACGCCGACTTTCTCGAGAAGCTCAGTATGAGATGGTGTCTCAAAGATCACGCTGGCTGGGTGGAAGGAAATAGGTCTGTGGCAGTCTGTTAGCCACGCTCCTTAGAAATGCATGAAGCTCGACTTACCCAATCATGCGCTCAAACTGTTGCTGACGAATGTTTGGTGATACTTCGCAATCCACCATGCCGGATTTGAGTGTCATGGCCAGCGCCTCTGCCATATCTTGCTGTATCGATACTGGAATTGAAGAATTCTTGTTTGCAGCTCCAACCCAAAGTTCTGTAGGACCAGAATGTTCGAACTCGCTCGCTCCGGTTTGTGTGATTTCTGCTCCTGATACCAACGAGAGAACCACGTTCGTGGGGAAGCGCTGTTCGAGGTACGACTCGACGCCTAGTGTGTGTGTTGTGTTGACGAGAATGCATGTGTGCTGGGGCGCAACGACGGACTCGATAACGGAGGCCAGGTCGTACACGTCGGGGAGGGCTTTGACGCAAAGCACAACGTAATCGTATGAGGCGCGTGATGTGGAAGCGGCTTCTTCAGGCGTGCGAACGACTGTTGAGCGATGTTTTGTTAGCAATGTGTCTCTCTCTCAACGGTGGGATCAGGGGCATGACATACCATGTCTGGGCTTGAAGCGTTCATTGCCGAATGTGCTCGACCTAGTGCGTTCGTCAGCATTGGCAGGAGGGCGAAGACGAGGCAAAATATCTTACTTGAATGAAATGCCGTACTGCGACACGGTGTCGAAGCCACTCTTCCAGACGAGTGTTACGTCGCAGGCGTTGGTCGCCGAGAGGCGCCATGATAGGAAAGCGGAGACAGCATTGCCGCCAACTGCGCACACCTTCTGTGTCAGCGTGTTGTCTGCCATGGCTGATGATGAAATGAACGAAGAGGCATGTGTGGAAGGCAACGGCATGAAGAGCGTCGCAACGCCGGACGAAGCTTCGGGCACGCTCAGGTGTGGGACATTTGGGAGGCGCTAGAAAAGTGGATTCCCGACACATCGAGCGTGGCGGACGTTGGAGCAAAGGGCAGGGATAAGGGTGCGCGGACATGCGGCATAGTGGCCGATAGCGTGACGGGCGCGGTACTGACCTGAGAGAATGCGAAGCCGGGGCGTTGACGGCGCCATATTCCGTTCTTCTGTGACGACGGCAGGAGGCAGCGCGGACTGGCCAAAGGCTGTGGTGCGGGAGCGGTGGGTCGAGGTCGTGCGTGGAGGACGAGCGAGTAGTGCAGCAGCAGGACGACTGCTTGCGGCTCTGTGCTAGTGGCGGCGGTGGTATGGGGCGACGACGAGAGACGCAATATGCAAGCGGCCGCGTCACGCTCAGTCAGACGGTGGTCCAAGGGAGATACTGAAAGTGTAGCAAAGAAGGGCCGGGGCGGCGCGGCGGAATGATCACTGGCGGGCAGAAACAAACGAGCGTGTGGGATGCGAACAATACCCGGGGACAAGCAGCTGGAGGGCGCGCGGTGGAGGGAGGAGGGTGGTGGTGGCGGTGGTGATGATGGGATGGCGGCGGGAGAGGGAGGGTTGGGTTCGGAGAGATGGCTGGTATTCGTAGTCGCAGTGCGAGCGAGGAGCAGCAGAGAGGAGGTGCCGTGGGTGGTTGCGTGCGTGGTTCGAGCCACTCCGCCTCTCAGCGGAAAGCACAGTACGGTAGGCGCAGGGCAAGCAAGCCGGTCTTTCGCGTACGCCGGCAAGGAAGGCAGACGAGGGTCGAGGCAGATCGTTCAACGCAATGCCACTGCCTGCCTGCGGTGGTGATTGGAGGCCACGCCTCGACTGACGCAGAGGACGGCAGCAGCAGTGAACATCTATTGCCGCGAAGGGCGACTGCTGCGTGCGTGCGTGTACGTGCGTGTGTGCGTGCTGGTCCACGGCACATGCTACAGGAGAGGATTATCATTGAGAGTGCGATACGGCATACACATGCTTGCATGCATGCAGCAGGAGCAGCACATCGCGGCCACAACAATAATAGTACGGTATACTGTATACAGCAGGGCGGGTCGTGTCTTGGATGGCGTCTCCGCGCATGTACCACCATAATGCCCTCGCCGCCGCCGTGAACGTGGCAATGGCGTGGAGATACAACAGCAGGCCACATGCCTGCCAACCTTGGCAGAGTAGTACCTGGTACAGCACCAAGCACATAGAGTGCTGATTTGCGTTGATAGCGCGTCGACTAGGGCAAGCTGATAGCTGGATCGCTTACTGTACCAGCCATTGGAACAGCTGTGGAAGAAAGGCAAATCAGAGAGGCGTCACCGTCTAACCACAGTGGCGATGTGCAATAGAGTAGGCAAAACACCTATTGGGTGTCCGACTGTCCTATACTATGCGTAAGGCCTCCCCAGCCACAGCAGCGTACAGTAGTAGCATACCAAGTTCGAGGTAGCTCGAATACTTTAAGCATCAACGCTTAGCTCAACGCTCTGTCTGTGTGCTGCAAGCATCCGCTGGCCGCCGATCAACGCCGCTGGCGCCTCACTCTCCATCTCGAGTACAGTAGTGGCAGCAGAGAGATCAGCCCGAATGCTTGACCTCATGAATTGTCCTGCTCCTTCGGCATCTCCAAACACCGACACCCGTTTGTACGCCTCATGCCTGTCATCTCTCTACCTTCCGTAGCCTCTACGCTCGCCGTCACAATTGTACGCCTTTGCCGCTGTGAAATGACACCGTCCGTGAGCCATGCAATGCCTTGGCCCAGCGCCACGCGCCATCTGCGTCAAGCCTTGGGACTGGCGGACAGGGATGCATGCTCGCAAATCATCGGCCATGCTGTGGATTCCGCATGCTATCAGGTTGGGCGCATAACAGCAAACCAGGAATTCCCACTAACGGCCGTATAGCAGTAGTAGTAGTCTCGGCCTCAAACATTCGCATGTGAACGGCCGAGTGAAGCCCATTCGGGGTCTCGCCGCTTTGTGCAGAAAAAAATACTGGAACGTATTATTACTTTTCTTCAACCAACACCTCACAATTTTCTCGGGCCTCCGATACATTCAGCCGCCGGGATAGACTTTTGCGCTTGTTGAATTAAGGTAGGTTGTCGGAGAGTAAAACTCCATTTTGCACAAAAGCGTTGCATAATAAGCATCTGGGGAACATCCCGCGAAATGTCATCGCTCATCTCTTGCTTCTTGCTTGCTAGAGGCAAATCCTTCTCGCTCTTTCTCGTACAGTTGCTAGCAGTGCGGGTATAGGAGTTAGTCCAGCATGAGGCAAGTCCCGCGACTTTGAAGACGATGCGCGCGCTCTGGCCCCTGAGACTTGCACTGCCTACTCGACAATCCCTGCACAGCGTTCGACAGGCATGTGAAATTAGTATTCGATGCTGCCGTCTGCCATGGCTGTCAAGCAGCAGTTACAAAGCTCTCATCCTGTGGTCCTGTAACAAACCTACTCCCACGAGTTCCCTACCATTGTTTGGCAACGACGCTGAAACTGGACGTGCTCACTCCCGGCCAACGACTCTTTTCCGGCCCACCCGGCACGCATTGTTTCGCGTGTGCGTTGGAACAACAAACCTCGACCGTGCGTGGCCTTATCATCTTCATGTCTCGCAACGCAGTAGTCCAGACTCAGGTGGTGGTATGCCTGATTGGGGCAAGCACCGTCAATGCTTGCTAATCCAGTCACCGCGTCACGCTCCTGCATACATAAATTGATATCTACGATTAACCGCAGGCGAAGATCATGTACAAGGATGACAGATATTCATAGACATTTTTGCACAACCGGACTCGCAGCCGGCCCTGACGCTAATGTAAGGTCCGCAGGCAGTAGTTTTTGGGGCAATCCTCCAAACGCGAGGCTTTTCGCGAAGCGGACGCGAACCCGAATTTCATTCGCTTGGTGTGCCGATGTAGCGATGTTTCTTGCCTGCTGCTGCTGCTGCCTGAATCCTCTATGCAATTTCGTGCGTTCCTAGGAGTGAGCTCTAACTTTGCCGTCGTCAGGAGGTTAGCAACAATAGACCGATGATGGGAGATTGAAGATGGATCGCCCCAGCCGTCAACCAACGGCGCGACCGAACGCACCGGCGCTTCACTAAAATCCGATCACATCTTCGCTGGCTGGCGAGTCTGATACCTAGTCGTGCTTCTCGAAGGCACTAACTTCTGGCCCTCGAACCTGGCTCGTGCAGCCACGTCCACAAAACATGTAAGTACCGGTCGATCTCGGACAATATTTATCATTTGTGTGTAAGTTCTACCATCGATGTACATAAACATACACTTTCGACATGGGTGCGAGAATACGAGGATTGTTTAGCAACATGAGGAGATTGGCATAGATCGCGAGCACGCCAATGGAAGCCACGAACAGGCTTGCTTTAGAGGCGACACGCCCCTGGTCATTTTGCACTGTTCGGATGGAGAGCTCTCCGCGCAAAAAGGAACATCGCGATTGATTGTCATTCAGCCAGTCTGGTCGCACGCGGCTCAAGGCGCAGCAGTGTTGATCTTCGATGATGGGTGGATGGCGAGGATGGATGGCATAAAAAAGGAGGCTCGATGACCATATCGGTCGTTCTTCCCCAAACTTGTACAACTACAGTACCAAGTGCTAGTCAGTGCCATCGATCTCCCCAGGCTAATACCTTAAGTGACATGGCTTCGACAGGCCTGACGAATTGCGAATAGACGAGCTTTAGATTGATGTTCGGTTCGATCTGCTCGAACAAATCGTCTGCCGGTCGGGGAACACGAGGTCGGGTTCCGATACTGGCGCTTCATCCGAAATGCTGCGGTATATTTTTGTAAATGGTTACAGGCAGCATGTCGATCTTCATGAGCGTGATTGAATATGACGTATGATCGTACAATCAATCTTTTGCTAGATCGTAGATTGTGATAGGACACGTGCACTGCGTAGCTTTAGAGTATTGTGATGATTTCAAGGACGCGCTTTGTAGTGTTTGGCAAAGGATGTTGTACAGTTTTTGCATCAGGTATGCGTTTATGATCCGCATCTCTGCTGTTGAGAATGTTGTGCTGGTACATATTGCACACCAACTACAACTGGGCATGGTTCCATCCCGCGTGGCACAATTGGCTAGCGCGTGAGACTTTTACGATTATCGTGATCTCAAGGTTGAGAGTTCGAGCCTCTCCGTGGGAGCTATACCTTTTGCCTTTTTGTCAGACGTCCACATAGGTACCATACGTCAATTACTTTTACTACATCTGAAGGCTGCTTGCGACTATAGGACGCAGCTGCACGGCAAGCCGGCTGAGTGCTGTGATTTTGTTACACACTTTGCCTTAACAACTTGATTGCTTAGGGTTTGGGGTACTGGTTTGCCTCATATATGTATTATATTCGTGAGAGGAACACACAGCTATTCCGAACATGAAGCCTTTGTTAAGGAATACTAATGTCAGCTTCTAACCTCGTAGTTATCTGAACAGAGTTAGACACAGCTATCCATATGAAAAGGAAGGTATCCTTGGCTTGATCGAAGACCAGGCATCTTTTCGCAGGAGCAGGCCGTCATATCCTGACATATCGATGTGTGGTGCTGCGCCGTCGCATAGCACAGAAGTCCTTAGACCTCTGCATCAAGATCCTTGCCCACTCCATCAAATCCACCTCCATCTGCCTTGACACCTTCCTCCGCCGCCTTTCCCGGGCCACGGGGCAATCGTTCAAGGAACATCAGCTTCGCTCGTATTGCCTCTTCGTGGCGGACCGCCGCCTTGCTCTGTGACCTGGTTCCAAATCTCAAGCCCTTGGTGTCGACCTGGTGTTCGCGAGCATCATGGACGTCGTTCGACTTCTTAGTGCCTTGCACATTGTTCGACAATTCAGGCCCAAGGTCATCGTCGTCGGAGTCTAGTGTATTTCCGTCCTCAACATAGTCGCCGTCATTATCGTCGTCAGCGGTAAAAGACCTTTCACCGCGACCAGGTCTCGTAGACTCGTGACCAACGCTCGCATCTGCCAATGTATGCAATCCTCTCTTCGGTGATGCTTTGCTCGGTTGGGCTTTGGATTTCGCGTTTGACCCTGCGAGAGTGTGCCCTCAAGTTGCCTTTGGTGTTGTTTGAGTCGTCTTGTCCTTTTTGCTCGGAGGAGCTCCACCGAGAGTGTGAATGCCGGTCTTGCGCTCGGGCTTCCTTTTCGGCGCCATGGTCGGGTTGAAAGAACCAATGATCCCGCTGAAGTGATGGAACGGTGTAACACTTGTTGTTGGTATGCCAAAACGTTTGTGCCTGTCTCGCCGAAGCTAGTATGGGGACGTGTGCCTGAGATCGTTGGAAGTCGTCAATGGTTGTTTGGGGTAAGCAAAGGAGATGAGCAGAGAGAAACGAGAAGAAGGGCTCTTAAGTTTTCCACTGTCACATGCAATATCTGTGTCCATTACTCTCCTCACTGAGGGCCTTGAGCACCACTAACTGAGCTCATTCGCTGACAACAATCACTCATTCACGTAACGCAAAACTCGTGTTTCGAGTACAGTCAGTCCACTCGCTTTCAAGACTGTTAGTGTAGGGTAGCGAGCACTCGGTTTCAGAACATGATGTCACGGAACACAAGCTGCAACCGCTTGTAGTATCAGCAGCAGCTCCCAACGTGTGTGTTGTATTCCAATTGTTCGGAGTGTCTTGTGTGGCATTACAAACGTTAATTCGATGTGTATCGAATGCCTACCAAAGAGGCTTGTCAAAGTCAATACTCTACTCTTCCTCTCTCAAATGGGCAACATGCGATGCTTGGGCAAGCCAATGTGCTGCCAAAGCTCACCATCATGACAATTCATCCTGCTCGTCTCCATCGTCTCTTGCGACCTTTGTCGCAACCACAACTCTCCGACCAGAAGTGCCAACCGAAGTAGCTGGACTTGCTCTCGCTCCTTCCTCAAAGAGTGACCCGAACTCGACGGGTGCAGTCGATTGCACGGGAAGACCAAGTCTTCCGGAATTGGCACTGCTGCAAGCTGGCGTTACCAAAGCCGACGCCCGCCTAACCGGGGCAGGGCCGGAGCGGCGCATGTGTCTGGCGCGAGGAGACTGTTCTTGCGCGTTGAGCAGACGCTTAGTCGAGTGTTGTGCTTGTGATGTAAAGGCTTCGTTCTCGGAAACTGATTCCTGCTTGACGGGCGAACCGGAGCTGATGTCGATGACCTCAACAATGTTGGCAGAGGTGCTCGCAGGACGAGAAACCGGAGATGCAAGCGCAGGAAGATCGACCACAAGTGCGTCGCTCTCATTGCTTTCCTTGTTGTCAACAATATTGTGAGAAGGCTCGGCCGCAGGATGCATGCTGTTTTCCATGGTAACATCCTGGCCTGATAAGCCTTCTGGTGTTGGGCGTACGTTGGGTTTGTCTTGAGTGCAAGCATTGGTATCTGTGCGCTCTGTTGATGCTGGGCGTAGGTCGAGCTCGGCCTGGTTTTTGTTGGGAGTGTCGTCTGCAGTGTGCTCTGCTGATGTTGAGGGTGTGCTGGCTTCGGCCCGGTCTTCATTGTTGTCACCGCCTGCTTGCTCGGTTGTACCTGGACGTAACTTAGACTCATCGAAGACATAAGCCGACCTCGTCCGGCGAGGATCCGCCTTTTCGAAAGCTGGGTTTCGATAAATCTCGTTGTAAACGTGATGAATCCAAGGCTCAGAAGTATTGCGGTAATGCGAGCTGTGTGCTCTCACCCAAGCTGAAATGTCTCTGCAACGCAGTTCGGCACCAGGTTGGGATCGGAAGCATGCCACCAAGATCTCTTCCCATGTTTGATACGTCAAGTTCTGCTCGTCTTGGCCTCCATCTGGGCGACTCGTCCATTCGTGGGCTACCGTGAGACTTCCGTCTACAGCGCTAGGCGCTATCCAGGTTCCGACGACAAGGTGAGGTGCGTTCTTTGTCATGCTTTGTACAGTATCACCAATAGCGGTACGAACCAACCCAGACCGGAGCTTCGGGCTGATTGGCTCTGTTGAGTCCAGCGCTTGCGCTTCAGGCTCTGGCATGACCCCGCGGCTGATTGTACCATTGAAGGAAAGACCAGATTTCCTTGGGCGACCCCGGCCGCGTTTAGCTGGAGGAGTGTCATTAGATTTAGCTAGAACGCCCTCATCTTGGTAAGGGACATCGGAGTCACTGTCCGCAATCTCGACATCACTGACTCGGCTAGAGCGACCGCGTGGCCGCTTACGTTTTGTTCCACTCGACGACATTCCCTTCTTTGCTTGAGCCTTGTGGGCGGGGATTGACATTGCATCCTGAACCTCATCATGATCAATATCTTCATGATCGCCCGCTGGCGTATACTCATCTGAGGATGCCTCTTCCCATGTGCTCGCCTGAGCGTGAGACTGGTCGAAGTCGACGTCCATCGAATTAGAATCTGAGATGCGTGCGACATGATTGGGCTGGCATTGGGCCTTAGATATGGCGCCTCTCGCAGTCTTGGCGTTTGATAGCTTGCTGGTGTCATCGAAATCCCTGAACTCTCCACTACTGATGACAACTTCAGGATGCGTATGCGGGCGAAGCTCATGCAATTGTGACACTACTGACGAGTGGCTGGACGATTCACCCTCTGGGCTTTGCCGAAGTGACGACTGATGGAATCCTTGTACATGGTCTTCTGGAAGTGTGCCAGTAGTCGCGACATCGGAATTGCGTCTCGTGGAATTCTTAAGTGCTCGACGTAGCAGTGGCTTTTGTGGATGCCGTTGGTGTGGGGCAAGTTGCTGGTGGGCTTTCTTCGGTCTGGCCCCATTCCCTTGATCATGGACAGGAATTGATGACGGCACATGTATCATGTCAGTCGCTTCAGTCCCGGAGTTGCCTTGTTGCATGCACAGAGAGGCTTGATCGCTTTGCACTTCGCCATCAGATCTTCCGTCGTTCACACTTGCTTGGGCTCCTTGTGGCTGAGGCGTCTTAGTTGCAGATCTTTTGCCGAGCAAGTAATCGTAATACCTGTGCGTGATCGCTGAAGCCGTGTGCTGGACGTCGCCGGGCATCGTTGCGGCAATCTCCGCCCAAGCCAATTTACGCTTTTCGCGGGCCTTCTTGATGAATGAATCTTGCTCAGGCGTGAACCGAGGGGCAGGAGCCTTTGTGGATTGCGGGTCCGGATATGCGTCGGAACGAGTCGGCCCAGTCATACCATACTCGTTCTGAACACGAGGTCCCGTCAAATCCGCTGTGGTGATTGTTCTCGAGATGAAAGGGTCATACAGTCCACGTGATGACAATTTGGGATATATGGGCACAAGGCCTTTGCGAGCTGGCTGGAAGGGTAATGGCCCCTTGCTGGCTGGCTGTGTTATAGCCCAGGCAGATGGTCCAACTTCCGACGGTCGTGGTGGCACGCTGGCCTGGCGAGCATAGACCGAAGGCGTATGAAGATGCTGTGCACGATATCTTCCAGCGCCGATTGCAGGGGATGCAGCAGCCTGTCTGGAAGGTACCTGGGGAGGTGGCATTTGGGTGTGAGTATCCATGTTGGATGCAGATTTGATCGACCATGACCTAGCGTCATCTCCGATGCTTGGTGGGATAGTGTTTGCAGTGTCAGATGTCCCTGATGTATCAGTGATGCGATTCATCTTGGAGGTTGCCGGACGCGCTTTGTGGTGGATGTACTGGCCGACAAGAGTCTCGTCAGTCTTGTCTCTGAACAGCTGTGCCATCTCTATGAAAGGCATTGCCTGCTCGTCCGTCATGTTCAGAATCGTTGCATAGGGATGCGACATTGATGGTGTGGCATCTATGCGAGGCGCATCGAAGTTGTGAACACCAGATGTCGCAAAGTCGTCGTCAGCTGTTGGTCGTGCAATCGGCATGTTATGGGTTGTCTGAGGAGGCATAGGAGTGAGGGAACCATCGTTGAACATTCGCTGTCCAGATTGTGCCCCCAGAGCATGAACGTTCGGATCAGACACAGACGACGATGACTCATTCTCAACCAAAACCTCGTTGTAGTGTGTTTCCAAAGTGTGGCTTGTTTGATCAGGAAAATAGGCTGCGATCTGTTCCCAGGTCATGCCTTCATCTTCGCGCAGTCGGACGATGAGCTCATCTTCCCTTTCTATGAAGCCTGAAACATCATTGCGGCGTGTATCTTTGATGCCTCTAGGTTCTGCGACGCTCGGAAGGTGTTCCGAAGCACCACCCTCGATCTCGAGTGGCCGCGTACGTACTTTTGCGTCCAGTGTTCGTCGACGAGCCTCGCACCCGGGAGCCTTCAGGAATTTCTGATAATGGCTGTGCACAGAATGTGCACTTCGTAGTGAGAGCAGGTAGCCAATATGATCCCAAGAGAGTTGGTCGATCTCATGGTGACGGATGATAGATTCTTCTTCCTCGAGCGTGAAACGGCCGTTACGCCCATCACCTGTGACACGTCGAGCTGTGTTAGCAGCGTAGCCAGCTGCAGAACCGGGCGCATCAGTTGATGGAATGGCGAAGACATCTGTTTCCCGATTTATGGAGAGGTTTCGATCATGTACGCTGGAGCGTCCTCTCCCAATTCGAGCGACAGGTGTGATCGATGGGTCTTCCACTGCTTTCAAGAGCCCGTAACGGCGGTAATACGTCCCACATGAATCGCAGAGACGCCCGCCTGGACCTGTTCTCCAGACTCGAGAATTCGTTGTGCCACAGTTGTAGCAATCAATGTCCAATATCCCTTCAGCCTCATCGCCAATAGTTGTAGCCATGTGAGACGGGGGATCACTTTGCAAAGGGTCAATGTGCTCGTTGACATCAACAGCAACGTCATCATTGGCTCCGGGACTGTGGATCACTTGACTCCGTAACTTCGACTTTCTTCGTCTTCGTTGCTGTTGAGGTGCCCAAACTGAAGCTTCATGATTCGGCGAAGTCACGAACAAGGCGGCGGAAGGCGATTCTGGGAGGGTAGGACTTGGAGTTCGTTCAAAACGGTCGCCAGGAAGTATCGGGTACTCCCAACGAGTATCTTTAGCCGCGCGCTGACTGGGGCTCTTCTTCCTAGGCTTCTTCGAGTCACCTGTCATGAATTTTGCGAGCTGGTTCGCGATACTCTGACCAAGCGCCTGAATCACATCCGGGTCGACAGACCCACGCTGACCGGGCAGGGCTTGCATGGCTGCCACAGATTCTCGCAGAAGAGGCAGTTCCATCCGTGGATCACCTGGCGACTTGCTGCGCGATGTGACATTGGAAAGTCCTACGGTTTGATCGGTTTCCACCCGGTGTCTTGCCGCAGACTTTTGCACAGATAACTTCGATATTGGTTTCATTCTCTCCGGTGTAGCATCTTGAGTCGGATAGAAATCCGATGAAAGCTCATCTGGCGCCCTGGCCCATGATTTGGACAGTTCCTCACTTTCGTTCTCGTCATCGTTATCGCTCCCAGAATACCCAGATGTCCCAACTACAGCCAACTCTTCGTCATCCTCCACCTCGTCGGCCGAATCTTCGATCACGGGTCCCTCGCTACGCGTGATGTTGAGGCTATCGCTTTGTCGGCTCCCTCCAAGCACTCGGAGCACTTGTGCTGATGTGCCTTGGCCAGGATCGACTTCATGTTGCATGCGCGCAATGTGACCATTGTTGACAATGATGCGTCCAGTCTCCAGGTCGATCTCGTCGCCTACGCCGTCAAAGTCCCTCCCATATTTCGCAAAGATGTGCTCGAATCGCGACTTGAGACGAGCGTCGTTGGCGCGGCGGTCGCGGGCAAGGTCCGGGTTGTCGTCCACCGATGCTCTAGTCCTGAAGTATTGCTCCATTCTTTCCACCCCACCCGGTAACTTCTTCTCTCCGCGATCTGGTCATTCGGGTACGTCGAAAAGGCGCGGAAGTTGATTGTCGTCTGGCTGGGCGGAAATATCGAGAGATGGAATGGCAGTTGCAATGCGATGCGATGAACACAAAATGCGGGGGCTAGCGCGTCTCACACGGCGCGCTGTCACATGCTTCATGGGTGGCACTTACAGGCAACATCACATCTATGCCACTTTCATTGTTTTGCTTGCACCTGGTAAAGCAAACATGCAAACGACCAGCGCTTGATGTACATGTAGGCCTTGCCCAAAAATTGTTTCTCTTCCAAACCGAGAGAGTCACATCACTCTTGCCATCATGTCGCAGCTCTCCTGCCAGAAATGCAGGACGCCACTCAAGATCGATGGCACACTAGAAGACCTGAACCCGGCTTCCTTCAAGATCCTTGCTGATGCTGCACCATCGCTTGCACCAAAATCTCCTGAGGCTCCCCGATCAGCGGCTGCCAAAGAGCGTCGCCAGCAATATGGCGAAGCATCTCAACAGGCCGGTGCTCCTATCCATAAGCGACGGACTTCTGCAGGCCAGAAGGGATCCGAGAGGATGAAACCAGACATGAGCTACATCATGCTGACCGAGTCGCAATTCGGACCTGCTGGGCATGACGAGGCAATACAGTCGCCTACTAAGCGCGGGCTGGCGCCATCAGCTGCGGTGAAGACAGACAAGAAATCTGCTGGAAACGTCACAATCACCGCAGCGGACCTTGAGCAGACGATGAAACTCTTTGAGATACTTTCAGCTCGTTCGGATATCGACCACCCTATCTGCACAGAATGTACAGAAATGTTACTTGAAGGCCTTCAGAAGAGGCAAGCTGGTGTCACACGCGAGCGAGACGCCTACGTCCAGTTCTTGAAACATGCACAAGAAGATGTCCCGACTGATGAAGAAAAAGCTAAGACCAAGGCCGATTTGGAGGACGCCCAACGACGAGAGAAGCAGGCACTAGAAGAACTCGAGGCGCTTGAAGCCGAGAAAGCGCGCATGGAGGATGAGATTGCTGCTCTGGATGCAGAGGCTGAGGACCTTGACGAAGAAGAAGAACGTTTCTGGCGAGAACGGAATGCTTTCACTGCCGAGTTGACCGCGTACCAAGAAGAGCGCGACAGCCTGCAGCATCAAGTTGCGCACGACAGCAAGCTCCTTGAATCTTTGCAACGCACCAATGTTTACAACGATACCTTCTGCATCGGACACGATGGCAACTTTGGCACGATCAACGGTCTACGCCTTGGACGTCTGCCCGATCATCCTGTGGACTGGGCCGAGATCAACGCGGCGTGGGGTCAGGTGATGCTACTCACTGCGATCGTTGCGGACAAAGAGAAGTGTAAGCTCGATGGTTGGAAATTGCACCCTGTAGGATCCACGTCCAAGATCGAGAAAATCGAAGGATCTGGTCAGACCAACAGTGGGTCAAAGAGCTCGATGTTCGAACTGTACTCCTCTGGAGACGTGCCAATGAGCTTCGGTTTCCTCCACCGCAGTTTCGATAGCGGCATGGTCGCCTTCCTTGACTGCCTTCGTCAGCTAGGAGAGCACGTGGAAAGGACATCTTCACAGACTCCTGGTGGTGCAGGTTTGAAGATGCCATATGCCATCAACAAGGACAAGATTGGCGACGTCAGCATTAAACTGGGCAACTTCGGCCAGGAAGAGCAGTGGACGAAAGCTTGCAAGTATACGTTGACATGCTGTAAATTCTTACTTGCGCATGCTAGTCATATCGCAGACGACGCGATTGAGTCTAAGAGCGCTCGCTGAACATCGACTGAAAGTCAACAGAGTGGGCTACGACGCAGCCTCGTGCAGAGGATGGCCTCTAAGATATAGCAGACCGTTCAAATCCTCGACCTCCTTGTTGAGTACCCCCGGAGCCTCACGTATCTTCGGACCACCAACCGGACCAATCTCAAGACACTCTCCACTTTGGTCGCTATGATCGACGAAATGCATGAAAGCATCGACTATTCCTTGTATCGGGGTCAGAAGGCCTTTCCCCTGCAGGACGTCGTAGAAAGGACCAGTGCTGATGTTTGTCCTGGCTACGTGCGGACAGACGGCATTGAAGTTGATGTTCTCCTCTGGCAGATATTTGCCGTACGAACGAACGAATCCTACCACACCACTGAACAAGCGTCAGCTTTTCTTGCACACAACATTACCAATCTCAAGGATGGCCATCTTACTGCTTTGCAGCTGTGTACACTGGGAGTGCTGCGAAAGTGTCAGTAATTTTTACAGTTCTTGCAAGTGCCATACTGACTTGGTACGCAGTAGATTCCGCACACCGATGCGGTACCAATGACTTGGAGGGAAAAGTTAACCAAGCGTTCTCAACCAATACAGTATCTTGACTCACTCCTTCCACGAACACCATCAGCATCAATCTCCTGCCTGCGCATCTGCTGAATCGCCAAAGCCGATGTGTAAAGGAAACCGTTCAGATTAATGTCCAGCGTTCTCAAATTAGGCTTCACGAAACCTTGACCTTTGCCACCGTCGTTCGGCACAAAAGCGGCCTCGGTAACACCAGCATTGACGATGACAATATCCAGCCTCTGGACAACCTTGAGCGTCTTCTCGAAAGCGGCTAGCTGCGACTCCCAAGACGAGACGTCCACTTCGACGGCGAAATGTCCCTGGCCAGCAGTCGTGCTTTGCTGCAGCTTATCGACCGCCTCTTGAGCGCCTGCGAGGTTGATATCGGCAATCACAATTCGCATACCGCGCTGGTTGAGAGCATGTGCAACTGCGAGGCCGATGCCCGATGCGCCGCCGGTCACGTATGCAGTCTTGGACGTCATGGTTGCTTAATGAGTATGTAGTAAGAAGTGTAGCCAAGGGTTCAGATACAAGGATTGAAATGAGGAGCAAAACCACTATGAGCTGCTGTCTTTCACATGATCGTGACATCCACTACTCCGTACCTTCAAGGTCGTAGAGAGGGGAAGCCGAAGACCCCGCAACAGCATCTTGTCCTGTCTTTCCTTAGGAGGATTTAACGCATCCTTCAACACACAGGTATGTTTGTATTGGCGAAGCCAGTAGTCTGGGCATAGTTGTGATATACGCTGACAGCATATGAATTCCCTCGGACCTGTGATCCTTGTTGGCAACTTGCATTGCCTTGGCGCATCGATGTGTCACCCAAGCAAGAACACTGGCGTTTGACAGCTGTTAGTAAGACGAGCAGGGCAGGGCATGACATGTGATGCTTGCATTTATTGGAAGAGTCAGCACACGTGTTTGTGACCATGCTGATGCACGCGACTTATCTCGTTTGTGTCTTTAATGGTGGTACATGTAGTGAATGTCAGCGCACGGGCCTTCGAAGCGGCAGAACGGCAAGCATCCGCGCCTTCAACTTCGAATGCGCATCCATCGCAACAACCAATAGCAACCCAAGCCTCACCGTCAAGCACTGCTACATACACTCGCCAACCAACCAACCTCACTCCTTCACATCAACCGGCGCACCCATACCAAAAGCCCACCACAAAAGAACCCTCTCACACACACAACCCAAAATGCCCCAAGCACAGCCCGAGCTCAAGAAGGTATGTAACCAACCCATTCCCTCCCACACCGTCCAACCCAACCCAACCAAATACTAACAACCCTCACAACAGTACCTCGACAAGCGCGTCGAAGTGCAACTCAACGGCTCGCGCAAAGTGATGGGCACGCTGCGCGGCTACGACGTCTTCCTCAACATCGTCCTCGACGAAGCCACCGAGAGCAAAGCCAACAACGAGAAAGTCCGCCTGGGCATGTGCGTGATCCGCGGCAACGCCGTCGTCATGCTCGAGGCGCTGGACCGCATCGACACCGATAACCGCAACCGCGGCTAGAAAAACCCGACGTCGAATGGATGTTCTTTACTTGGGAAACGATGATATTAGCGAGGGGTTGCAAACGCGCCGCCGCGACGAGCGCACTATGAAAAACGAGAAGAGCAGCCTGGATATGAGGGTTTTCTGGGACGAGAGACGGGCCAGATATAAAGAGAGAGGCTCTGGATGACTGTCGCGCGCATGGACGATAAGACTAAGACTCGCACGACTCGAGTGCCACTGGAGGGGGCACAAATTTATGATTCTGAGCAGCGCACCTAAAAAAGGCCGCACACGACACGTGTGAAAGCCCGCGCTGCGGAATCTGCAAGGCAAGAGCTGCAGGCAAAAATCTCAGAGCCTGGTTCCTTGCACATAGAGAGCAGACTAATGCATTGAAAAGGAAAAAGCAAAATGATACCCTCACAATTACCGATGCCAGCATGTTTCCTACTAATCCCTGCACGTATGTGAATGAGCCGAAAGGACCATACAATTGTGAGTATGGCAAGCAGAGAATCGACAAAGGTGGCAAGAAGAGACCAACGCCACGCTCTCCGTTCAGAAAACCTTACCCGTCGTATCCTCTCCAACATCAGCTCTCACAAAATCCAACAGAGAAAGAAAAGGTAATTAGCCCAAAAAGCACCCATCATCCAGCATGTCCATTCGTCCCGTTCGCATGCCCATTCCCATTCCCATTCGCCTTCTCCAACCCAAACACATCCCCAAGCGCCTCCCCAAACCTCCTCACCCCCTCCTTAATATCCCCCAACGGCGTCGCTGCATACGTAGCGCGGAAGAACATCGCGTCGCCATCCTTCTGCCCCTCAGGACAAAACCAAGAGCCCTTCATCAACAACGTGCCGTGCGCAACAATCGCCTGGAAAATCTCCTCTTCAATTTCCGCGCGGCTCTTCGTGGCGTAAGCCGGGTGCTTGCTGTAGTCGACGCGCAGCCAGTGGAACATGCCCGCGGCGGGCGGCGACCAGGAAGCTATGGATTTGGGGACGTGTAATTCGCAGGCGTCGAGGAGCACGTTGCGGCGCGCGGTGTACTCGGCGCGGATGTGCAGTAGCCAGTCCAGGTAGCCCGGGTGGCCCCATTGTTCGTCGAGGAGTTTGAAGAGGACGAGTTGGGACATGCCGGAGGGGGATTGGGTGGAGACGTCGGCGTGTTGGCGGTAGCGCTCGACGATTTGCTCGGAGGCGGTGATCCAGCCGACACGGGAGCCTGGCGCGATTACTTTGCTGAAGGAGTCGAGACGCATGACGCGGCCGTCGACGTCGAGGGAGAGGTAGCTGGGAACGAGCGACTTGAGGAAGTCGGCATGCGAGGCTGGTGGCGTGGCGGCCGGAGAGTTCAGACCGGTGTACGGGTCCATTTGCAGGAAGTAGTATGGCTCGTCTTCGAAGATGATGAGATCGTGCTTCTGAGCGATTGCATAGACCTCCTTGCGTCTCTGAGCCGACTGTGTTGAACCGGTTGGGTTCTGACCCGTCGGCACAGTGTACAGAACGAAAGGCTTAGCGCCTCCTCGAGCACTTTCGTCCCACTCGGTGAGTACCTTGTCAAGAGCATCTGCACGCAGTCCACCAGCATCAACGCCTACGCCAGCGACTCTCACGCCGTGCGGCGCTGCCGACTCGACAGCAGTGGGGAATGTGAATTCCTCGCTCAGGATCCAATCGCCAGGCTTGCAGAACATCCTCAAGCCCATATCGATTGCACTAGTTGATCCGATGGTCATTGTGCAGCTCCAATCCTGGTATGGTGGCGAGTGAATGATCTCCGTGTGCTCAACGATCCATCGCAGGAATTGAGCAGAGCCGTAGCCCTGGCCGTAATTGAAAGCAGTGGCAATGTCGAAGTAGGACTTGCCTTGTGCGAGATCATGCTTGCCAGCAGATAAGACAGTATGGCGGGACTTGTCATCAAAAGCGCCAGGCACAGGGACCTTGGCACTCAGTTCCTCGAATGGGAAGTACTCGCTCGATGGAAGACCACCACCAAGCGAGATGATGCCTGGGTTCTTCAAGTATTGTGCTGCACCTTTCAGCGAGCTAGGTTTCCTTCTGTTTGATTCCGGGCTGAATCGATCTGTATCAATCAATCATCGCAATTAGTATTCACCTCCGGAAGTGTATACATCAAAACGTTCGTTCGATCGAATCGGATAAAGGACCAAAGGGGTACTTACGATCCCAGCGCCTAGCCTTCGCCTTGTGCGCATGCACCGTCCTGCCCTTGAACCTCTCAATATCAGCAACAGCGGCAACGCCCGCAATCAGACGTCCCTCGACAGCTCTACGCTTCGCAACGCCTTGGATAGTAAGGCGATCAGGCACAGTGAAAGTCGACGTATCGGATTCGGGCAGAACGTCAATGGCGGCGGGTGGAGCCATCGCACACGAAAGCAATAGTGCCACGACCTCTTTCAGGTACGCGGCTAAGGCTTGACAGTCGTAAAGAACCGCGAGGTTCGGGGAGAGTTGATTGGTCGTTGGCGAGGCCGTTCAGCAGTCGAGCCGGGTTTGATCGAATCCCACGTGGAAATCCCACGAGGCCTTGCCGCTTTGGTCGAGATCACACGGGTAGGGCTAGGGTAGGCTGGCAAGAAGCAGGCAAGCGGACAAGGACATTGGTCAATGGATGCAAGTGACAGTGACTGTAGGCGGATGGATTGCTTCAGGCACACCCCACGCAAGTTGTGATTTCGTGGGAGGTGGATGGTGATTGTGTGGGAGGGATGACACAGGAAGATGAGACGACGGCGGGTGGGTGACTCTATCAATCGTCTGTAGGGCGTAGTTCAGACTGGGGAAGAAGAAGACAGACCCACATACCTGCTGGGGGGCACCAGTAAGGTTACGAGTGGTTGGAAGGGCATTGCTCTTAGCGACTGCGCCCGGCTCTGGCGATGAGCGGTCTGTCGTGGCAGAGGGCCATCCTCTGTGTCAAGACAACCCTCGCCCGCCGTCGCCCGCAGGCGGCATAGGTGGCATGTGACTGACGAGCGAATATCATGTGGTAACATTTGAACCGCGGGGAAGATGGTGATCCAAGTTAGGCGGCTGTTATCGGCTTATCGCGGCGAGGTGAGGGCCGTTGCGAGCCAACCGGACGGAGAGCCGACGACGTGTGCTAGAACGGTATGGCGATATGCTGGGAGGATGAACGCAGTTGGCGCAGGGAGAAAGATGTTGTCTGGTCGATAGAATGCAAGGAAGCATGCCCCAACGTCGGCGGTGAGAAGCGAAGCAGCAAGCGAGATGGCATGTGAGGAGGGGTCGCCCTGCAGAGGCAGAGATGTCGTTATCGACGACGCATATGATGAGCAGCAGCAGTAGCAGCAGGAGGGTCGATGTCAGCACAACAATAATATCGACTGTACATATGTATGCAGCAGGCCAGGCCAGTGGTACACCCTTCACGCACGGTACAGAACCAGCTTGACGTCGGTTGCCGGATGCCCGCCTGTGCATCCGCGGTCTGCACGCCTGCCATCAAGGTGTGCATTGGCGCCTCGTCAACCTGCAGCTTCACGGCCGGTAGATTGGAGCATGCAGTTGTGCAGCAGTGGATGGAACTTTTATCCGTCTTCGGGTTGCACCAATGCCCTCTGGGGATGCTGTGTCGAATGCCCGGTGGCTGAATTGTACTACCGGTGGTTGTTGTGCGGCGAGAGATGCAGTGCAGTCGCTACCTGTGCCTTATCTATCAATGCTGTCGTGCGGCGCTGTCGAGTGCACTGCATCGCCGTCGTGTCACTACTATAATTGGACGTGAGATAATCTGCTCGTGGAGCCAACCCGAAGTACGCAGCCAATGGAAATGAGTAAATCTGTGAAGAACAGACCGAAGTTTCTCAGGGTTCGAGCACTGCAATACAAAGAATATTTCATCGCGAATGGGTATAGAGCGTGCAGCACCAGCGGTGGCGAAACCGCCCAGAAGAAAAACAACAACAGCCTCCCATTTCATTCGTTTCGTTCACCGCCTCTTCAGTTTCCTAATCTCGTCCATCACCCTCGCCTCTGTACACCAATGAATAACCGACGACAATCGATAGCAATTAGCCAAAGGATAAAAACGTGGCAATAAAAGCGACCCTCGCTTCGCGAAGTCCGGCTATCACGCCTTCCGAGCCCAGGAGCAGCAGAACTAGTACGCTTCTTCCGGGCAGTCGAATGCAAGGTGGCCGTCTTTCTCGCAGAGCGCGCACCACTTCTCCTCGTCCTTGTCTACATTCGCCTTGGCTTTGGTGGCAGCGTCCTCGTTCTCCTTTCCGAGGCTGAGAGGCTTGGGCATGGCGGCCGGCTCGTGCTCGCGGTCATCCCGCGCGTGGACATCTGAAGCCGGCGCGCGAAGCGAGGTGCAGTCCAGCGTGTCGTGCTCTGGGCTCTTGCAAAGCTCGCAGAAGATGGCCTCGGAAGCGTCGTCATCATGGAGAGTATCTTCTTCGGACACGGTTTGCTCCTCGAGCGGCGCAGGGGCTTTCACCGTGTCGCGGCGAGGTCGGGTAGGAAGTGCCTTCTCGGTCAGTTCGCTTGCGTGCCGGGCATGAGTCTGGCCGTTCGTCTTAGCGGCAGCGTTATCGCGGCGTAGCTGCTCGACTTCCCGTTCCAATTCTTCACGCTCCAGTCGGGACTCTTCCAATGCTGCTTGCAAGAGCTTCACATCTTCAGGTTCACCTGAGCTGCCATTTGTGCTCGGAGTGTTCTGACCGTCGCTGAGCCGATGAATGATAGCCTTGAGCCCTCTGATCTCGTCATCTTTTGCTTCAAGCTCCTTGGGAGATGTGGCATTTCCGCCAGCATCCTTGAGCGCAGCGGCAGCCTTCTCCCGTTCTCTTCTAAGCTCCGACCTTCCGCGCTCGACCTCGCCTCGCAGGAATTCGACTTCACCCCGAGCTTCGGCCTCGCCTCGCCTGCTTTCCTCGAGTCCTTCTTCCAACTCAGCAACAAGCTCCTCGAGCTGCTTGAGCTGCTCCGCAACGCCTTCGAAGTCCTCTTGGTTTTGTCTCATCTCTTGCAACTCAGCAATCTGAGCCAACAGGTCGCTCTTCTGCTCCTCGTAAACACGCTCTGTCTCCGTCGAAGCCATCTCGAGACTATCGAGTGTACTTCTGAAGTCGGCTCTGTGCGCATCGAACTCAACGGTGAGTAGGGATATCTTCTCGTTCTTCTCCCGTAGAGCCTGGCGCAGCTGGGCGGTAGTTTTGTCATCATCCTCCGATCCCCTGCTTCCTGGTGCAGGACCGTCTGTCGGAATAAGCGCAGACAGTTCCTTGACACTTGACTCCATCTCCGCCAAGTGGCTCGCTTGCTCTTCCAAACGTCTGTCACGATCCGCCAATAGTGCCCTAAGATTCGAGAGTTCCGCCTCTTGTCCCTGAGTGTTGCCGAGTCTTGACGGTGAACGCATGGTCTGGGAGAATCCTGGTGTTGCGCTTCCACTCATGACTCGCCTGGCACCGTCTTCATCCGCTCGACTTCCCATTCGGGAACCGGTGCGCGAGTATGGTCGTGGAGTCATGCCGGGAGTGGCCCTTCCGGAGGTGGACGCTTTGAATGATGGCTTGTTTGGTGTCGTGCCAATTGGCTGCGTGACACCTCTCACGCTCTGAGAGAAACCCTTCTGGCCAGAGTTCGGTGGTAGGTTGGGCTGCCTTCTAAGCGGAGACTCAGGCCTAGGAAGAGATGGCCGCCTTGGCTTGAACATGCCATGGGGACTGGCAGGTCTTGCACCTGGCCCGACCGATTGCGAGAACTTAGCAGGTAAGGCAGGCGTCGGTGGTGTGAATCCATTCCTCGTCCTCCTTCCATTCATCGTGCTGTGCGACGGCGTCGAAGGTGTGCCAGGGTAGGAATCGGTTGCTCCGGAAGGTGAGCGTCTCTCGGCGCGGTGGACTGGCAGGAAAATGCCAGCTCCTGGGATAGTGGTGTTGAAGTATTTCGTCCTGCAGTGCTGTGGATCAGTATAGTGTACGTGTCTTCTCTTATATGTCCCAAAACATACCCTTCGACATCGCCATCATTCTTTCCCTTTGCCGCAAACTCCCTATCCAGCTCAACACCCACGAAGCGTCCGGCCTTGCCCCTCACACTGCCAACGAATCGCACCGTTCCATACATCTCTCCAGGAACATTGACCGTGTCGCCGATTTCGAGGTTGCCAGCCATGGCGCTAGGAGTGACGGGCATTGTGCCGCTCAGAGCGTGCAGTGAGGCCTTGCGGTTGAGTTCGGCGGCAGCGCTGGCGCGGAGAGTGTCTTTTGCGGAGGGGGAGTGAGTCTTGCTGAAGGTCCTGCCGACGATTGCTTGTCGCTGGAAGCCGTTGTGGGAGCTGACAGAGCGCAGTTGCTGCTGCTTGGGCGTTGTTTTGGTGTTGTGGAGCGCCATTTGCTACGCTGGCGGGCGCGGGTGCTACTGCACGCACGCTGGCTGGCTGCAGGGACAGTCACACACAGTGACACCAACGGCGGTTTGCCGACCGGACGGAGCAGGGGTCCGTGAACTCTGATGCACGTCACGCGTGTCTTGGATTTCCTTTCTGGGATAGATTGTGGAAGACGCTCGACGGGAGTAGGAGGGAGATACCAGGCTATCACTTGATGGAGCGGGAGTGGGACGGCAAGAGGCAGGCTGAAGAATAAATTGTTCTCCTTCTAAACAGGTGGTGGGTGCTGCGACGTACGGGCCTCAGGTAGAGGCTTAGAGCTCGTCGGGCGTTGAAGGCAGTCAAGCGTGATTTGTTGACGCGTAGGGCAGAAGCGGGACGTGCTGCGAGTATCGGTGAAGACGACTGACTAGACAACGGCGTGATGATACACGCTTGCCTGCACCGGATACCGGGCGAGGTCTTGCTATTTGGGGCATCACCGTAGAGATACATGTAGAAGGAGACATCTCCCAGCAAGTGTGAGGCATTGGACTTATGCACAGCATCTTGGCTACACGAGCAAGGATCAGATGGCATTCTCCAATCGCTCATGGGAAAGATGACGCTTGCGATGCGATTGCGGAGCCGAGTGGCTGGCACCGAGTCGTGCCGTGTGAAGGAGCGATATCAAATCACCATCTTGCTAACTTGTGTAGGAAATATCGTATACAACCTTCAGCTGCTAGTGTTGCACAGCCAATTCTTGGTTGATCTCAATGTTATCAGTTCCATTACGTGGCGACGCTTTTTCTGTCAACACCGTCTGGAGCGGACAATAGGACACTGTTGTTCAGTGTTGATGTCCAGCATGATCATGCAAGGAGGAAGCATAAATAGTCTGACAGCAAACGCATTTTGAACACCAATAAACCTATGTAAACCTTCGAGGACTTGCTTAGCGAGATGCTGTTAGACCGAAGGACCGGGAGTAAATTGAGAGAAAAGAACAAATTTGCTGCAATTGAATGATGGGAAGATTTGCCGACATTCGTCTTGCTACACTTGGACAGATCAATATCTATCAATTGTATGAGTGCAAAGCAGGCCAAACATTAGGAATGTTAAATCCATTGCCTTCTTCGCCCTTCAATGTTATCTCCAGCTCATCAGCAGCCCCCGAATCCGAGCCGACCTCGACCGATCTCGACCTCGGCATCTGCGTCCTCCGCATTCGTTTCCACCACCAACATAATACACCACCGCTGCCATCGCCAACTGCTATTCGCCATGTGATAACTAATCATACACCTGTTCAATCATGGCAGGACGAATCAGACAACCAATCGACATCAAGTCTCTCGAAGGCTATCTCAACATCCATGTCCCAGAGATCAAGACGCCGCTTGACGTCAAGCAGGTAGGTCTACGACGTACAGACAGCTCCAATGCTCAGCAGCGCTGACTGACCAACAACAGTTCGGCTATGGCCAAAGCAACCCAACGTACATTCTAAAAGCTGCAGACGGCAACCAGTATGTCATGCGCAAGAAGCCACCAGGAAAGCTGCTCTCCAAAACAGCCCATCAAGTCGACCGAGAGTATCGCATCCTCCATGCTCTCGAAAACACCGACGTGCCAGTCCCCAAGACCTTCTGTCTTTGCGAAGACGACTCCATCGTAGGCACAGCTTTCTACGTCATGTCTTTCCTCGACGGTCGTATCTTCGAGGACCCTGCCATCCCAGACGTGAGCGCCGAGGAGCGACGAGAGATGTGGCACAGTGCCGTCACCACTCTGGCTAAGTTCCACCGCGTCAAACCCCAGAGCGTGGGTCTCGAGAACTACGGCCGTCAAGGCGGCTTCTACAATCGCCAAATCAAGACCTTTGCGACCATCTCCGAGAGCCAGGCGCAAGCCAAAGACAAGGACACCGGCGAGCCAGTCGGCAAGATCCCGCACTACGACGAGATGGTCGGGTTCTTCAAAGATGCGCAGACGCAGCCGAAGGACCGCTCGACGTTTGTACACGGAGACTACAAGATCGACAATGTCGTCTTCCACAAGACCGAGCCTAGGGTCATTGGCATCCTCGACTGGGAGATGAGCACTATCGGACACCCACTTTCCGACCTCACCAACCTGATCTCGCCCTACACGACAGCTTCATCCGAGCGCGCCCGCACCGCTGGCAGAGCCAACCCTGCCTTTGTAGAAGGTGCAACTCCCGGCCTCCCAACACTCGAAGAATGCCAAAAGTGGTACGAAGAAGTCGTAGGCTGGCACTATCCCGCAAAGGAGTTCACATGGGGCGAGGCCTTCAACATCTACAGAGGCTCGGTAATCATGCAAGGCATCGCGGCGCGCTACGCACAGCGACAAGCCAGCAGCGAGAAAGCAGGCGAGTACGCGGCGCAAATGAAACCTTTCGGCGAGCTTGGGTGGGAACTGGTGCAGGATTGCAAGCGCTTGATCGTGGGTGCGAGTGATAAGGCAAAGTTATAAGTACAACAGTTACAAGTGCAAAAACCCCGTATCAGACCAAAACAATGACCATTACGACCTTGCAAGTCAATCAATCATTCCATCTCGTCTCTCCCCCCCTCCTCAAAGAACCTTATCATACTTATTATACCCCCTCGCCATCGCACTAGCATAAGTCCACATCCCAAAGCTCGCCAACAAACTCAATCCAATCGGAAGACTCTTCTGGCTCTTGATCGCGCGCGGGATGCTGCTGCCGGCAAGAACGACACTGGCCAGTAGCGCGAGCTCGACGCCGTAAGGCTGCTTTTGAGAAATCCTGTAAGCGCCTAGAGCGTAGAGAGCGCCGACCGTGCAGCCGGCGGCTACGGAGGGGATGCTGCCGGTGCGCAGGTAGCCGATGGTGCCGCCGCCGGCGGTG
>Ga0265797_10003184_pt1 | contig 26616 bp, 16 predicted proteins | sample P2T30metagenome_FD_192433 | JGI IMG/M metagenome (GOLD analysis project Ga0265797, IMG submission 192433) | Plant litter microbial communities from East Loma Ridge, Irvine, California - P2 T30 | ecosystem: Environmental > Terrestrial > Plant litter > Unclassified | place: USA: California... | reverse complement strand
CCAGAACGGATCGGCACTCCACACGCCATCCGGCGCATACGCCCCGGTCACCAGCAGGCTGCGGTTGAGCGCGAGCACGAAATTGGGAATCGCCTTCATCGAGATGAAATACTGCAGCGATTCGCGCCGGGGCAGATACGTGCCTTCCTCCCGGATCATGGCGGCGTAGACCGCGTCCAGGTCGTACAGCGTCATGCTGACTTCCTCGACATGGCCTGGTGTCGGCAGATACACCCGCAACAGGTCGCGAAAGCGATCGGCAGCCGACTGGTAGTTGTCGTGCAAGCCGCCTTCTTCTTTCGCCAGGCGCGCCAGGCGTGTCTGCAGGGTTTTCTTGTCGGTCTCGTCGAAGTCGGCGCAGTGAGCTTCCTTGCGCGGCAGGATACCGAAGGCGGCGTAGAGAAACTTGAGCACGTCGCCGTGCGTTGCAAATGTGGTCATGGGTGGGCTCGAGATAGTGGCCTTCCTGCTCGGCAGGAAGGCCGTTGCACAATCAGCCGCCGCGGCGTGCCGGATCCATCTGGGCGCCGCGATTGCCATGGACTTTGGCATTGACTTTATTGGTCCCGCTCGTGCCGCGGTTGGCATTGCGCTGGTCGGCCTTGTGATTGGCAGCAATGCGCTGGCTTGGCGATGGCGTGCTCCTGCTCTTGCTGGTGCTCTTGGTCATGACGTTTCCTGATGAAGTGGTTGAGGAGGTCTCATTCTGGAGAGCCGGTCCAACGCGGCATAGCGGCGTTTTGGCGACAGGTTTTTTTCTGAATGAGGACGACCGAAACCATCTTGCATTCCCGCAAGTTTGAAGGCGAGCAAGTTTCTCGAGGTAGCGTCGGGCGCGCCCGGGTGGCGCGCCGGCAGCACCTTCATGTGCGCGCGCGGGGTGTTACTGCGCTGCACCGGCAGATTCGCGGCAAACAGAAATCGCCAGCACTAAAGACTTTCGAATGAAAGTATTGTGTACTAATACATGATTGCAACGGAAATTCGAAAATACGAAAGATGTTTTGTATTACGCGGAATTTCGCTATAGACTGGTCGTCGCGGGTGAGGTTTATGACATGTCGGCAGCTTTCGATATCGATAAATTGAAACCTGTAGGTTGAGGAGACACGTAATTCGAAATAAAACGAAAGATTCAACCGACTGACATCAGCTGGTACGCACCCCCGGTAGTGGAGGCAGTGATCATGACTAGACAGCCTTCCCGTTTGCCAGCATTCGCCGCGCTGCTCCAACAACTTATAAAAGGAAGCGTTTCATGAATTCTCTTTCCCAATGCCGCTCGCGGGCCGATCGTGACGGTCGGTTCGTGCTCAAACCACTGACGTCTGCCTGCCTGCTCGCGCTGGGTACGCTCGCGACGGCCGCCGGCGCCCAGGATTTCCCCCTGCCCGATACGGACAAAGTGGAGCAGGTCGTCGTGACCGGCACCCGGGCCAGTCTGGAACAGTCGCTGGGACTCAAGCGCAACTCCGCCGTTGTACAGGACAGCATCAGCGCAACGGAACTGGGCCGCTTCCCCGACAATAACGTGGCCGACTCGCTCAGCCATATCACGGGCGTCTCGATCTCGCGCACCGCCGGCGGCGAAGGCCAGCAAGTGAGCATCCGCGGCCTGGGCCCCGACTACACGATCACCACCTTCAACGGCCGCCTGCTCGGCACCGACAGCGCCGGCCGCTACTTCGCCTACGATGTGCTGCCAGCCGATGTCATCAGCGGCGCCGACGTGGTCAAGTCGACCCAGGCACAGCTGATCGAAGGCGCCATCGGCGGCCTCGTCAACCTGCGCTCGGCCAGCCCGTTCGACCAGAAAGGCCAGCGTGGCCTGCTGCGCCTGGAAGGCGACCATAACGATATGAGCAGCCTGAACGGGAAGAAGCTGTCAGGCACCTACAGCAATACCTTCGACAATAAACTTGGTGTGCTGTTCGGCTTGGTGTATGCCAAGCGCGACGTGCGCACCGACACCGCCGGCAACGACGGCGGCTGGTCGCGCAACGCGATCCCGAGCGACCCGAGCCAGTTCTGGGAAGGCGGTAATACCTGGGGCGGCGCCATCGATCCGAACGGCAACGGCATCCTCGACCGCGACGAAGAAGGCCTGATTGCGCCGGGGCAGTTCCGCTTCGGTTCCATCATGGAAAAGAAAGAACGCATCGCGCTCTCGGGCAAGGTGGAGTGGCGCCCGACCAGCGACGTGAAAGTCATTGTTGACGGCTTCAAGACCCGGCTCGACTCACCGCAGGTCGGCTACCAGCTGTCGTACTATCCGCTGTACGCACCGGGCCGGTGGTCCGACATGAAAGTGACCAACAACGTGGTCACCGACATGACGTTGAACAGCAGCGATCCTGAATTGCGGCTCAATCCCGAGGTGCTCAACCAGACCGAGTACCGGGTGGTCGATACCGCGATGTACGGCACCAGGGCGGAATGGAAAATCTCGCCGACGCTGAAGGCGGCCGCCGACGTCTACCTCTCCACCTCGAAGCGCAATTCTGGCGGCAACGACAGCTACGTCGTGCTGCGCATGAACCAGCCCAACGCGACGCGTATCCGCCTCACCGGCGCCGCCGTGCCCGATGTGACGACCACGCTGGCCGACGGCCGCGACCTGCAGAGCGGCCTGGCCCAGGGCCTGTTCAGTGGTAATGACTTCAACACCCACTACTACAGCCGGACAGGCGACAATATCGACGACCGCATCGGCGGCGCGACGGTCAATGCCGACTGGAAGGTCGACCGTTTCAGCATCGACTACCTCAAGTTCGGCCTGAGCCAGACCAACCGCAAGAAGTCGCGCGACATGATCAACAACGCGTTCAATGCGGGCCAGGATCATTATTCAGGCGAAAACGCGGTCAACGTGGGCACGCTGGGCGGCAATGTGATCAACCAGACCCTGAACCCGAAGGGCTTCCTGTCTGGCGTGAGCGGCAACTTCCCGCGCAGCTTCCTCGGCTTCGACGTCGCCAACTACGCGCAGGCACTGGCGGGTCTCGACGGCAAGCCACGGCCGGGTGGCGGCGTGTACAGCTCGGCCTTGTCGGGGCCGGCCTTCAACCCGCTGGAGAGCTATCGCGTGGAAGAGAAGACCTCGACCGCGTTCGTGCAGGCCGACCTGGCCGGCGAGCGCTGGTTCGCCGACGTCGGCGTGCGTTTCGTGCGCACCAAAACGAACGCACAGGCGTGGGATGCGAAGATCGACGACATCGTCGAGAACGGTGCGTTCAACTACACGGCCATCTACGCCGATCCGTCGATCGTGCGCCAGGATGCAAGCTACAGCTTCGCCCTGCCATCGGGTAACTTCACCTATTCGCTGACCGACAAGCTGCAACTGCGCCTTGGCGCCGCCAAGACGATGGCCCGTCCGTCGGTCGACAAGCTGGCGCCGTCGAGCACCACCGCCAGCATCTCGTGGGGCGACTTCACGCAGATCTATGGCGGCAATGCCGATCTCAAGCCGTACACGGCGCACCAGGCCGACGTGTCGCTCGAGTGGTATTACGCCAAGAGCTCGGCGCTGACCTTTGCCGTCTACCAGAAAAACATCAAGAACCAGATCACCAACCTCTGGCTGACCGGCCAGGACATCGGTGCGCCTGGCGGACGCCTGTTCAATGTGCAGCGTCCCATCAATGGCGACAGCGCCAAGGCGCGCGGCATGGAGGTCGGCCTGCAGCACCTGTTCGACAACGGTTTCGGCGTGCGTGCGCAGTACACGCGCAACCTGTCGAAAAGCTGGGTAGCCGGCGTCGAGCGTCCGCTCGAGGGCATCGCACCTGCCACCGCATCGTTCGGCATCCTGTATGAGCGGGGCCCGTGGAGCATGAGCACCACGGCCGACTACACCGATTCGTTCGTCACCGCGACCAATGTGATCGGTGCCGGCTTCAACGAGGTGACCAACTCCGTGACATGGGTGACGGCCCAGCTTGCCTATGATGTGAACAAGTCGCTGCGCCTTAGCATCGAGGGCAACAACCTGACCGACGCGGAGCAGGCGCCCCGCCTGACCAACGGCATCGTCAGCCTGCCCAACGGCTATTATCGCTACGGCCGCTCGGTCACCTTGGGCGCCAGCCTGCGCTTCTAGTCTGGAATCTGTTCAAGATTCTGATCGAGTACGCGGCGCCGCGTCATGCGGCGCCAGCAGCCCATCGCCAGCGCGGGCCGGCCAGCGCAAGCACCGGCCCGCCAATACGAGAACTGGAATACCGATGCAATCTTTTGTCTCATCATTTGCCGTCCTGCTCGCCGGGGCGGTTTCCTTCTCCGCGCATGCTGCGGACAATGCCAGTTACACGATGGCCGACTACGCCCAGGTGCCCAAGATCGACGTGCACCTGCACCTGCATGAGGCGGCGCCGGCGTTCATGGAAAGCGCCAGGCGCCAGAACTTCAAGGTGTTGTCGATCAATGTCGACTACCCCGATTTTCCACCGCTCGATGACCAGCAGCGGGTCGCCATCGCGCTCAAGAAGCAATTCCCGCAAGACGTGGCTTGGGCCGCCAGCTTCCCGGTCGATGGATCGGGCCAGCCGGCCTGGCTGGCCGCCACGCGCCACCGCGTCGCCGCATCGATGCAGGCCGGCGCCGTGGGCGTCAAGGTGTGGAAGAACATCGGCATGAACCTGCGCGACGCCGACGGCCAGCTGGTGATGATCGACGACGCCCGCTTCGCGCCGCTGTTCGAGGATCTGGCGCGGCAGGGCATCCCGCTGCTGGGCCACCAGGGCGAACCGCACAATTGCTGGCTGCCGCTGGCAAAAATGACGGTCAACAACGACCGCAGCTACTTCAGGAACCACCCGCAATACCATATGTACCTGCACCCCGAGATGCCGAGCTGGGAAGCGCAGATGGCCGCGCGCGACCGCATGGTGGCGGCGCACCCGACGCTGCACTTCATCGGCGTGCACATGGCGTCGATGGAGCGCGACGTGGATGAACTGGCCGGGTTCCTGGACCGGTTCCCGCACGCGGTCGTGGACGTGGCGGCGCGCATCGGGCAAGTGCAGTACCAGAGCCAGAAAGACCGCGAGCGCGTGCGCCGCTTCTTCATCACGTACCAGGACCGCTTGCTGTACGGCAGCGACCTGGCGCAAGCGCCTGGCCAGGACGGCGCCGCGATGGGCCGCGAGGCCGAGGACGTGTGGCGCATGCACTGGCGCTATTTCAATACGGCGGAGTCGTTCAAGGTCGCCGATCTCGACCAGCCGGTCCAGGGCCTGGCATTGCCGCGCGAAGTCGTGGACAAGCTGTACCGGACCAATGCCGAACGCGTCTTCCCTGGCGCCTGGAAAGGCCAGCCATGACCGCGCGCCGTGCATTCCTCGGCTGGCTCGGCGCTGCGCCGCTGGCCACCCAGATCCCGCTGGCCCACGCCGCACCGGCCGCCACCTCCGCGACCTCCGCCTCGGGCAAGGGCCATGTGCGCGTGCAGGACGCCGCCGTGTCGCTGCAATTCGACGGGCAGATGCGCTGCCGCATCGTCAGCCTGGTGGGCAGGCAGCCGGTCACGCTGACCGGCTTCGACACCAGCGAGCACCTGGTCGTGGGTGGCAAGCCCCTGGGCCGCTTCACCCTGCAGAAGGCCGATCCGGCCCGGACCACGACGCCATTCGGCGCCGCGCAGGCGCTGCATCTGCTTGGCCGCTCGCGAGAGGGCATCGAGAAGCACGTCACCGTTACGCTGCTCGACGAGCATCCCGGTCTGGCCTTGCTCGACGTGCGCTACGTGAATACGGGAAGCAGGCCTCTGGTCATCGATGCCTGGGTCAACGGCGCGCACCGCCTGGCGGCCGCGCCGCGCCATGCGGGCGGTTACTGGACGTATTCCGGTGCCAGCCACGCCGACCGGCGCGACTGGGTGCAGCCGGTCAAGCGCGGTTACGAGCAGCGCAACTTCATGGGCATGAACGCGTCGGACTATGGCGGCGGCACGCCGGTCGTCGATGTCTGGCGCGGCGACGTCGGCCTGGCCGTCGGTCACCTGGCCCTGCAACCGCTGCTGGTGGCGCTGCCGGTCAAGGCCGTCGGCGACCAGGTCGAGATCTCGCTGCGCGGCGACGCGCCGCACACGCTGGCGCCCGGCGCCACGCTGGCCACGCCGCCCAGCTTCATCGCCGTGCACCGCGGCGACTTCTATGTGCCGCTCGACCGCTACCGCCGCCTGATGGCCGCGCAGGGCCTGGCCGCACCCGAGCCGCCGCAAAGCGCCTACGATGCGCAGTGGTGCGCATGGGGCTACGAACGTGATTTTTCGCTCGATTATGTGCGCGCCACACTACCCAAGGTGCAGGAACTGGGGTTCAAGTGGGCCGTGCTCGACGATGGCTGGCAAGTCAAGACCGGCGACTGGACGCCCGACCTCGCCAAGTTCCCGCGCGGCGCCGCCGACATGCAGGCGCTGGTGGCCGACATCCACGCACGCGGCATGAAGGCGCGCTTGTGGATCGCGCCGCTCGCCGTGGCCCCCGGCAGCGACGAGTTGCATGAACATACCGACCTGCTGCTGCTCGACGAGAACGGGGCGGCCCAGGACGTGACGTGGTGGAACTGCTTCTATATCTGCCCGGCCTACGGGAAGACGCAGGCGCGCCTGGCCGCGACGATCGAGATGATCATCAAGGACTGGGGCTTCGACGGCCTCAAGGTCGATGGCCAGCATCTGAACGGCGTGGCGCCGTGCTACAACCCCAAACACCAGCACAAGCGGCCGGAAGAATCGGTCGAGGCAGTTGCCGACTTCTACAAGATCATGCATGACGTGGCGCATGCGGCCAACCCCGAAGCGGTGGTCGAGGTGTGCCCGTGCGGGACCAGCTATGCCTTCCACAATATGCCATTCATGGACCAGGCGCCGTCGTCCGACCCGCTGTCGAGCTGGCAGGTGCGCCACAAGGGCAAGACGCTCAAGGCGCTGATGGGCCCATGGTCGGCCTACGCCGGCGACCATGTCGAGCTGAGCACGGGCGGGCAGGACTTCGCGTCCAGCGTGGGTATCGGCGCGGTCGTGGCCACCAAGTTCACCTGGCCGGTGGACCCCAAGCCCAAGGATTCGTTCTTGCTGACACCCGAGCGGGAGGCCCATTGGCGCCAGTGGGTGGACCTGTACAACAAGGGGCGCCTGGCCGAAGGCCGGTACCGCGGCGAGCTTTACGACCTGGGGTTCGACCAGCCGGAAACCCACGTCGTCGAACAGTCAGGGGCCTTGCACTATGCGTTCTACGCCGATCGCTGGGACGGCGTGGTGGGATTGCGCGGCCTGGGCCCGGGCACCTGGACGGTGCGCGACTCGCTGAGCGGCAACGTCCTGGGCAAGGTAACCGCCGACAAGCCAGCCTTGCCGGTGCGCTTCACCCACAGCCTGCTGATCGAAGCACGCCCCGACCTGCCTGATGCACTGCCAGTTGCCTTTGCCGGCACGATCCGGGAGGGTGGGGCGGACGGCTTCCCGCTGGCCTCGCAATGGGCCGATGCGCCAACCACCTTCTTCCGCCACGACTGGCAAGGCAAGCTGCTGGCCGGCCCGCAATCGACCCGCGTGCAGTTGCTGCGCGGCGCGGGCCACCTGTACCTGCGCTTCATCTGCAAGTTCGAGACGCTGTCCACGTTCGAGCGGGCCGGCGCGGCAAGCGACATCTGGCCATTGTGGGAGCGCGACGTGGTCGAGGTCTTCCTGCAGCCGCCGGAGCGCGCCGGCTTGATCAGCTACCGCGAGGTGCAGGTCGCGCCCAACGGCATGCTGCAGGAAATCGCGGTCGAGGCATCCGGCAAGAAGCGCATTCTCGGCGGCAGCCGCGCCAGGACCCAGGTCGATGCGAACAACAAGGTCTGGACGGCCGAACTGGCCGTGCCGATGCGCAGTACCGGCAGCGCCGAGGATGGCTGGCGCCTGAACCTGTTCCGGGTCGAAGGCCAGGCTGGCGCCGGCAAGGAGCGCGTGTATTCGGCGTGGAGCCCGACCCGCACCGCCGCGCCCGATTTCCATGTGCCAGGCGTCTTCGGCCGCCTGCTGGACGCCGCATGACGCTGCGGCGCGTGGGGTGGCTGGCCCTGCTGGTGGCGCTGTCGGGGCAGGCCGCGCCACACGGCATGGTCGAGGCCAGATTCGAGGCCACATTCGTGGCGACCGACGCCGAGATCGCCAATCCCGAGCGCGGCATGTACGTCTGGGCCGCGCAGGACCCGGCGGCCTGGACGCAGGCGCAGGCCGATGCGCAGTACCAGGCCGGCTATCGGCTCGTGTACATGCCGGTGCGGCTGGACGCGCATGCCGGCGACGCGCTGTCGGCGATACTGCTGGGCGCGCTGTCCGACAGCTTCGCCACGGCGCGCCGCGCCGGCCTGAAAGTCATTCCGCGCTTCATGTACAACTTTCCGGCCGGCGAAACCGGTTACCAGGCGGCGCAGGACGCGCCGCTCGAGCGGGTGCTGGCACATATCGGGCAGCTCGCGCCGGTGCTGGCGGCGAATACCGATGTCATCGCCTACCTGCAGGCCGGTTTCATCGGGGCCTGGGGCGAGTGGCACACATCGTCGAATGACCTCACGCTGCCGGCGCAGCGCACGCGGATTCGCGACGCGTTGCTCGCTGCGCTGCCGGCTGGCCGCTTCTTGCAGGTGCGCTATCCACCGCACCTGATGGCATGGTCGCCCCGGGCGCCGCGCTGGGGCGACGGCTCGGCCGCGGCGCGCATCGGCGTGCACAACGACTGCTTCCTGGCGTCAAGCACCGATGTTGGCACCTACAGTGAAGACCTGGCGCTGCGGCGGCGCGAGCGCGAGTACGTTGCCGCGCTGTCACGCGTGGCACCGTTCGGCGCCGAGACCTGCAATCCGGCAGACGCGGTGGCGCCGACGCCGCGCGCGAGCTGCGCCGATATCCTGCGCGAAGGCCGGCAATTTGGCCTGACGTACCTGAACGACAGTTACTACCGCACGCTGTTCCACACGCGCTGGCTGACGCAGGGGTGCATGGCGCAGGTCAGGCGCAGCATGGGTTACCGCTTCGAGCTGATCACGCTGCGCCACAGTCCTGCAGTCGTGGCCGGGCAGTCGGGCACGCTGGCGCTGGCCGTGCGCAACAGCGGGTGGGCGCGCGCCTTCAATCCACGCGGTGTGCAGCTGCTGCTGCGGCACCGCACCAGCGGCGCGGTCGTGCCCATTGCCATGGCGTCGATCGACCCGCGCGCCTGGCTGCCGGGCAGTGCGAGTGAGGTCAGCACACGGTTTGCCGTGCCGGGCGGTACGCCTGCCGGCGCCTACGACGTGCTGCTGGCATTGCCCGATGGCGCTGCGGCGCTGGCCGGCGATGTCCGCTATAACGTGCGGCCCGCGAATGCCGACGTTGCCAAGCGCTCGCAGCGATGGGACGCGGCACTGGGCGCGTTCGGCACAGGCACGACGCTGCAGATTCGCTGAGGTGCTGCCGGCGGCTTAATCGGCGATGATCAGTTCGATGCCGGCCTCGCGCAACCCATCCCGGTACTGCGGGCTGATGCCGGCATCGGTGATGATGGTGTTGACGCGATCGAGCTGGACGATGCGGTGCAGGCTGATGAAGCCGAACTTCGACGAATCGGCCAGCACGATGACTTTGCGGGCGCGCTCGACCATCTTGTGGTTCAGGCTTGCTTCTGCCTCGTGGTGGGTGGTCACGCCGAACTGCAGGTCGAGGCCGTCGACCCCGAGGAACAGCTTGTCGAAACTGTAGGCCTGCAGGCAGGCCTCGGCTTGCAGCCCCTGGATCGACAGCGACTGCTTGCGCATCAGGCCGCCAGTCAGGATCAGGTCGACGCCGGCTGCATTGACCAGCTCCCAGGCGATATTCAGGCCATTGGTCAACACAGTGACGTTCTGGGCATCGCGCAGGTGGCGCGCCAGCGACAGCGTGGTGGTGCCCGAATCGATGATGATGTTCTCGCCCGGCCGGACCAGCCGCGCAGCAGCCGCACCGATGCGCTCTTTCTGTTCGTGATTGAGCGCGTCTTTTTGCGAGACCGTGTGTTCGGTCGGCGGCATGCGCGCCAGCATCGCACCGCCGTGGCTGCGAGTAGCGAGCCCTTGCGCTTCGAGTGCGCTCAGATCGCTGCGGATCGTCACCGCCGATACGTTGAGCTGTTTCACGAGCTCGCTGACCTGGACCGAAGCGTGTTCAGTCAGTGCTTTGAGGATGGCGTCGCGGCGCTGACCGGTTTGACCCATGATTGGACGCGTAGTTTTGTTAAACAAGCAGTTTATCAGATTGCAGCAGGGCCAGCACGCCATATGCTGCCTTGCCCGCCATCCGGCAAGCATGAATCGGGCGCTGGTTGCTGGCGGCGTTTCAACGGCTGCCTGCCAGACGTTCGAGTGCAGCTGCATCCAGCGGCGTGCCCGCGTTCAGCGCGGCATACACGGCTGCACCGAGCACGGGCGGCAGGCGCGGCGTGACCAGGCGATACGTGCCTGCAGCGCCGCCAGCGAGCGCGCGCGCGAACGGCTCGCGCAGCGGCCCGTCCTGGGCGAACAGGCCACCCGAGTACGACACCGCCAGTTCGGTACCGGGATCGACACCGAGCTGGCCGCGCACGGCATCGACCAGCGCGGTCACCTCGACGGCGGCCGCGTCGATGATCGCCGCCGCCTGGACATCGCCGAGCGCCGCCGCTTCGGACACCAGACGCGACAGCGCGGCCACCTTGCTGCGCTCGCCCTTGAGTTCGCCATACACCACCTGGCACAGGTCGAGATCGTCGCGCAGCGCCAGGCGCGTGCGCACCAGCGCATGCAGCGGCCCGCGCGGCGCGCGCCCATCGCTCATGCGCGAGAACAGTGCCAGTCCGGCCCGCGCGATCCAGTAGGCCGAGCCCTCGTCGCTGAAAAGTTCGCCCCAGCCGCCGGCGCGCGCACCGTGCGCGCCGATGCGGCCATACGCCATCGAGCCGGTGCCGGCAATCACGCTGATGCCATCGGCGCAGGCAAGTGAGCCGGCCCAGCTGCACACCATATCGTTGTCGCACAGGTAGCGTCCGTGGCCCAGCAAGGCGCGCGGGAGCGCATCGAGTTGCGGCTGCACGACGCGGTCTTCGCCATAGGCCGGCAGGCCGAAGAACGCGAATGCGACCTCGTTTGCAGTGACGCCGGCGGCCGCGAATAGCGCAGCGCAGCCGCGCGCCAGCACGTCGCCCGCGCCATCCATGCCCACTTCGAGGTAGTACGCGCTGCTCTGCTCATTGCGCGCAAGGACCTGCCCGTGGCGGTCGATCAGCGCGAACGCCGTCTTGGTGCCGCCGCCGTCAACCCCGAGAAACATGGCCGTCCTCCGCCAGCGGGTAGATGGTCACGCCGCGCACCACGCGATTGACGGTGCCCGACACGCTCGGCGTATCCGGGCGCAGGTTCAGCGCCAGCGACTGCAGCAGCGCGAAGGCCTGGCAGAACAGGATGTAGGGCAGCGCCAGCGCCAGGTCCGGGGCCTGCCCGACCTCGTCCAGCACGACGCAATCGTCACCCAATCCGAGCGCCGGTTCGGCGCGGCCGCTCAGTGCCAGTACGCGCCCGGCGCGGCCATCGTTGCGCACTTCGCGCAGCAGGTCGAGGTCATAGCGGCGGGCGATCGGGTCGTTCGACAACAGCACGACGATCAGCGTGTCGGCATCGACGATGGTCTTCGGCCCGTGGCGAAAGCCGAGCGGCGAGTCGAACAGCGCCACGACCTGGCCATCAGTCAGTTCCAGCAGCTTGAGCGAGGCTTCGCGGGCCAGACCGCGCAAGGCGTTGCTGCCCAGGTAGACCACGCGCCGGAAGCGCCGGGCCACCAGTGTGCCCAGCAGCGGCGCCAGCGTGTCCAGCACGCGCGCGGCGGCAGCAGAAGGCGCGGCCGTGGCGCCCGGCGCCAGCACGCCGAACGCGCTGGCGGCCGCCAGCAGCATCGACGTGAAACTGGTGGTCATGGCGAAGCCGCGATCATGCGTGGCGTCGGGCAGCAGGATCGCGCAGGCATTCGCGCGGCCTTGCGCCATCTGGCACAGGGCACCATCGGCATTGCAGGTAATCACCAGGTGGTACACCTCGTTGACCAGCTGGTCGGCCAGGGTCACGGCGGCCACGCTTTCCGGGCTGCTGCCCGAGCGGCCGAACGAGACCAGCAGCGTCGGCACCTGCGGCTGCAAAAACTGATGCGGGCCCGAGACCAGGTCGGTGGTGGGCACGGCCTCGACGCGCCGGCCGCCACCGAGCATGGCCGGCGCCAGGCATTCGCCGATGAAGGCCGAGGTGCCGGCGCCGGTCAGGACGATGCGCAGGTCGGCGCGCGCCAGCAGGGGCCCGAGGAACGCATCGATGGCGGGGCGCTGCGCAGCGACCAGTGCCTCGATCTCGGGCCAGATGGCGGGTTGCTGCGCGATTTCGCGCGCGGTATGGCTGGCGCCGGCGGCGTCGAGCCGCTGCGTACCGATGCCGAGAATTTCCTTGTCAGCGACTAGCATGCTTCCAACTCCTTTGTTGCGGCGCCTGGCGTGCAGGCATCCATGTATTGGCGCAGCACCCGGGCCACGCCTTCTTTCAGCAGGTCGAGCGGCGCGTTGCGCACCCGACCCTCGCGCACGGCGTCATAGTGAAATGGCAGGTACTGGCTCAGCAACGTCAGCGGTGGCGGGTTGCGCTCCAGGCTGGCCAGCAGGCGCGCCTGCGCCGCCTGGATGACCGGATGCGGCCAGTAGTAGCGGATCCGGTCGCTCAGGCTGTACTGCTGGTCGATGCGCACGCTTCGCGCATCGCCGCTGTAGTACTTGCGCCAGTAGTCGGGTTCAGCGCGCATCACGTCGAGCACGGTCGCCTTGAAGCCGGAACCTTCGCCGTCGCCAGCCAGCGCGGCTTCGATATCGGCCAGTCCCCACAGCGTTTCGCGCAACGCGAAGGTGGCGCCCGGCCCGACCTTGAGGATCGCGAAGTGGCCCGCAACCAGGGCCGTCAGGTTGGCCGGCGTCTGGTAATCGGTGGAATGGGCTTCGTAGACCAGCGTCGGGACGTCTTCGATCATGCGGCTCAGGTCGGTGGCGCGCTGCGGCTGGAAGTCGATCACCTTGTGGTGGTCGAACTCGACGCCGGGCTGCACCACCAGGCCGACCACGCGCGGCCACGCGGCGTCCAGGCCGGCGGCGGCGAACGCCTGCCGGTGCGATGCAATCGTCTGCGCCGCTGCGGCGGGCGTCGTGACGCTCAGTTCGGCCAGGTCTTCGTGCGCGCCGCCGGGCACCGGCACCTCGGTGCCGACCACATAGACGGGCGCCTCGCCGCCGGCGGCCTGCCAGGCGCGCTCGGCGACGGCGCACAACCGCGCGGCCCGCGCAGCCACCACGTCGTCCTGCAGCGGCACCGGGTCGTCGGCGCACGACATCGAACAATCGAGGTGGATTTTGAGAAAGCCGGCCATCACATACTGCGCGATCAGCACCTCGGCCTTCGCCATGGCGGCGTCGGCACGCTGGCCCTGCCAGGCATTCGGTCCCAGGTGGTCGCCCCCGAGCAGCACACGCTCGCGCGCCAGGCCGACCCGGTCGGCGATGCCGTACACGAGATCGCGAAACGCGGCCGGCGTCATGCCGGTGTAGCCGCCATCCTGGTTCACCTGGTTCGAGGTCGCCTCGATCAGCACCGGCTGGCCGGCTGCGGCGGCCACCTCCATGGCGGCCTCGATCACCAGCGGGTGCGCCGAGCACACCGCGTGGATGCCGACTGCTTCGCCGGACTTGTGGCGGCGCACCAGATTCAACATGCTTTCCATTGTCAGACTCCTTCGCTTGATTGGGTGGGCGCGTTGCCATCGTCCGGCTGCAGGGCAAGGAACAGCGCCGCCGCCAGCGACAGCACGATGCCGGCCAGCCGGTAGCCGCCCGGCATCGACGCGGCCAGCAGCATCGCGATCACCGTGGTCAACAGCGGCGCACCGGCGTTTACCAGCGGCGACACGGTCAGCGCCTTGCCATAGCGGAACGCATACACGAGCGTCAATGCGCCGATTGCGTTGAGTACCTGGGTGGCGGCGGCCAGCAGCGGTCCCGACGGACCATAGTTGATCGGCTGCGAGAAATCGGTCATCGCCAGCGCAACCGGAATGCACAGCAGCGCACTGACCGTCATGTAGAAGAAGATGCTTTCGGCATCCATGCGTGTGTTGGCCAGCTTGATGAAGTAAGCCTGCAGGCCCCACGCGACCAGCACGCCCAGTGCCAGCACGAACCACAAGCCGTATTGCTGCGGGGCGCCGTCCGGGTTGAAATCGAACAGCGGCAGCGCGCACACCGCCAGCACGATGCCGATCACGCCCATCCGGCCGGTTCGCTCGCGCAGGAACAGGAACGACAGTACGATCGTGATGACGGGGGAGAGCGCGATGATCGGGAAAATCAGATAGGCCGGTCCGGCCTTGACGGCGTAGAACAGCACCATCTGGCCACCGGCGCCGAGCAGGCCGATGGCTAATCCATACGCTACTGCGGTACGGTCGCGACGCACGCGCCAGCCCGAGCGCGCCAGCACGAACAGCGCCGGCAGCACCATGGTCAGCGCCCATACCACGTACACCAGCGTTTCCGGAAAGCCGTTCTGGGTGGGCAGGCCGGTAAGCGCGCCCCACACACCCCACAGCAGTGCAGTGGCCAGCGCGTAGCCTAGCCAGGGCTGCCGGCGCGTGCCGCTGGCGCCTTCGAAGCCAGCACTGATTGTACTTTTCATCCGATTTTTCCTCCGCTAGGTGCTGTGTTGAAAACGTTTTCTGTCAGCAGCCATGTGATAGTAAAGAAGTGCCAAACGAAAAGCAAAGTCTTTCATACTATTTTCGATATTTGTTTTTGTGTTGGAAAAATGAGCTCTTTGCTTTTCGAATCCTTTCGACTAACATCTCGGCATTGGTTTTCAGGTCGCCCCGCCATCACCAGGAGATTTGCATGACAGACCGCTGCACCGAAGCACCCGCACACAAACCTTGGATCGTTGTTTGCGGCAGTCTGGCCGCCGCCGTGACCTTGCTGGTCGCCCAGGCGCATGCCAGGCCTGCCGCCGATCCACTGGCCCCGGCGGGCCGCTGGGAAGGCAGCACGAGCGGCAGCGCGAGTACGCCCCCGATGGGCTGGAACAGCTGGAACGCGTTCCGCACCGAGGTCGACGAAGGCAAGGTGCTGGGCGCGGCGCAGGTGCTGGTCGACAGCGGGTTGGCAAAACTCGGCTACAACCATGTCATTCTCGACGATGGCTGGTGGATGAAGCGCCGCACCAGCGATGGCCGCCTGCAGATCCGCACCGGTATCTTCCCCTCGGCGGCGACCGGCGGGCCGGACGGCACCAGCTTCAAGCCCTTTACCGACAAGCTGCATGCGATGGGTTTCAAGGCCGGCATCTATACCGACATCGGCCGCAATGCCTGCTCACAAGCCTACGACCTGCATTCGCCCAACCTGCCGCAGGGCACGACCGCCGAACGCGAGGTGGGGCTCGACGGCCATGTGAAGCAGGACATCAACCTGTACTTCAAGGAGTGGGGCTTCGACTACATCAAGATCGACGCCTGCGGACTGGCCGACTTCGTACCGGGTTCGACACTGGTAAAAGAACAGAAGTACCGCGCGATGGCGCCACTGATCGAACGCGGCTCGAACAGCCGCACCGATATCGAGGCGGTGCGTACGCGCTACGAAACCGTCGCTGCGGCCATCAGGGCGGCGCGCCCGGCCGGCGACTATGTGATGTCGATCTGCGCCTGGGGCATGGCGAATGTGCGCAGCTGGGGCAAGGATGTCGGCAACCTGTGGCGCACCAGCGCCGACATCACGCCGAGCTGGACCAGCATGCTGCACAACTTCGACAGCGCGGCAAAACGTGCGCTGTACGCCGGCCCCGGCCACTGGAACGATCCCGATATCCTGCACATCGGCCATGGCGCCTTCGATGCCGCAAACCCGGTCGAAGTGCGGTCGCATTTTTCGCTGTGGGCGATGATCAATGCGCCGCTGCTGGTGAGCTACGACTTGCGCAACGGGCCGGCGTCGCTGCTCGAGGTCCTGGGTAACGCCGACCTGGTCGGCCTGAACCAGGACAAGGCAGGGCACCAGGGCGTGGTGACCTATGATTCGGACGATGCGCAGATCATCGTCAAGACGCTGGGCGATGGGCAGCGTAAGGCGGTGGCCCTGTTCAACCGTGGCGCCACGCCGGCCCCGGTGACCCTGATGGCAGGGCATATGAAGCTGGCCGATGGCGCACCGGTCACGCTGCGCAACCTGTGGACGAAGGACCGCATCACCTTCACCGGCGAGAAAGCCTTCACGCTGGCACCCCACGAGACGCTCGTGTTCGAGGCGACCGGCAAGCGCCAGCTCGACAACGGCGTGTACCTGTCGGAAATCCCCGGATCGATCAATGTCGCTGTCGACGGCACCCGGCAACCGCAGAACGACCCGACCATCCATCGCATGATCGACCCGTGGTCGAGCACCCGTTCGGGCGGCACGCGTGCCCAGTATGCGGGCTGGGGCGGTGCGCAGGCCGATACGACGCCGTATGGCCAGTCGCTGCAGGTGGCGGGGCAGGTGTTCGAGTCGGGCCTGGGCGTGCTGTCGAACTCGCGCCTGCAGGTGAACAATGACGCTGGTCATGCACGACTGACGGCCTCGGTTGGCGTGGACGATTCGGCCGACGACGCCACGCAGCCGGTACAGTTCTACGTGCACGGCGATGGCAAGCTGCTGGCGCAGAGCGCGCCGGCAAAACTTGGCGCCAGGGCGCAGACACTGACGGCCGATATTCGCGGCGTCAAGGTCATCGAACTGGTGGTGCGCGGCGGACAAGCCGGCACCGCGCCGCCGGTGGTGGCAACCTGGGGCGATGCCCGGTTGACGCACGCGGCCGGTAGCGTTTCGTCCGCTAAGGCGCAACCTGCTGGTATGCCATGACCCCATTCAGCAGCCTCGACACCGCCGTCTTCCTGGTCTATTTCGTGGCCATTTCGGCGTACGGCATCTGGATCTACCGGAGCAAGAAGCGCTCGTCCGGCAAGGCCACCCACGACTTCTTCCTGGCGGAAGGGTCGCTCACGTGGTGGGCGATCGGCGCCTCGCTGATCGCCTCGAACATCTCGGCCGAGCAGTTCATCGGCATGAGCGGGGCCGGCTTTCGGATCGGCATGGCGATCGCGGTGTATGAGCTGATGGCGGCCGCGACCCTGGTGATCGTGGCCGTGTTCTTCATGCCGGTGTACCTGAAGAACCGCATCTATACGATGCCGCAATTTCTCGAGCAGCGCTATGGCCCGGCAGTGGCCGCGACGATGGCCGTGTTCTGGCTTGGCCTGTACGTGGGCGTGAACCTGACCGCCATCCTGTACCTGGGGGCGCTGGCGATCAGCAGCATCGCCGGCCTGAACGTGCTGGCCTGCATGTTGTTTCTGGCCGTATTTGCCGCCGTGATCACGCTGGGCGGCATGAAGGTGATCGGCTATACCGACGTGATCCAGGTGCTGTGCCTGGTGATCGGCGGGCTCGTCACCACGTGGATCGCGCTCGACCTGGTGGCGGCGCTGGCCGGCGGGCAGGGTGCGGTGCGTGGCCTGAGCGAACTGTACCTGCGCGCCGGCGAGCATTTCAATATGGTGCTCACGCGCGACGACCCTAACTACATGGACCTGCCCGGCATGTCGACCATCATCGGCGGCATGCTCATCGTGAACCTGAATTACTGGGGCTGCAACCAGTACATCGTCCAGCGCGCGCTGGGCGCCGACCTGCGCACCGCGCGCAAGGGCCTGCTGTTCGCGGCGTTCCTCAAGCTCTTGATGCCGGTGATCGTGGTGTTGCCCGGCATTGCCGCGTATGCCCTCGACCGCTCCGGCACGCTCGGCGACGCCATGCGCCAGGGCGGCGAACTCAATCCCGACCGCGCCTATCCAACCCTGCTGGCGCTGCTGCCGGTCGGCCTCAAGGGGCTGGCGTTCGCGGCCCTGGTGGCGGCGGTCGTCGCCTCGCTCGCCGGCAAGGCCAACAGCGTGGCCACCATCTTCACGCTCGACATCTACAACAAGCACGTCAACCGCCAGGCCAGCGAGCAGCGCATGGTCTGGATCGGCCGGGTCTCGGTGCTGGTGGCGATGGCGATCGCGGTGCTGCTCGCGCCTCTGCTGGGTATCGACAAGAAGGGCGGCTTCCAGTATATCCAGGAATACACGGGCTTTGTCTCGCCTGGCATCCTGGCCATGTTCCTGCTGGGCTTCTACTGGCGCAAGACCACTGCGGCGGCGGCCATGTTCGCCACCATCGGCGGCCTGGCATTCTCGGTATTCCTCAAGTTCCTGCCGCTGGCGATGGACCTGGGCTTTCTGGCGCCGTTCGGCTTCGCGGTCGCCAATGGCGCCGGCACGCACGAGATCCCGTTCCTCGACCGCATGATGATCGTGTTCATCATGGTCGTCATCGGCATGGTGCTGATGAGCAGCCTGGCGCAGCGCGACGGCAGCCACAAGCGCATGATCGTCGAGCGCTCGATGTTCCGCGTCGATGGCGGCTTTGCACTCGGTGCCGCGACGATTGGTGTGGTACTGGTGGCAATCTACGGGAATTGGTAGCCTGCAGGCTGATGCCATTCTGTTCCCACCTACCTTTCAAGGAGCGCCATGTTCAATCCATCCGACCATCCGCATCGCCGCCACAACCCGCTCACCGGTGACTGGGTGCTGGTGTCCCCGCACCGCGCCAAGCGGCCCTGGCAGGGCCAGCAAGAGGCGGTCGACCGCGCCGCCCGACCAGCCCATGACCCGGGCTGCTACCTGTGCGCCGGCAACCTGCGCGTGAATGGCGAACGCAATCCCGATTACCAGGGTTGCTTCGTGTTCGAGAACGACTTCGCCGCCCTGACGCCGGACACACCCGACGCGCACGGTGGCCCTGAGCATGCCGATCCGCTGTTTCGCACGATGAGCGCGCGCGGTACCAGCCGCGTGATCTGCTTCTCGCCCGACCATGGGAAATCGCTGCCCCAGCTGACGCTGCCGGCGCTGCGCGAAGTCATCGATACCTGGGCCGCACAGAGCGCGGAGCTCGGCGCGAGCTACCCCTGGGTTCAGGTGTTCGAGAACAAGGGCGCGGTGATGGGCTGCTCCAATCCGCACCCGCACGGCCAGATCTGGGCCAGCAGCTACCTCCCTGCGCTGGTGGCCACCGAAGACCGCCAGCAGCGCGACTACTTCACGCGCCACGGGCGCGCTCTGCTGCTGGACGTGGCGGAGCGCGAAGCTGCCGCGGGCGAACGGGTGGTGGTCGAGACCGACCACTGGCTGGCCGTGGTCCCTTACTGGGCCGCCTGGCCGTTCGAAACCCTGCTGCTGCCGAAATTTGCCGTGCAGCGCCTGGAAGACCTGGACGACGCCCGCCGCGCCGACCTGGCCGTGGCGCTCAAGCGCTTGAGCACCCGCTACGACAACCTGTTCGAGACCTCGTTCCCGTATTCGATGGGCTGGCATGGCGCGCCGTATCCCGAGGTCAGCGGCGAGAGTATGGCAACTGCGGTCGCACCGAGCGATAACGCAGCCTGGCAGTTGCATGCCCACTTTTATCCGCCGCTGCTGCGGTCGGCTTCGGTGCGCAAGTTCATGGTCGGCTTCGAGATGCTGGCCGAAGCCCAGCGCGACCTGACGCCCGAGCAGGCGGCCGAGCGCCTGCGCGCCGTGCCGGACGACATTCACTATCTCGATGCGCCACCCGGCATTGCTTCCCCATCCTGAACCCATTTCATCAGACCATGAGCGACCAGATCCTGACGGCCCGCGCGGTGACCGTCTTCCAGGCCAGCTTCGGCCACGCGCCCACACTCGCGGTCCAGGCGCCGGGCCGGGTCAACCTGATCGGCGAACACACCGATTACAACGACGGCCTGGTACTACCGTGTGCAATCGGCTACCGCACCGTGATCGTCGCCCGTCCCCGGGCCGACCGCCAGCTGCGGGTGGTGGCGGCCGACTACGACGACGTGATCGATACCTGTTCGCTCGACGCGCCGATCGAGCGGCTGGCAGCGCCGATGTGGGCCAACTACGTGCGCGGCGTGGTACGCGAACTACGCAAGCACGACGACCCACTGCAGCCGCTGCATGGCATGGACCTGGTCATCGCCGGCAACGTGCCGCAAGGCGCTGGCTTGTCGTCATCGGCCTCGCTGTCGGTGGCGGTTGGCCGGCTGCTGGCCACGCAAGCGGCCTTGCAGCACCTGACGCCGCTCGACCTGGCGCTGGCGGCGCAGCGCGCCGAGAACGATTTCGTCGGCTGCCAATGCGGCAATATGGACCAGATCAGCTCTGCCTGCGGGGTGGAGGACCATGCCTTGCTGATTGACTGCCGTTCACTCGACGTGACCCCGGTGCCGGTGCCCAGAGGCGCCGCCATCATGATCGTCGAATCGCACATCGTGCGCGGCCTGGTCGACAGCGCCTACAACACGCGCCGCGAGCAATGCGAAGCGGCCGCCCGCCACTTCGGCGTGGCGGCGCTGCGCGATGTCGATCCCGGCATGTTAGAGACGCAAGGGGCCGGGCTCGATCCGGTCGTGTGGCGCCGCGCGCGCCACGTCGTCGCCGAGAATGAACGCGTGCAGGCAGCAGCGCGGGCGCTGGCGGCTGGCGACCTGCAACAGATGGGCATATTGATGGCAGCCTCGCATGCGTCGATGCGCGACGATTTCGAGATCACGGTGCCGGCCATCGACCGCCTGGTCGAGATCATCAAGGCCGCTATCGGGCCGGCTGGCGGGGTGCGCATGACTGGCGGCGGTTTCGGCGGGTGCGTGGTGGCGCTGGTGCCCGAACACCTGGTGGAGCAGGTACGGCTGGCTGTCGCACGCGGTTACCGCGCGCCGAACGGGGCTTTGGCTACTGTTCATGTGCAGCAGTCAGCAGCGGTTGTTAACTGATACACGCAGCGATTGAAAACTGATACACCGTTTTGAGATGCAGTGCAGGCCTCAGCGCCGATCCAACTCTTCTATCTCGGAGCACGCCGGATTTGAGACCCATCATGCCAGCGTCCGCTTGATAAGTAATATTTCCAAAGACGATACACAACAGTGGTTTGCGAAGTAGGCCATGCAGAAGATCAGAACGTCATGTGAGCGATCTCAAGCGGTGAACATGTAGACGGGTTCGACTCAAGTCCTCGCCTCCAAATATTAAACGAACGGGCCTCATTTGAGGCCTGTTTCGTTTCGTAGATCGATTTTTTCGTCGAATCGAATTCGGTATTTATCGAACGGCAGTTCAACTACTCTACAGCGGCCTATCGGCCGTTGTAAGGTAAGCGTTCAGCCGCCCACCTCCACCGCCGAATCAAGCTGGCGTAGGGTCCGCAACGGCAGCAGCGAGTCGATCTTGCTGTTCGGACAGGTCAGCATTTTTCCAGGGTGCTGGCGAGTGTCCGACGAAGCCGGATGGCAGGAAGGTGGCTCGGTATGCCGGCAGTGCAGGTGTGGTCGCCGGCCGCACAGCACAAGCATCAAGAAGGACAGTAGCAGCCTGATCTGTTGCGAAGTTGCACGCGTCGCGTTTTGGTTGTATCAGGTCGCCGTTGTACAATCGTGCCGCGTTCATTGTTCATGCGAGGCTTTCATGATTTTCGCGGAAGGTGCAGCGCCGGCCGTATCGCGGCCCTTTCCGCTGGCAGGGTTGATGGTGATCACGGGAGCGCTGATTCTCGTCCTGGGCATGCTCACGGTATGGATGTTGTTACTCAGTTACGACGATGCCTTGCGCGCCCAGAAGGCATCGCTGCGCAATGTCGCAACTGCGTTCGCAGCGCAGACCAGGAGCGTGGCCAAGGCGGTCGATGGCGCCACTGTGCGTGCCGCCAGCATCGTTCGCTTCCGCGGCGCCAGCGGACTCGGCGAGGTGCTGGGTGACGGCAGTTCCGCCGGCGCCCTCGATGACATCCGCCGGCTGGCCGTCGTCGATGCGGCCGGGCGCGTGGTTGCCAGTATCGGCGCCGATATGGCCAGCTTGCCCCCCTTGCCGCCGTTGCCGGCGCGCTCCCCGGGCAGTGAGGACGCCCATGCGCTGCGGATCACCTTGTCGGATATCGACCCGGACAGCGGGCGCGCCTTCATCAACTTCATACGGCCGCTGACCACGCGCGACGGCGCGCCCGACGGCGCGGTAGTCGCCCAGGTCGACTCGACGCATTTCCAAAGCCTCTACAGCCTGGTCGAGTTGGGCGAGGGCGGTTCCGTCACGCTGTTCCACCATGACGGCACGATGCTGGTGCGTGGCCCCGCTTACGCCGGCGGTATCGGCGTATCCTTCCACGCAACCCCATTGTTTCGCGAGCAGTTGCCGCGATCCGCGCGTGGTGGCTTCGCCACCCGCAGCCCGCTCGACGCAGCCGAACGCCTGTACGGCTACGATTCCGTTGGCCAATATCCTCTGGTCGTCATCGCAGGCACGAACCGCAATGCGGCGTTGGCCTCCTGGTATGGAAGATTGTGGACCGCGCTGGTCTTTTACCTCATGTTGTCCGTCGCCATGGCGTTTCTCGCCTGGCGCGTGGCGCGCGATGCGCAGCGGCAGGCGCAGCTGATCGACTTGCTGTCGGCCAGCGAGACACGGCTCGGGAACAGCTTCGCATACCTCACGGCGATCATCGACGCGGTCGCCGCGCCGATCTGGGTGCTCGACGCCAGGTTGCGCATCGTGATGGCGAACCAGGCGTTTGCACGCCTCGTCGGACGTGCGAGCTCCGACCTGGTTGGCCAGGAAGAACAGGCCTTGTTCGCGCCCGACGACGCCGAGCGGATCCGGCGCTACCGCAAGCTGCTCGAGGAGGGCGTCGGCGTCGAGTCGGTGGGCGTGGTGCCGGATCCGGACGGCGAAGCACGCACGGTGATCCAGTTGACGAACAGCCTGGACGCCGGCGCGGGCGATGTGCAACTGGTCAGCGTGCTGACCGATATCACCGCACTCACGCGTGCCGAGGCGCAGCTCGCCTACCTGGCCGAATTCGACGTGCTCACCGGCCTGCCGAACCAGGTCCGCTTCCTGCGCCAGCTCGAGCAGCGTCTGCTCGAGTCCGTGAATAGCGGTCGGCCCCTGGCAATACTGGTCGTGGTGCTGGAGCGCCTGCATGAAATCGCCGACCTGCTCGGGCCCGATGCCAGCAACCGTGCGCTGGCCCACATTGGCGCACTGCTGCGCGACGCCGCCGGCGCCGCCATCGAAGTGGCGCACCTGCGTGGCGCCGAATTCGCCGTGCTGCTCGATGCCCACGCCGGCCGCAGCGCGGTCGAGTGCTTTGCCGTGGCGCTGCACGAGCGCTTGTCGGCGCCAGTCGCACTCGACGGCCGCGAATTCTGTCTCGGTCCGGCACTGGGCGTCGCGCTGTTTCCCGAGGACGCCGGCAGTGCGGACGCGCTGTATCGCTGCGCGCAGCGGGCTTGCGGCAGCCATGGCGGCGAGTCAGACCTGGCAATCCGGTTCCACTCCACACATGCGTGTGGCGACCTCGATGAACGCCTGCGGCTGGAGGCGCACCTGCGTCGCGCGCTGGAGCGGGACGAGCTGCGCCTGGTATTCCAGCCCAAGGCGACGGTCGCCGATGCGCGCGTGGTCGGCTTCGAGGCCCTGCTGCGCTGGACCAGTCCCGCGCTGGGCGAGGTGGCGCCGGTGCGCTTCATCCCGATCGCCGAGCGCACCGGCCTCATCTTGCCGATCGGAGCCTGGGTGCTGGAACAGGCCTGCCGTTCGATTGGCGCCTGGTCGCGCGAGCTGGGGCGTCCGGTGAAGATCGCAGTCAACTTGTCGCCCCGCCAGTTCTACCAGAAATCGCTGCTGCCCACCCTGGTCCGTTGCCTGCGCGAGCATGGCGTGCCGGCGGGTTGCCTCGAACTCGAGATCACCGAAACCGCGCTGATGAGCCGCGAAGAAGAGGTCGACCGCCTGATGCACGCCATCCGCGCGCTTGGTGTCGAGCTCTCGATCGACGATTTCGGCACCGGGTATTCCAGCCTGGCCTACCTCAAGCGCTTCCCGGTATCGCGCCTGAAGGTCGACCGCGCCTTCGTGCGCGACCTTGGACGCGACGAAGACAGCGCGGTGATCGCGCGCTCGATCGTGAACCTGGCGCGCGGCCTGAAGCTCAGCGTAGTCGCCGAGGGCGTCGAGACGCACGCGCAACTGGCGGCGTTGCGCGCGATGGCGTGCGACGAGTACCAGGGATTCCTGTTCAGCCGTCCACTCGAAGCTGCCGCGGCGCTGGCATTGCTGGTCAATGAAACCGCGGGTGTCACCATGACCGGCAGCGTGGACGACTGATCCGGTCATCCTGACGGTACAGCAGTTGCGGTACTGCGCTGGCCGCTCGCCGCCTTCGCCTGGAACGGCGCTGCCGTGAAGGCCGCCCTCGCAGCCGGATCATCTGCCGGTCATTGGCGAAGGGCGCAACCGCGGCATTCCGTCCGTCTGCGTGGCCCAGGCGCCATCCAGCGCTAGTCATGCGTCCGGCGCCTGGTGGAGATTGGCCCTGCAGACACGCGAGCGCCGCCGGGCTCGGGCGTGTCTCGCGAACTCGCGGCGAGTCGCCCGGCGCTAGTGTGCCAGCAGAACCGGCAGGTTCATCGATGCGAGCACCGAGGCGGTAACGCCGCCGAGCAGGGATTCGCGCAGCGGCGACTGGCCGTAACCGCCCATGACCAGCAAGCCTGCTTGCTTGTCGGCAGCGATCGACAGCATGGTGGTCCCGATGTCGCCATTGGTCGACCGGTTCAGCGCGCGTGCGCGGATCGCGTGACGTTTCAGGTATCGCACGATCTGGCTGCATTGGGCGCCGTCGTCATGCTGTCCTGCGCACCCGCGCCAGAGGCGCACGACGTTGACGCTCTGCGCGGCGCGCAGCAGCGGCATGGCGCCGACGATGGCGCGGATCGCTTCGATGCTGCCGTCCCATGCCACCAGGGCCAGGTCGTGGCGGCTGGCGGGGGCCGGACGCCGGGGCACCACCAGGACGGGCCTTCCGGACTCGCGCAGCAGGTAGCCGGGAAGATCGCTGGCAGAGCCATGTGTCGGCAGCGCGCGATCGGGCTGGCCGACCACCACGAGGTCGGCATAACGCGCGTGCAGGGCCATCCCGCACGCATCGTCGTCGATGACGCGTCGCTCTGGCGGCGGCCCCCCTTGCTCGGACACGATCCGCGCGAAGCGCAGGAGGGCGTCGGCCGCATCGGCGCGCAATGCCGTACAAATCGTTGCCAGTGGTGAGCGTGCCTGCAGGAGTACGTCGGAAGGAATGAACCGTGAAATGCCGGTAGGCGCGCAACCGATGAGGTGGGCGCCGAAGGACAGCGCCAGGTCGGCGGCAAAGCGGCAGCGCTGCTCCGCAGCCGGGTCGGCATCGACATGCACCAGGATTGTCTTGTACGACATCGCTTGTCCTCGCTACTCGACGTCGTGAGGCGAGATTAATCGCAGAAAATTGTCCAGAGCCCGGCATGACAGCCTGAGTGCTAGCCTGCCATCGCCATCGGCGGGTGTTTCCCGGGGCCTGACGCGAAGCCGGGGTGAGTTCATGGCATCTCCTTGAGCTGGCCGACGAAGGCGGGCCTGGCACGCGGCTTCATCGTGCCAACACGTAGTTGCCCGGCGCCGGGCCGGACCCGATCACAGGCTCGGGCGGGGCCTGCATCGCGCCGGCCCGGTCGGCGAGCCAGGCTTCCCAGGCTGGCCACCAGCTGCCCTCACGCACCTCGGCATCCCGTTCCCAGCTGTCGGGGTCGGTATATACCGCATTCGGGCCGTGCGTCGCGATCTGGTAGCTGCGCAGCCCAGTGCCGGGTGGCGATACCACGCCCGCGTTGTGTCCCCCGGACGTCAGCAAGAAAGTGACTTCGGTATCGGTCAGCGGCATGATCTTGTACACCGAACGCCATGGCGCCACATGGTCGGTGCGGGTCCCGACCGCAAACAGGGGAATCCGTATGTCGTTCAGGGCGATGGGACGCCCATCGACGAGGTAGCGCGCGCTGGCGAGGCTGTTGTCCAGGAAGAGCTTGCGCAGGTAGTCCGAATGCATGCGGTAAGGCATACGGGTGGCATCCGCATTCCATGATGTCAGGTCATTTGCCTTGTCGGGAATATCGAGCAGGTAGTGGCGCAGCCGGCGCGACCAGACGAGGTCGTTCGAGCGCAATAGCTGGAACGCCCCCGCCATGTGATGTGCATCGAGGTAGCCACGCTCCCACATCGCGGCTTCGAGGAAACTGACCTCGCTGTGATCGATGAACAGCGACAGCTCCCCGGGCTCGGTGAAGTCGACCTGAGCCGCCAGAAGGCTGACGCTGGCCAGGCGCATATCGCCATCGCGCGCCATGGCAGCCGCGGCGATCGCGAGCAGAGTCCCGCCGAGACAATAGCCACATGCATTGAGAGCAGGCGCGCCGGAGCGCGCCGCTATCGCATCGATGGCGGCCATGACGCCGAGCCGGCGGTAGTCTTCCAGGGAAAGGTCGCGGTCTTCCGGGCCGGGATTTTTCCATGAGATCATGTACACCGTGTGTCCGCGTCCAATGAGGTAGCGCACCAGCGAATTGTCGGGCGACAGGTCCAGG
>Ga0265797_10003183_pt1 | contig 26645 bp, 14 predicted proteins | sample P2T30metagenome_FD_192433 | JGI IMG/M metagenome (GOLD analysis project Ga0265797, IMG submission 192433) | Plant litter microbial communities from East Loma Ridge, Irvine, California - P2 T30 | ecosystem: Environmental > Terrestrial > Plant litter > Unclassified | place: USA: California... | reverse complement strand
GCTCCAAATAGGACGGAGTAGGTAACAACAGGAATTTTCGCAAAGAAAAAACAACCCCAAGGGAACCAAAAAATCGGCTGGGGAACTTCCAACAAAAACCAATGATTCAGAAGAAAGAAAAATCGAGGTCACATCACATGGTGAGTGACAAAAAGAAACAGTTTCTCCAGTATACCGATACAAGCGGAAAAAAACTTCCAAGAAAAGAAATGTTTCCGCGATCGGTAGGGGTGCGAACCAACCCCATATCCAAGTAGGGACAGGGATGGGCCCGAATAACAAACCGCACAACAGCCACATCTGTTTGCACCGTCGCTCGGACACCGTTGTGGATCCAATTTGTGCCCCCTTCGCGAGCCTGGAAGAAAACACTTACTACTTTGATAAAGCAAGAGGTGTGTGTGTGTGTGTGTTTTCCAGTGGATGGGGGAGAGGCGGTGGAGGACGGAATAGACGCTGTGTGTCAAGGGTTGCCCTGCCGGGGAAAACTTGCGAAGTTGACCGGCGGGCGGGGTGTGTGTCTCAGCACTGGTGCCTGCTCCTTTGATCGTGTCTCGGGTGTGTGTATGGACGCGATCGACATATACTGAACTCACAGAAAGTGAGAGACAGCAAAGTCTGGATGAAAGGTCCGAAACCGCAAGAGAGAGATACAAAGGTCTAACCGGGTCTTCTGTTCCGCGAACGCCCCGAAGAACGTCCAGCAAGGGAGGCGAAGAGCGGGTATAGAAATCGCAGGCGCAGGCGAATGTGTAAATATGAAACGAACCATGCCCAAGCCGCGCTTTTCTCCTAAGATGAAGAACGACTCATGCCACTACCAATACGACGGGGATTGGCGTACGTACGAATGGCAACAAATGTCCGGTCCGTGTGCCCTGTCTTCGGCAAAAAGCGATCGAATGCAGTGCGTCGCAAGCAGTCCTCGCGCCCGTACGGGCCGGCTGCTGCATCTTTTCCTTTTCTCTGCGTGTGCGTCCGCGAGGCTCGAGAGGCATCCGGGGCAAGCCACACGTGATGTCTGCTCGCGGAGGGACAGGGAGAAGAGTAGAGTACCAGCGGCGAGCCCGAAGGGTGGAGGAAGGTGAGGTATCTGCATTTGAGCCCGAAGACTGGGCCAGAGGGGCGGGATGGGAGGGGGCGAAAAGTACCGCAACATTCACTCCGGGAAACGGCTGCTCTCCAAGAGCTAGTGGGTAAGCCAGTTCCAGACAGCGATGGGTTCCAAGAAAAGGTCGGTCGCAAGTGCGTCCAGTGTTCCTGGGATCGATGGTTGTGATCGTACCAGGGGCGCAGAGGGTATCTTGGACCAGTAATTTCTTGCGTCCCATGCGGGAAAAGGGAGAGTGGTTTCCCGACGCTTCGGGATTGTAAGAGTTTACATGGAGTAAAGAAAAAAACAAAACATTAACAGGTGTAGCGCACGACGCATGGCGCTCGCAACAGAACACAGTTTTGCGCAAGTGCCAAGGCCTCGCTGTGAAAGCGAGGGCTTGCATAGAGCGTCTGGCTCCGCGCAGCTCTCAAGAACTTGAGGCGGCAGCAGGAGCGGCAGAAGGGGACCTGAAACCCCATCGATCTGAGCATGTTTAAAGTCTCTACGAACAGTTGCTGGCCTCGAACCGCGTGATTCCGCGGATAACTATCAGGACCCCACCTGCGCGCTACAGGCGGGAGAACGGTCAAATGTGGAACTGAGATCTGGCGCATGACTTCCAGATCTCAACGGCCGGGGTCAGCAAAGGGATCGCGAGTGGACTGGTCAGGGGGTGGCGGGTTCGAACTGAAATGTTGACGTGGGAGGGGTGGTGGCGAGGTGGGTGATGTGATGTCGTAGTCGCCGTGACTTGAGGCGCGAAGGTGTGTTGGGCGACGTATGGCGGCATCCACGCTTTGGCTGCCGACATTGCCGAGTTTCTCCGACTGGGACGTAGCAAACGCGTCGTTGGCCGGAATAGGCGAGGTGGCGCTGTGCACTTCGAATGTCGGCAGTGGAGTGGGTGTCAGCGTGTAGGATTGACCGTTGTATTTGTTGCCGCTGTGGTCTGGAGAGTTTGGGCTGGCGGTGGCTTGCTCATACGTCGGAATGCGGCCTCGATTGCGGAAGAAGTCGTGCAACTCGTGCTTTTCATGTGCTTGGTCGGGCTGGCCTTGTGCTTGTGGTTCACGGAACGTCCCGTCGGAGCCGCCCTTGGGCATCATGAAGAGTGCTCTGACAATACCGATGAAAGCGATAAAGACCCAGATAAGCAAGATGCAAGTGCTGATGATAGCTTCTTGACGCACCGCTCGGTACAGGGCGTTGGTGACGCGCAATACCGCAGCAGCAATGTCATCAGCAGCACCTTCCGCGGGTCCTTGTGCCAGCAACTCGTTCTGAGATCCGGCCACTTTGTCGTTGGCACCTGAGCTGAAGATATTCGCGTCCATGAGCGGGAAGTCGATATGCGCATTGTCGCTGACCCAGGTAAGCCCTTTCTGGATACCTTGAATCTTGAGAAGAACAAGGCAATTGAGAACTTCCAAGATTGGATCGTGCAGGATGGTATCGCCAAAAGTCTTGTCGAGGGCGCCGGTCATTTCATCAACAAAGGTGTTGAGTGTATCGTTGACAGCGCGGGTTGTGGTGTTGACCCAGCCAAAGACATCGTCGTTGATTTGAGCGTTGGTGTCGGAGATGACCTGGTTGGTGCCCACAGCCCACTGTTCGCTTGCATTGTTCAGTTGGAACATCACCTTGTCAGCGAATGCACCCACTTCGTTCGTAAGCGCGGGTACTTCTTTCTCGATGGACCTGAGAAGAAAGAACTGGCAAAGGCAGCCAAGTAGGCCTGCAATGGCCAGCGCGAGTACGAAGAGAGCAGGGACTGTGGTGGCATATGCAACGCTCCAGCGCACAACAGCCTGGCGGCGGGTTGACTTGAACCTTTGGGCAATCTTCAAGCCGAAGCTCGATGTGTAAGGTCTGGACACGAGGTACACGGCGTCCATTGGGTCACGAGCATCGGTCTTGATGAGCTCGGCGCGTTCCTTCTCGAGGCGCCACCGACGATACTCGCGGTATGCCATTGGTATCATTGCCAGGATTGCAAGTGTTATCAAGACTGCGAGAAAGATCTTCTTGGCCATGTGCTCGATGTGGACGAGCTTATCAAAAAAGTCGTTGATGCCGTTGCTGTCGGAGCAGAAGGTGAGTTTCTCTTTGGCGGGAACAGGAAACATCGAAGCGTTGAGAGTGTACCTAGGCAGACTCTCGTTGAGGAGCTTCTTCACCTCCTGGAACGGCCAGCGAATGGCTTCGTTGGTGGCCTTGTTGACTTCAGCAAAGGTTGGTATCGAGTTGTTGAGCTTCTGCAGTCCCTTGTCGAAATCGTCGGGGAGATGCAGTGTGTTGAGCTTGCTTATCTCGTCGGTGAAGTCGACTGTCGGTGCATCGGGCTCATCGCCAGTGGAAAAGCTGCCGACTTTGTCGACGTCCTTGAGGAAGCCGTTCATGATTTTTTGAAGGTCGCCGGCAGCTTCACCAATTTCTTTGCCAACATCCTTGATAGTGGAGTTGAGGAAGTCGCCGACGTCCTCGGCGACACTCACGGCGACATGTAAGCTGCCGCTGACCGCAAGGGTGATCAAGCATACGTAAGTTGACGTGAGGAGGTTAATGATGAAGACTACGAGTTCTTGAACGCCAGTGACACTCATGATGAGCATTTGGATCAACCCGTTGATAGCCTTCTCAACACCCCTCACGGTGAGCTCGTTCACTCCTTTGCTCATGTAGTAGGGCATACTGGCCATAGCGGAGCCAGCATTTTCAACTGCGGTGCAAGCGGAGAGTGATTGGCGCCTCGCGGAACCGAGATTGTCGTCAAGTGTCGCGATAGCGAATAGGGTTCGAATCAGTACAAGTAAAAGAAGAATAGTCCATCGGTTGATCCACGTCTGCGAGAGTCTAGCTCGAAGACCGAGGTAGGGTGTCAGGTATGGTTCTGGTTGGGAGGTAGGTCGTGATGCATCCTGCGAAGCGTAGAAGTCGCGCATCTCATGGTCGCCAGCGGAAACGGATGGCGGCGCAGGATTCGGGTATTGCTGTTGGTTCTCTGGAGACGACATGGCGGCAGAGGGTGCTGAAAGTCTGGGTATGCCTGGGTAGGGTTTAGTGTATGGTCAGAGGTGTGCCAGCCAGTGGCATGCGTGTGTGATGTGAGCAAAAAGATTGTGATGTGCAGAAGGAAGCTGGTGTGCTGTGACGTGACGCTGGGTCGCGTTATTGCTGGTGGTATTACAATAGTGAATGCAAGGGTCGTGCCGGCACGAGAGTAAGGAAGGGAGTACAAAAGAAAACCTTGAACGGTGAATGTACAGTATCGAAGAAGGAAGTAAAGGATGAAGTCAAGGCGACGGTGAAGGTCGTGCCCGAAATAGCGTGGCGCGAAGACCGAGACAATGGGAGTTGTGAAGAAAGAAAGGTAGGACAATAACGACGTACCGTGGTTTCTGGGCGTGGCCAATCATGCGACCAAGGTATATTCGGTGTCTGAAGGCCACGGCAACCGGTGTATGCGGCGTTTCAGCAAGTCCTCTGCGCATCCATGTCCTGCTCCCGGACTCGAGTTTGGAAATCATTGGTTGTTGCTGGTCGATTGGGTTGGCTTGCTTGATTGGGGTTGTATGCAAGGCGTCCGTGCGGGCTCGAAGCGCCGCATTGCAGTGCAGGGCGGCTCTGTCTTTGTCGCGAAATTGGGCCATGCCACGAGGCCAAAGTGGAGGAAATCGGGGCTGAACAAAGAGACGGCGTGGGTTCGGATTGCGCAATGGTGTAAGTGAATTCGTCGGATATTGTCGCGCGCATGTCGTCTGCCCAGCGCCCATCTCAGGACTCACTGAGGGACTACTTCTCCCTGCTCTCCAGTCCAATATCGACGTGCATGTCATGAACAACATCTCATCGACACGTCGACGGACATATCATCATCATGCCACTTCTCTCTCCTCTCCTCTCTCTCCGACATGCTCCTCCATCGTGTCGCAGGGCCGCCAGCAACAGGGTGTCAGCGGCCCTGGCCACAGCAAATGCGATGCGACGTCTTTGGGGATCGACGCGCTTTTGTATGGCGACGCCACAAGAAGGCTGGTGCTTTGCGCTAGTGCCAACATCAACTCTTGATTCTACTGTGACGTGAGCCCGTTTGAGGCCCTTCTCTCTTCTCTTCCATTAGAACACCTACCTATACTGTATACAAGTACCGTATTTCCATACCACTTCTGACATTCAAAACACCTCCCTTCCTGGGATAACATTGACACTCTCCCAGCATCATTCGCACTACCCTCGCACACCTGTACGCCTTCCTTCCGAAGCGCCGTGCTAAAAACGTCGCCACATGGCCAAGCGCACCCGTAGCCAATCACCTTCTTCCTCCTCTCGTGGCTCTTCCAGGTCGAAACACGCTGCACTTCACCTCACCTCACTTCTTCCTGTCCATTAATACCCACCTGCCTCGCCCATGTCCAGAGCCCGCATTCACATGTTGTCGCTCTGACACGACAATGGCAATCTTAAAGACACTTCTTCACAGACGCACACGTGCCAGAGTCGCTCAACCCCGACCGCTCACACTCGCCCGCCGCGTCTGTCTGCAGCCCGGCAGTGCCCATCTCAAGTCCTAATATTCACTTACGTCGTCGTTTGCTACGTCAGTGCGCAAAACTTCCCTCACAACAAGCCGGTCTTCACGAGCGCGACTTGCTCACTGTCACCATGCAGCCCTCGTTGCATTGCCATTGCCATGTTGCGTTCTCGTCATTGCATCACAATACAGACGGTCCACGTGTCATGCGATTGATGTCATGCTCGTGACAGCCTCCAATGCACGCAAGCATACACTCGGCTTAGCATACCTCTAATCGTTCCTCGTCCCGATAACCAACCATCCTCGAAGCATTACACTACCGGACCCAATAACTGCATAGCTCTGCTCAATCCGTAGGTCCAAAGCACAGCTTCCTCTAGCAACTACTCCTGCAACGAGACCGCGACGACTACACCGGACGAATCGTTTTGTCTGTATGTACCACATCATACCAGCTCGAAGTTCAACACCTTCTCCTGGCAGCCAAAGCATACCGACCAACAAGACTATTGTCTCCCGCCTTCCGCTCCCGACCCGATTGATCGAGTGTTTTCATCTCACTGGAGCCTATTGTCCGCCTGTACGGTTAGCACGTGGCCCTTTTACATCATCCAGGCGACAGCCTGCTACCTGATTACTCTTGTATCACCAAAGGCACACCACCCAGAGCAACTGGACATACAACAACAACCTCTGGCATTGGGTCCACTCAGTAAATACATTCAGCATTGGCTGATCTGTCTGCTATCCAATCCTCCAAAGGCTGCTCATACAAGGTTTGTTTTCATTGTACGCAACATCAAACTTCCTCATCGAGTTCCGGATTGGACGATTATCACGAGCTCCAGCGATCCATTGACAGATTTGTCAGTCCAATGCTGGTAGCAAGCATTATCTCCTTCTTTTCGACCATTTAGTTCTACCACGCTCCCGACGATGCTAACTGACAGTCTCTTCAGATCTCACCAAGACCACCCGCCGCAATGTCTTATAGCAACTCCAAGAAGTGGATTGCGCCCAAGGTCCAGGAAAAGCAAAAGCATGCTCGTCTGAATCAAGCCCGCAACAAGCTCTGCAGAGACTCGCCTTTTTGGCATCTGAACTTCGACATCGAGACCCACAAGCGCGAATTTAACAAGCTGCTGCAAGTCCGCCTACAAGAGACAGCCCCGTCATCGCCTCCGCAAACCCCGCCATCGATCAAATCAGACCCAACTACCTCCTCAACTCTCACCTCCCCATCAACACCCTCCCGCTCGGCTTTCAGCGGCAAGACCCACGAAGGCCCCGACTTCACATCCAACCTCTCACCCGTGCTCAGCCTACCCACCGTCTTCACGCCCAACTACAAGCTCGGCAAACCCTGCCTCGCCCCCTGGCCGTCCAGGAGCGAGATGAAATACGAAGGCGACGACCGCATCGCCACGGACAAACTGCACGGCCGCTTCCCCGGTGCGCCAAGAGTCGAAGGCAACGAGACGGTCAACTGGCAGCACAGGAATGTCATCGAGCAGTACGGACTCGAGAACTACCACCAGGTCCCCTCTGAAGCGGCCGTCATGCTCAAGAGTCATTTCATCGACGAAGCGGATCATGCGACGGAGGAGGAGGTGAGACACATGCTCGGCAGCGAGCTGTTTGAGATGCTTGATCCTGTTGATCGGCTCTGAGTGCGGGAGACGACGGGCCTCGCATCATGGTCTCGGCTACGAATCCCGGCTCATCACCGCGACGGGTCTCCTCATGCTTCATCTTACTCCAGAGAATCGGAAGCAAAGGTAGGGAAGACAGCCATCCATTGGGCGCACTTTTGGATCGCCAAAGCCACGAATAAAAAGGTGGGGTTTTACTTGGTCTTTTCGTTTGTTTGTTTGTTTGTTTCTTTTCTTTCTCTCTCTTTTTTTTCTCTGCATCAGCATACATAGCGATTGACGAAATACATGATTCTATGCCCAGTTTCTCTCCACATCATCGCCTCAGCCGCCTCACCACTTACTTCCCCGTGAGGACTGATGATTTTGTTCATCGGACTTGCGAGTATCAAAATCGTGAAAACGGCTGCGGATCGATGATTCGCACGACGAAGGACACATGCGGGAATGCGACTGCTTGTGCCAAGGGACCGCATGATTGAACGTCAACGAGGAGGGTTTTAACATTGTAACGTATTCCGAAGTCCAATATCGTTATAAGAAAGAGAGAAGGAAAAAAAAAGAGAAACCATCGCACCAACACCCAAAACTCCCCCAAACCCCAGCCCCAAAAACAACGAAACCACCCTCTACAAACCCACTCAACCCCCCCTCCAAAACAGCACCTGCCACCCATCCGCAATCTCCCTCCCCCCAACCTCCACCCAACCATTCCGCCCATCAGCCAACAACTGATACATACCCTCAAACTTCGCCGGCAGAGTACAAATGCTCAAACCCCGCAGTCCCAGTCCCAGCTCCTGCTCGCCACCGGCGCCGCCGCTACTGCTCGCGTAAACCTCCGCCATAGCAAGCAAGCGCGGAAAAATCCCTGTGCGCCGGTGCGAGGGGGCGACGGCTGCGAGGGAGATGTGCAGGGTTGGAGAGGGGAGTTCCGGGTGCTGGCGGGTGCTGGTTAGGAGGAAGCCGATGATAAGGTCATGGGAGTGTTCGGCGCTTGTGGTGGGATCGGGTTCTAGGGATGCGGTGAAGAGCATTGCGTCCTGGGCGTTGATGCGGCGTTGCCAGCTTACGGCGGAGAAGGAGACGAGGGGGGAGAAGGTTTCGAGGGCGAGGTTGTAGCATGCTGTTGTGGTGGGGTCTGCGGGGGAGGGTTTTTGGCGGGTGAGGTGGAGGGTGGTGGGCATTTTTGTATTTTGTTTTCAGATGATGCTTAGGGTGGGTTTGGTTAAGGTATGGAGTTCTAGTTGGAGTTTGGACCGAGGTTGGATTGGATGGTAGGATGTCGGGATATTTACGAGGCCGTGTTGTTCTGTGATGGAGGTTTGTGAGGTTCAAGGATTGTTACAATGATTACACGCCGGGTTTATCATTATTAGGTGGTGTGTATGTTCATCCCGTATTATCCGAAGACAATCACAGTTTGGAAAATTAGAGTCCAAACCAACCAGTAAAGGCAGATGTTCATCTAGATTCACATTAATGTAGATACCAGGCCAGGCCCAATAGAAAAAGAGAAAAATAAAATAAAATGAATGATAAATAATAGAACGATAAAAGGATATCTACAAATGCCTCTCCAAGGCCCCTTTTCACTACACCCTTTTCTTTTATTCCTCTCCTCTCCTCTCCCCTCCCCTCATCACGCCGCTCACGTCTCCCAAGTCCAAAAAAATTGCATGCCCTTCGGTCATTGTATCATTCGATCGTCCGTGGCTCCCTCAGAGGGTGCGGGGACAGACATCGGTGACGCTGGTAGTAGAGTAGTCTGCGCCCGATCAACCCGTCGTCCCCCGAGAGCGTGGTCATAAGGGCAGGCAAAAAAACATCGTCTATATGAATTTCAAAACTCTCTCATCGTTTGAAGAAATCGCGGAATTTGGCGCCGGCGGTGCCGCCTGAGCCTGCCACCGGCTCGCATTGCGTGCTCATTTCGTATAAGTCCTGTCGGGGGGAATCTTGTGTTAGCACTGTCGTTTGGGTGGGAATCGATTTGCACGGAGTTCGCGAAAAGAAAAACTGGAAAAGTGGCTTACCTCCTCATCTCTCACGAGCTTGACGTCCATGACCAGCTCTCTCGCCTGCTCGCCCATACGGCCGTTGCCCAGCCCTCGGTACGGCAGGCCCTGGGCCTTTTGCAAGCCGACGATGACTTCGCCCATGACCTCGAACTTCTTCCAGTTGATGCGGCCGGTTTTCTCGTCGCCGATGAAAGTCTGATTACCCTCTTCCGCTGTCACGAGGTCGCGGAGGTGGAGTGGGATGTAAGGGATGCGTTCCGACGAGCTGTTTTCCCACGCGAGGCGGTACGCGGAGAAGGAGCGCGTGTGGCTCATGAGGATTTCCAATTTCATCCAGTCCTTGCCGACCGAGGGCGGGATGAGCTCGCGGGTTGCTGCTAGGCGGTGTACTGCGTTACCTCGGATTGCGGCCAGGAAGGCGCCCAGGGCGTTGTAGTTGTTGAGCTCGCGCAGTTTGCGCGCGATGCGCATCATCTTCTCGAGCATCAAGGCGCGGTGCTTTGGCTTATCGCGGAGTAGGATGAAGTTTGCAACCCACGAGGCAAGGTAGTTGAAATGCTCGCTCATGCGATTCACGTTGATCAGATTCTTGCATGCTGCCTTGTCGGCGGCTTTGAGTGATACCTGGCGAACCAGGTCCCGCGGGCGAATGGACGAGAACATAGTCCAGTCCATGCGAGTGAGTTCTCGCGCAATCAAAGAGTCATCAAGACCCATCAGCATGCGCCACTCCAATTTGGAGAGAACGATACGATCGCGAGGCAGGATGAGTGACGCCTGACGCTGTGCTGATTCGAAGTTGAGCATGAGGTGAGAAGACGTGGTGGAGCTCATGGATCGAATCGTCTCGGCTCCAGTGCTCGGGGCGAGGCTCACATCATCGTTCGCTATGCTCATGTTGTCCGGGAAGATGAAAGAGTCATCGTCGATCAAGATGCTGGCTGTCTTGGACATGGTCCAACGATATGTGTTGCTGTCGCTCAGGTCGCGATTTCGGTCGGAGTAGCCCCACTCTGTGTCGTCGTCTTCTTGTACCATCTCAAGTCCGGCGCCGAGCTCCTTTGCTGCCACTTGGAAGATGGCAACTGCAGATATCTTGGCAATAAACGTCCGCACTCTCCGACGTGTCTTCTGATAGGCAAAGTCGCCAGGATAATGGCTGATCCACTGTTCCATGATGGATAGTATCCGAAGCTGGGTGACCATTTTGATCATGAGAGGGGTGCCGTTACGCTCAAGTGCATCGAAACGCTCGACAATAGCTTCCAGAAGTCGACCAGGAGCCGCAAATTTGCGATACAAGGCCAAGAAGATGACGACAAACTTGCCGTCGGCTTTGGAAGTCGGTTGGGAGAGCAGTCGATCAACAAGTTCTTCAAAGGTCGCGCCATTCTCAGACAGTGCCGAGGTCGGCTGAGCGTTCAGGATGGATGATGCCGCCGCTTCGACATCGGTGGAAGACCTTTGCGAACCAGATATGCTTTCTGCGCCTGATTCTTCCAGCAAGAAAGAATCGCTCATTTTTTCAGAGTCACCTGGCACTTTCAAGTGGTCGTTGGAACCTGATGTGACGAGACTTGAATCGTGCCGTGAGTGACCTCTATCTCGGTACAGACTGGCAGTGTAGTCTGAATTTGCTCGAGCATGGGCAGGCAAGCCTGGTGCCCTAGGTGAGACCGAACGCACTGCGTTGGACTGAGCGCGTTGTCGATTGGCATACATTGGTTCGTGATGCTGGTCTGATAAAAGTTAAAAAACTTGCCATGGATGGAGTTAATTATGAAATTCTTACCTGGGTGTCCATTGACCACAGCCTTGACCAAAGTGGCCAGGCCCATCTTGAACGTCTCTGGGGAGGTCAGGGATGTCTGCACGGCGCGAAGACTTTTCACGGTGTGTTTGGCCCTTGCTTCGATGCCGACCGGATCCAGTTGCCTCTCAGCCGGAACCGTGTCGCACTTGCACGATATGAGAACTGAAGGCAATGCAGCCTTATGTATGGCGACTATCCATCTCGGTCAGTACTCGCGATGACAGACGGGTAAGGAGGGGCTTCCGTGCTACATGCAAGCGACTCACCCAATGTTTCAGGAACTTCCTCCAGACTTGTTCTGTCCGCCACATTGTAAAGAGTTAGCACGCCGTCTATATGCGGCATCATTCTGTCCGCAACTGTATCCGGCCAGCTGACGGTCTCGTCGTCTTCGTCGATATCGACATCGTCTATTGAGATTTCGAGCAGTCGAATTCTGTACAAAGTGCCATCATATGGTATCTTGCGGTCTGCCGCTTTGGTAGGCGATGGATGTGGCAAGTCAAGGGCACGCTGCATGAAAGTAGACTTCCCCACGCCATCGCCTCCAATGACCGCAATGTTCATTTCGGGTATGGGCTCTTCGGGCTGTCAAGCTGTCAGCATACACACAACATCAGGTAAGCGCGATCACTGCCTGCCACATACCTGTGGGCTTCGGAAGGGCTCATACTGTCGCATGGCACCGACCACTCCTGCAGCCTCGTCCTCATCTTGTCCCGATTCCATAGCCCCAGTGCCAGCCTGGTCCACATGCTCCTGACTGGGCGGGAGTCTTTGCAGGCCCGCCGCGTAACCGCTCCCTCTTCTCCTCTCCACCAAAGGCGCCGACGAAGTCCGAGTCCCTAGTGAAGGTCTTTGCGCCGCGACCCCAGCGCTCGCGCCTCCAGCATGTCCATATGCTTGACTGCTCTGCGCCTTCTCCGTGCGCGCAGCTGTCCTCAGTCCGCTCTCGCCGCCGGATCTGGAGCCTCTACGAGAATCGCGTCCTGAGCTCGGCGCAGGCATCGCGGCACCCGGCCGCTTGTGTAGTATTGAGTGAAAGTCTGTATTTTCTGCGCAAAAGCTCGCTTTGCGTGAAAAGCAATTGTTCAGCCGCTGTTGCTTGTCGAAGGTCGGTATGTATCGTCCAGAAGAAGAGATCCCACTGCCAGCATCGTTGTCGCCGTCGCCATGCCCTGTCCCGCAGTTCTATATCTCCTTCTATTTCCCGCGCGTTGCTATCACCAGCTCAGGTAGGTCTAGACCGCGCGAAAATGCAGCAGCCCGTCCGGCCTCGTAGAAGAAAACCTCGCAACCGCTAGTGAGATACAGCACCGCCTTGCAGCCGTTCGCAGATGTAATGCAGACAGCCGTTTCCGCTCGTATCAAACGCTTGCTCGGCGCAGCGCAGGATTGATAGGGTCAAGGATGGCGTTGCGAGTCTCGTCCGGTAGAGTTGGAGTCGACGGTAAAAGTAGTGAGGGAGAGTGAGAGTCAAACAGCACCACGAAAGAACACGCACGAGCCCAGCGAGCGTAATGGCGCAGAGAGTAAAGTCGGTAGTGGGCAGTGGGCAGAGGCGGGTGCCGGGGAGTACGTGCCTTAGCACTGGTAGCAGACTAGGGCAGCGGGGGCGACCTCACAATCGGATAATGGCCCAGACTTTCAGGGAGAGGAGGCTGATGATGGGCTGGGCTGGTGCTAGGTCATATCATATAGCAAGGGGTCCCTCACAAGCTCCGTGTAGCAAGCGATCCGTTAAGACCTGTCATTTGTCTGCCTATCTGACTTCTTGTCTGTCTTGGAAGTGGTGTGGTGGTGGTGTGTGTGTGAGTGAGTCGTTACAGTAGTTAGCCCTCTCCACTACAAACCACCGTAGCACTTCTTTTCTCTTCTACAACTCCACTACGAATCTGTCATCATCTTGGTGGTTCTTCCCAATGCACAATCTGTCCTCTCCACTCCACTGCGTTCGTATGCAAATCCACCACCTCGGCCTTTCAAGAGGTTTCCCGCCTCTGCCCTCCAGCGAACGAGCGAGCTGCTGGCCTACTACTACTGCTACTGCAAGGTGGAAGGCCATTCCAGCAACTACCACCTTAGTCAATACTCAATTAGTGCCGGCGCGCCTGGGGAGCAGCAGCCGAGTGTCATAGCACACGCATGCGTGTCCGTTGTTGGGCGGGCGCATCGTGCATTCGTGCATGCATGCATGCATATGCAGCTCTTCATACGCGTGGCGTGCGGTTTAGCAGGATGCAGTAAAAGGATAGACTAGGTCTGTAGTTACCTAGTCGGCATGCGCGCATCACAGCATATGTACCGTCGTCTTTAAGGTATGAGTAGTGTCATCTCATCGCGTGTCATGCCGTTCCTCAACAAAGCCAAGACGTCTATAGTATACGTTGTATCATTGTCTGTCGTGTATGTAGTGTTTGGTGCGGACGATGGCTCCGTGAGGGGCATGTGTGCGAGGTTGTGAAGGAAGGGTATCCCAGTCCCAGTGAGAGCTCCCGTCACATACGATGATACGACTGTTGCTGCTGCAGCACAGTACTACTTAAATATAAATGAAGACCTGGGCAGACGGCGTGTCCCGAGGGCATGGCATCGGGATCAAATGCAGCGAGTTACCTCCACCTTAGCAAGTCCCGCAGCTCTCGTACACTAAAATATGCACCGCGGTGGCCTGCCCGGGCCAAAGCTAGCCACCTGACAATACACTATACCAACAGACCGCGACTCCAGGCCGGCCATCACCGAACCATGCAAGTCAAGCTTGAAGCTTTCGAGATGCTTTTCTGGCACGCGATCGGACTGGCCGGTGTTTCGCTTTGACGAATCCAAGATGGCGGGAAGCAAGGCAGTAGCGCCAATACAACCGGCCTTATATAGCACAGTAAGCAAGCACTACACGCACATATCGCCCTCTCCATATAGGTCGACTACCAAGTAGCAGGTATACACAGTACTCAACAGATCTCGCCAGCCTAGCCTAGCCTAACACCGACCAGGCCATCCTCCCCAAACCCGACATGACTTTGAACCCAATCCAAGTCCCGGCGCCGACGCACGCGACCGCGATACAAAACGTTCGCAAGTTTCGGCTCTCGACGTACGAATAGCTGGCCTTCTCCTCCATGCACTCGCCCATTTCCGTGATGGTCGAGTACTCAGGCACGTATTTGAAATCGAACTGGGTCTCCTTGCCGCGCAGGCCGTACTTGGACTGCACCACGATGTCGTAGAAGACCTTCTTCAGCATCGCCACCTTCTTCCGATCCAGCGACGGGATACTGCGGTAGGTGTAGCAGAGGACACAGAAGAAAACACATTGGCCCGCCATCAAGGCCCAGTAGTAAAGGCTGGGGCGACTCAGGCCGAGCTCGTCGCCGAGGGCGTTGCCGTTGAGCCAGCGCGCTGAGGCTGTGAGGAAATCGGCGGAAGCGTAACCGGGCGCTTGGCCTTCGAGCGATTTGATGATGTTGTTGGCCATGATGCGGGATGTTTGCGTGGGCTTGATTTCGTACAGAAGGAGTGCTTCCATCGTCTTCTTCGCATGGTCCGGCGTGTCTAGAAAGCCCTCGGTCGGGCACCCGATGACATGCCCGATGTAACGCCACAAAGCGATGTAATCTACGATTTCTTGCTGTCGGAGGAACAGTCCTTGGCGAGGCAGTGAAAGCCATGTTAGAGTCGCCGAGAATGTTGCAATCGTGGCGATGCTGTCGAGGTCGTTGATCGGGATCCCCCAAGCTTTGGTGTCGTAGTATTCAGGCTTGGTCTTCGCCAGAGAGAGAATGCGTTGCCGGACAGCTACATGCAATAACCTCACACGCAGCGTTGACGCCCAGCCGTCACCACCAGGTTGGATGCTCTCCAGCGACTTTGTGCATTGCAAGATATGTTGCGTCGTCTCGAACATTCTGCTCCGCGCGACTTTTGTCGAGAACCCTCCAGTTCTTGCTAATGTTTCGACGACTCGCGCCGCGCCCATTCCGCCCAATAGGCTCTGGTACGCAAGCCCAGTAAGACACGCGCCTCCATATCTGTAAAAGACATCCTGACCACGCTCAATCTGCGCCCAGTCTACCCAATCAGGCACGGTATTGACTTCATCCCAGAATTCTTGCAGCAGCGCATCTCCCTCGACATTCTCTCGCAATATCGCATACAAATCTCTAGGCGGAGGTTTGGGAGACTCTTTCTCTTTCTCCTCGGGGTGATCTGTAGGCTTCTCGGGTACTGTGAATTTGCTGGTGTTCCGGGGAAGGTCTCGTTGTGGCGGTGGCGATATCTCGTTGAGTCGATTGAGGACTCGTTCACCGAGGACGTCGTAGCTTTGTTTGAGCGGCTCGCATTGTTCCGGAGTTAGATGTTCATCTGTCAGTTCGAATCGGTATCCCCAGCAACTGTGCGAGGTCAGTATCAGACTTGCATGTGATTGTGGCGCAACTCACTCTCGAGTGTTGGCGGTGCGTCGAAAGTAGGCGAAGGGATCAGGCAGTGCCATGATAGGAATCAACATGTATGTGATGATAAGCCGGACCAAGAGAAAATGCCGTGACAAGGAAGAACCGGGCGATTTATAGTATGTATGTGTATCAGCAGAAACAACGAGCAAGTCGAGTGTGCCTGAGCATGTATCTTTTGTTCTTCATGTACGACCGATAATGACATGCCGCGGCTTGTCGATCTTGTCGATGCCGTCATGAAAGGCTTAGCTCTCGGTGATGGAGGGACGACATAGACACTGAAACGCTCCAAAATGTGGCCCTGTGACTTCTTGCATCCTGGAAGGACGTCTGTTACCATGTTCTCGAGAGCTTTGCTAGTTCCAGCGTACTAACACGGGTAGCTTACGAAGACGCACAGTGAAGTGGCAGCATCACATCGTTTCGCAGCCCATGGTTTCTTGGAGGCACTCAGCTGATCAACACTTTCGCTGCGTGTCTTGGAGAGAAAGATGTGAGTACTCGAGAGGTGGCAGTCGTGTTCTTTGTATCTACTGTATGTGAAGGAAGCTGGAGTTTTCGAAACGGCCACGTTTGTCTTTCGGCGGGGGAAGACCGCGCTGACAATTGCTACAGGAATGCATGTACTCGATACCACCGTGACTGAACAAGATCGAGCAGAATTTGGAATCAGAAATACACATATACATATACATTATCGTGACTGCAAGTGCAGCGCCTTCAGCTCATCTCCGTATCCTCATCATCTCCACCGGCCTCAGCATAGCTGACCTTGGCTCTACCAGCCCTTCCACTCTGTCTCTTTGTACCAGCGGCAGGCCTCTTCGCTGGTGTCACCGGACCTTCATCGCTACCATCATCATCATCATCATCCTCTAACGAGAGCTCCTCTTCCTCCTCTTCATCACTAGCGCTTGGAGTCGGCTGTGCGACCTCGGCAGCCTTCTTTCTCCCACCACCCTTCTTCGCAGGGACCAATTTCTTCGCAGGAGCAGCATTTGCCTCCTTCGCAGCGACCTGCGCGACTTTGGCAGCAGCTTTGGCCGCAGCCGCAGCGTCCTTCTTCTTCATCGCCGCCTTCGCCTTCTTGGTAGCAGGCGTAGCATCAGCATCGCTGTCCTCCTCTTCCTCCTGCTTTACCGCACCCTCCTTACCATTCAAAGCAGCCTGCCTCTCGGTGTACAACTTCTCAGCCTCCTTCTTGACCTTCTCCTTTTTCTTCGCGTCTTTCTCCTCAGGCTCCTCTTTCTTCTTGACTTCTCGCTTCTTCGGTCTCAGCCACTCTTCCATGCCCAAAGGCCAGTAGACGCGGCCTTCCGGTCCTCCCATGCCAATTTCATCTTCAGGCACCAGGTCGATTTGTTCTCCTTTGGCGATCTTGCGCTGGCCGGCAGCGGAATCAGCCACTTTGTTGTCGTCGAATCGCTCGTAAGGGATGATGTCGGCGAAGGAGTCGAAGCCAGGCAGCTTGAAGGTACGCATGAGTTCGAAGACAGCTTGCTCTTTGTCTTTGGCCTCGATCATGAGGTCTGAGTTTGGAGGGCAAGGCGGTAGGGTCCAAGGGCGAGGATTGTGTTTGCGGCGTTGCTTGCCGGTGATGGCAGGGGGTGTTTGCTCGGAGTAGTGCATCTTGGGCGTGATGCCCTTTCTTTCCCATGTTGCGAAGATGCGAGGGTAAAGGTCGACTATGTCTGCAGTTCCCTCGCGGATTTTGTCGCTGTCGAAGAGGATGTTGTGGTGGTGGTAGTCGAGAACGAAGGGGATGTTCAGCTCTTCACATACGGGCAGAAGATCGTGGACCGTGTAGCAGACGTCATCGTTCTCGAGGACGAGACGGTTCTTGACGGAGTCGGACAGTTTGGCGTAGTTCTCCTTGAAGCGCTCAATCGTCTCAGCCTTGCCTTCAAACACACCGCCCATGTGTAAGATCATGACTGCATCCTTGTTCTGTTGCTCGGGCAGCTTTAAGAGGCTCAGCATCTCGTCGTGGTACACAAGATCACGAATGGCATTCTCAATCACCGGTTGACGTGGACTGCCGAGCTGTGTGAACTGTCCAGGATGTGTGGTGACTCGATGATTCAGCTCGGCAATCACTTTCCCTGCTTCAGCGAGTGCTTCAGAAGCGAACGGAGCAAGGCTGTAACCGTACTCTGCGTGTGAAGCAAATGGGAACATCTCGCTGCTAAGACGCATGAAGCGGATGTGGTACTTCTCGTTCCATCGAATCATCTTGGAAATGTCTTTCACGTTCGCCAAACAGACGGCCTCAAGATAACGTTGCCCTAATTGATGATCTGCAGGCTTGGAGCGATCGGGACGGTTTTTGGTCGGGTGTTCTGGTTGGTCGGGGTATTGCAACGGATGGCGATGTTCGAGGATCGATTGGATGCGGCATGTCCGTGAACTGAAGATGGGTGGGTTTGAAGTTCGTAGGTAGGTGTTCAGACAAGCATAACCAAGGCGGCCCTTCCAAGGGAGAGGAAGATATGCGCTGTTGACCGCGGGAGGTCTGAAGGCTGCCGACTTGACTTCTTCTGGGTCGGCAGTGTCGTCTTCTTCGTCGCCTTCTGGATCTCCAGCCTCTCCGTTCGATGTCTTCTTCGGAGTCTTCTTCGCTGGTGTCGATGCTGCGACCGATGCGACATCTGCCTCTTCCTCCACCTTGACTTCCTTCTTCTTTCCACGACCCTTTTTCACCGAAGCCTTGTTCTCTACTGCATCTGCGGCCGCCTCAGCAACACCGTTGACATCTTTCACATCTTTGTCTGCTTCAGCCTTCTTCCCACGGCCTCTCTTGGGCTTCGGTGGCTCGACGACATCTGGCGCATCGCTGAGTGGGCTCTCGGAACCTCTTTGGACCTCAACACCCACGGGTCCAGGGACAATCTCCTCGGCAGGAGCATTGTCAGGCGATGCCCGCATCGCACTCGGCGCGTCGATGATGTCCTTGCTCTCGTCCGGATTGACAACTGCCGCGGAGGGCTTCCTGGCGGAAGTCCTCCGTTTGGCCTGCGGGGCGTCTCCATTTGCTATCGCGTCGACTGCGGCCGACTGCTTGCGTTTTGTAGCAGGCATGGTGAAAGACGCGGTGGACGCGCGATTGACTGTGATCGGTGGATGGGATAATCCGGTGCTGATACGACCGATGGTTGTGTTTGAGGCGTGAGATGGAAACGCGGCTCGGCTTCGTCGCAGTAATACCACAAACATGAACGCGCGAAAGGTGGATGCAACAAACACTTGTTGATGGGCGCAAAACAAGTCAGCCCTTCGAGTGCCAATAATATCTTCCCTGGCGTCTCGGTAGTAACTCCTACATATCGTGATGGTGACGCGACCAAGACCACACGGATCGCGAATAGCACAGATCGATCTTGTGACGTCACCATTGAGATCCGATCCGATCAAATGCGATGTGATCTTGAAGCTCCTTCGAGATCTGTTCCTGGTGCAATTCTCCCTCTGGTTTTGCTGCCAAGAGGGCACAGACCAGACCATACACAGATCCGCATCCATCTTTCGCTCAAGGAGGTACCTCACCAAAAGGAGGGTCATTCTACAAGACCATTTGGCAAGCTAGTCGACCTCACCAAAGCCAGCCTCGAGAAAGATGGTTGTGACCATGTCGTCGTTACCGTAATGGGCTTAGCGCCGAGCGTCAAATTGTCCACACGTATCAAATGATCTAGACGTATATTAGAGTTGCTCAATCACCACTTCACGCACCCCTTCCCAATGAAATGAAGCCGTAGAACAGGTGGAGATAATGTGGCGGGTTGAGGGAATGACCACTTGATGTTGAGGCGGGTCGAGCTTCGTTACTAGTGATGGTGATGCCGTTGGGTGTGTTGTGAAGCTGATGGCTGCATGGAGGGATAGTATGGAGGGAGTGCCTGGCTTTGATCGAATTGGTAGTATGTTCGGATACAAGGAGAGACGAGATGACAGGAGATGAGAGGAGACGAGAAGAGAGCGAATGGAAGTGTGGTAACTGGTCCACTAACCACTCTCCTTTCCATGCGTCAACAGAGGACCCAAGTATAGAGAGATGCCTTGAGAAGTCAGCAAGGCCTCACCGTGCTCTCGCTAAGGGTGATTGTTCTCTGTGGTAACGTCATCGGCTTCAGTATACTCTCAAGTCGTCCTCGCCAGTGAGAGAGCTCCTGACTAACGTCGGTATTTAAAGAGGATGAGGGTTTCCTCGTATTAGTACAGTATCATCAGCTTCGGTGCATCCTATAGGTAGAATGGGCTTTCTTTATTGCCGGCTTCTCAAAGTGGCCTATCCTTTCCTTTGTGGTAGTGTTGTCGGTTTCGGCATCGAGTACTGTTTTTGATCAATTGAGCTATTGGCCTGTCCTTAAACATAGCTATACCTACCTCACGGTTGAAGAATTGTTAGTCAAGCGACGTGTGTGCCATTGTCATTCTAGCCCAGAGTGAATGTGAATGCAACTACATATTCATAATCGTCGAACTTCCCAACTTAACCAGCCTCGCCGCAAGTCCCCGATCAGATCTCGCCTTACTCTCAGACTCTGCCTTCGTCGTGCACAACAATGCTTCCCTTCCTCTCCACCTCCTCGGCGCGGTGCTGCAAGTCGTTGGTCGTGAAATCCTTCATGTCCATTGTCGGCACGAACCACCTAGTCAAACGAGTTAGCAATCATCCCCACATGTTAAGAATGGGCAAATAAACACGTACGGAGCATTCGTGAACAGGTAGTTCATCTCTTCCAAAGGCCTCTGCTTAGTCTCGGGCTGCGTGGCCCAGAAGTAAAGGGCGTTGGTGAAGTTGCACACGACGAATAGAACGTAGAAGCGCCAGCCTATCTTCTCCATGGCAATGGGGGTGACCTGGCCAATCATAGTGTTGAAAGCAAACGAGACCATGACGCCGATACTGACTCCCTTCGAACGGGTACGGGTGTCGAAGATTTCGGCAGGCACGATCCAAGAGAGCGGGCCGTTGGTGGCGCTGAAGCTGATGTTGTACAACCAGGTCACAACAATGAAGGCCCAGGATGCGGCGGCGTTGCTGTTGGTCGCTGGGGGGAAGACGGCCAGCATGACGGTGGCGATGGTGAAGAAGAGGCAGTTGGCGAGGTTTCCGCCGATCATCGCCCAGCGGCGACCGATCTTGTCGATGGAGGCGATGCAGACCATCTGGGCGATGAGGGCGAGGACGGAGGAGATTCCTTGGTATTGGAAGGTGAGGGACTTGGAGATGCCCATTTGGCCGAAGATGACGGGAGAGTAATATCTGCCCTCGCTGTTATTACGTGCTCTGTTGAGAGTGGACAGAGGATGAGACTTACTGGATAGCGCTGACACCAGTCATCTGGACTGAGGCCTGGATGGCACAAGCGAGTAGGAGGCGGCGGAACGAGCTCTTGCTTCGGAACAGCTCAAGGTAAGACTTGGCCTCGTTCTCGTGTTCGTAAGCGATCGTCTCGCGGATCTGGTCGTACTCGGCGCGAACCCATGCATCGCTCTCGTTGCCGTGGGCGTGCAGCTTTGCCAGGGTGCGAAGACCTTGCTCGTGCTTTCCGTGGTCGATAAGCCATCTATATGGGGTCAGTACATGTTGGGCACACCGGGTGAAGTGTCGTTACTGACCTGGGAGACTCGGGGAAGAACATGATCAAAGCCGCAAGGATGACCGCGGGAACGATCTGGACACCCAGACTGATGCGCCATTGCTTGTCGCTTGTCGCAGGGAAGTTGATATAGCAACCGTAAGAAGCCCATGTTGCGACGAGAGCACCAATGCCAAGCATGAACTGTTGCAGAGCTGTTACCGCACCTCTGATAGAGGGGTGCGCCAGTTCCGCCTGATACAGAGGAATGATCATTACCAAGAAGCCAACACCGAGACCAGCGATGGCACGTCCGGCATACATGAAGTCAAGCGACTGTGCAGCAGTTTGGAGAGCTCCACCAACGATGAAGATCAGAGCGCCGAGCATGATTGTCTTCTTTCTTCCCAGATAATCACCTGCAGGTCCGGCAAACATGGCTCCGAAGAAGGCTCCACCCGTGAACACCGAGACGACAGCTCCGCTCTGGCTTGGGGTAGGGTTGAATTGATTGACGAAGTTGTCCGAGTGAATGGCTTCGGCAATCACACCCAGATCATAACCATAGAGAATCGAACCGACCGAAGCGAACATGGACACCAGGAACTGTAGGGGCCCGTCAGCGGAAGTACCATGGTGGGAGGTCAGGTAGTACTCACCTGGTACACCTTGGGAGGAAGAGCCATCTTGACACAATGTTATCGTGCAATGGCACGCTGGTAAGTTGGTGAGGATGTTGGAGCAACTGCTGCCATGCTACAAGGAGTGGCTTCAAGCTACATCTTATACCACATGGCTCTCCATGGGGAACCTCCAGACGAACGCGACGATCGACGCATATCGCCTAGTAACACGGGTACACGCCATACTCCCCAGCGCGTGGCGTCCAGAAAGTCACCAAGCTTGTCAAACCTTAGCTCGAGGACGCTGCCACCGACCCGTCCAGGTCGACAGGCTTAGCCGGTCTTGACTACTGTCTTAGGTCCAGCAGATCTCGGGTTATGAGCCGTACTCGGTCTTACTCCTGCAGGAATGAGCCTATCCATCAGTATTGAACTATGGGTATGGAGCGGACTGGGATTATCCGTGGCGAAAGAGACCCAGAAGTTGCTTTGGGAAAGAACCGGCGACATGTGTTGGAGGCAGCAGACATGTGACTGGTATGAGTGGGCAAAGTCTCCAGAGAAAGTGCACGTTCATGGTCTTCTTGATGCGGTATCTGACCAGACCTGAACCCTAAGATTGTTAGCAGCTTAGGGCATGTTGCAGCCATCAACCTTCCAGCATATGTGAGAGTTTCTCCGCGAATGAAGCCCGTCGGCTCCACGTCTCCCCCACAAGCCTCCCGGCAGTCCTAACAGCACCGCTGCGGCTAAATATCAAAACCCTATCTTGACATGTAAGTAGGACCGAAGACGAACATACATTAGCGTCATGTATGGTTGCAAGGTCTCGTGCCTCGGTTGTTGTAGCTGTCAACATTGGCAAGAATCTTGTGTTTTATGTTTTGCTCCAAATTCGTACTCGAGGCTGTTTCTTCCGGCTATCCTGCATCTCTCAACCTCCTTCCATTATCACAGAGTGACCGATCAAAATGACGACTTTCACAAAGCTCGAAGCCGGCGAACAAGCCACCATCTCCGTATTCCCCTCCCACAAGCTCAGCAAGATCAACGACAACATCTATGGCGGGTTCACTGAGCACATGGGAAGATGCGTCTATGGCGGCTTGTACGATCCCGAGAACCCGAACAAGCATCTGATCGACGAGAACGGATTCCGCAAAGATGTCATTGATTCGTTCAAGGAGCTCAATGTGCCCGTCGTACGCTACCCTGGAGGCAACTTCGTCGCAACGTACCACTGGATTGATGGTGTTGGACCGAAAGACAAGCGACCTAAGCGGCCAGAGCTCGCCTGGAGGGCTAAGGCGGAGAGCAACCAGTTTGGCACCGACGAGTTCATGAAATGGTGTGATCTTGTCGGCACCGAGCCTTACCTTGCTTTGAACTTCGGCACTGGTGTGTGAATGTCTCGATCCATTTGTCAGCCCACAAATATTGACAATCGCGATTCAGGTACACTTGATGAAGGTAAGCTTGCTCCACATCCTGGTCGAAATGAGATTTTGTTTGGCTGCCAGCGAGAACAAATTACTCAGACGCAGGACCGTGAAGGAGTCGCATTTGAACAATGAGATGATAGGTAGAATGTCATTCTCGCTCGATGACTGACTGCTTCCTAGCTCTGGCCTGGCTCGAATACTGCAACTCCACAAGAGACACATACTACGCCAACCTCCGCCGCCAAAATGGAAGGGAAGAGCCGTACAACGTGAAATACTGGGCCCTTGGCAACGAGACTTGGGGTCCCTGGCAGGTCGAGATGATGACCAAGAAGGATTACGCGAAGAAGGCATACCAATGGGCTAAGGCCCTCAAGCTCCTGGATCCGACGATCAAGCTGATTTTGTGCGGCGAGACTGGCCACTCCGAATGGGACTTCCACACACTCAAGGAGTGTATCCGATACGATTTGCATGGTCTCGGCGGCGACATGACCGCTAGCTTGATCGACATGCACAGCATTCACATCTACACGGCCTCCGAGGATCCTGTCAAGAACGCGGTCGCCCCTCGCTCCGCTGAGCGCGCCATCGAGATTTGCGCAGGTCTGATAGATCTCGCTCGCATCCAGAACGGCGTTCCGGGATCTGTCCCGAGACAGACGATCTGTTTCGACGAGTGGAACGTCTGGGACCCGAAGCGTGCTCCTGGCGAGGATGGCGCGGAAGAGGTGTACACATTGTCGGACGCTTTGGCTGTGGCGATCTGGCTGAACGTCTTCGTGCGCCAGAGCAAGTATGTTGGCATGGCAAACATTGCCCAGAGCGTCAATGTCATTGCACCCTTGATGACAACGTCAGAGGGCGTGATCAAGCAGACAATCTGGTGGCCGCTGCTGCTGTTCTGCAAATACATGAGAGGCTCCACGATCGCTACCCACGTCAGCAGTGCAGCATATGAAGGCGAGACAGAGCCCAAGTGGCTGCGCTCTGCGATGGACACCCCTTGGCTGGACGTGTCTGCTGCCATTGGAGACGACGGTGTCGTGAGCATGGTCGTCGTCAATGTGCACCAGACCGAGTCTCAGAAGGTTGAGGTCATTGGGAGCAAGCCGTCTTCCGAGAAGGTCCAAGTGTACTCAATCACAGGAGACTCGTGGAACGTGAACAACATGGATGGCAGCGAGAAGGTGGGTATCAAGGAGTCTGAATGGAACGGCGATGGCGCCTTTGAGTTCCCAAGCTTCAGTATTACCATGCTGCGCTGGAAGCCTTAGAGATAGACGATTGATGGCCGATGAATAGATTTATAGATGCTGCAACTTTACTTGCTTTGACAATCCGGTATCTTTGGGACACTGCAAGTGTCTTGATCTGATCGTGTGCTGTGAACGTGCTGTTCATTGCAGCGTGTCGGGAAGCGTGAATGACTTTGCGCAGGCGTGGAAAGCCCTCTTTCGTGGTTCGCCGGATGTATCATATTGATCGACAGGAATGTGCCGGGCGACAAGGGAGATCAAGCGGATGACTCTTATGAGGGCGTTGCGATTCAATCCATCCTGCCGAGACCCATGCTGCCCGTGGCTTCTCATGTCGGAGCTGATGCAAGATTGTCCGCTAGTCAGGCGCTCACTACAGCGTCTCCCAAACCCCTCACTTCCGTAACAAAATGTTGTTGGGTGGTCTCTCACGCCTTGTTCATCAGTCGTCGGCTTCTGGGTCCTCTTCACCGTACATCTCCTCCTCCCTCTCTTCCTTTTTGCTGCGCTTTGTTGGCCTGCCTTCAGCAGCCTGGACATCCTCCTCCATCTTCTTAGTCAGGAAAGCATTGATTTCGCCTTGCAGCTCTGTGTTCTTGGACCGCAAAGCGCTCAGATAAGCAGTCTTGTCCGTGACATTGTTTGCAGAGGCCGAGGGAAGCTCATGGGAGAATTTGTGAATTCCCGAGGGCGCGACGTAGTCGGCGGTCAGCTTGGTCGACATTGTGAAGAGTGTTCGTCGTTGGTGTGTGCTGGTAGAGAGTCACTCAGCAGACGAAGCATGTACATCTCTCGTGTCAAAAAGTGCCAAGACTTTTGACACGAGAGCTTGCTTCAGCTCACTTCACTTTGACATCAACTTTCAATCAGTCTACATAGAGTGCTCTTCATGAGTCTATGCCTCTCGCCGTTATGTTGGAGTATCAATCTTTCCGAATATCCGTGGTTACTCAGCACGTACTAATACCTTAGCGCTCCTGGCCATGATCCCAAGGGTTCGCCATTGAGAAAGGGCGGACAGTAACCTCCGTTACTTTCGATTGTCATTCTTACCTCCTACGATAGAGCCATCACGCTTCTCGCAATGATTCAAGGCCCTCACCATCAAGAGAGCACTACCGTGCTCCCGGTGGTTGTTCGTCACCCACGCGGTGACACCATCACGCTTCTTGTAAGAATTCAGTACACATCATCAAGAGAACACAATTGTCATTGCCTTTGCCTTTGCCTTTGCCTTGCCCTTCTTGATTGGCGTTTCGTCGGCATCGCTTGTGTCGGCACAAGCACTTGATGCGAGATGAACTGTTGGCGGAGGTGTTGGCACCTGAGGACGCTCAATGACAGGGTGGTGGATCCGTTGTAGCGAGAGCGCTTAGCGCGAACCGGTGTATCTCTACATGTTCCAATGCTGATATTGTCCAGTGCCCTCTGGAGTTATTGAATTGCACTCGTTTGAAAAAGACCCACATAGGTCATTTCTTGGTCCATCGCTTAGTGGGGATTGACAAGAAAGAGAGGTAAATAGAGCATCACTGTATCTTCATTTGACAAAATTTTGCAACTGGACTCTCCCTGCACAAGTCAAGCGTCTTCGAGTGATGGATTGGTCGATCATGTGATCTGAGATGATCAAATCGTGGGGGGAACGGATAAGCCACGGATCGACCGGTAGTGCGAGCGGGAACAAGGGAAGGAGCGGGAGTGGCTGAGCGATCCCAAATGCTGGACTTCCAAGACCTTAAGCGCGTGTAGGCTGACTGACTGGCGTCACCTCGTCTCTCGAGTGTTTATCCCACGTATACCATACCTTGCAAACACATGTCTTACCGTCCATCCTACGACCAACATTGATGACAAAGATATCATTTACAAATGCGAGCATTGGCTCGTGAAAAGTGCGGCAGCTAGAGTCGCACACCAGAGGCACACCACTCCGGCTTCACTGGAAACACGCCGCAATCATGAGCGACCGATTCCCACCGTTACGGCCACCGCCAGGACCGCGGTCCCCTGGAGGCTCGAGGTCGCAGTCCACGAGCTCACAGCGTAGTGACTCTTCGCTATCTCTGGTGTCAACGGATTCGGGCCCTCAAGGCTCAGCATCTTCTATCAGATTTCGCCCCCAGCAACGGCCTGTGGTAGCTGCGCCTGGTGCGCGACCCTCAA
>Ga0265797_10003182_pt1 | contig 26647 bp, 20 predicted proteins | sample P2T30metagenome_FD_192433 | JGI IMG/M metagenome (GOLD analysis project Ga0265797, IMG submission 192433) | Plant litter microbial communities from East Loma Ridge, Irvine, California - P2 T30 | ecosystem: Environmental > Terrestrial > Plant litter > Unclassified | place: USA: California... | reverse complement strand
GTTCGGTCTTCGCTTCATGTACAAGAAAAGGCAAAAGATTTGCGTGCTTTTAGGCCTTGCACGCTGATTGATCACTTGTACTACTACTCTGTAATCCCATGATGTCAAAACAAAGTTAGCGTAACGTTGCCTCTCGATCATCGATTGCTGGTACGACAAGCTCACTCCATACTATCTAAAGCACCTACTATTATAGGCTAATCTATCGAATGATTGATCATAGCTGCATCGAAGCTACGTGCTAACGACCCGGGGCTCAATCACCCGAAGAGCCTTAGGTAATGTCGTCTATTCGACAGAAGATGTATTGGTTCCCGATTACAATAGTGGAAGTCTTCTTCTTCCGGTGCGACATGCTGGCCTAGGCAGGCCTCAATGTCAGTGCGACGAAAAATGCCTATCGTAGGACAGCATATGCAAGGTTCCGGATCGACCTGCGAGGGTGATCTGAGTAGCTTCTAGCTGCTGTTGCATTAGAGTCTACTAGCTTCCTCTGAAGGGTTTTGCGCGCAAGTTACCACGGTTGATCAGATCTGTTCATGCATCTGCTGCCGACGATGGCGGGGGCCAGCGGCGGGCGATTCGCCACCAAATCCTCCAAGCGCATTGACTACCTTAGCAACATGGTCGACAAGCACTGCTGGCTTGCAAGTCGATTTTCAGTCGTCGAGATTTGTAGTCCCGGATCTCATAGCAAACACTGTAGTATATGCCTTCAACAAAGGCAGATGTGTATATCTAATATGCTCATGTGCACACCGCTTCTTCTTATGTGGCGTCCTTCTAGAACTTGTCCCGATGCAATGCATTGCAGACTGTCGACGACGAGTATGGTTGCTCTTTTGAGGGGTATAAGAGACTTAGGAGGTACCAAGAGTAATATAGACGATTTACCGCTGCCAATGTATCAGAAGCCCCTGTCGCTGCCGATCTCAGCCAATACGTACAAGCCATCCATGCGCGTATCGCACCATGTGACGGGAACCTTGTCCACGATGGTAATGCGTTTTGGAGCATATTCACATAGATGTGAGCCAACGCATGCCGAAATGGGACAAGAACCGTGGCCTATTTCACGACCTGAACCTCAGGTGTATGTTGGCTTCCGCTAGCCAGATTTCATTTTTAACGAGTCATGTTGACATGCAGCCATGTTAGTCATCACCATAAAGAAATTTAGGTGTGGGAGAGCGCGAACGGTTTTCCTTTGTTCCGTAGAGCTGGGTCAAGACCATTGCTTTGAAACCAAGTGGTTGGGTCCGTGTTCTTGTAGCGGCGATGAATTGAACCACACCATCCAGGAGACCGTTGCTCAGCAGGGTGCCCCTCTGGAACTGCGTTCTCCGAGCCTTTGCAGCCTGTACATAGTGATGTTCATTGGGTAGCGAAGTTGGGCGTCTGACTCGACTTTTGACATCTAGTCCCATATTCGTCTCCATAGAATCCAGAGTCTTCTCTTTGCTGGTATTATTCCTCTCGAGATATACACCATTGTGCGGAAAAAAACTCCCTGCCAATAGGGAAACCGTCGGGCCGGTCGGGTTTATCGGTAAGGTATCGAAGAGCGAGAGAAGTTTCCACTAATAGCCGGCGCTGCGCCGGTCGCGAGCCGTCCCGTCAATCCACTTTGTTTTGCAAGAAAGCGTTCTCGATATCGTAATACATGTGTTCAAACAGGAGAGCCCTTGTTAAACTTCCAACGTTGGCGGAGCGCCACGCAGCTTCGTATTCGTCACAAATCCGCTGCAAGTCAGACGCGCAGGAAGCGCAAAACGTGACGGCATGGGTGAACAAGGCTAGAACATATGACTTACTCGCCCGTTTCGTCCGTCATTATGCTTGTTGCTGATACCCGCGATACTGACAGGATAGCTCTGAAGGTCCCTGAAGATTTGCGGGAACTATGCTTTCGATGAGCTGGTGAAGTGACTATCTGAATCCTCAGGCATAGCTGTACCTGCTCGTTGGCTTGAAAAGTCGAGCGCCTTGTAGTCCTCGGCGATGTTAGTGCGCATTGACCTTCAATGACGGGAAGGTGCCGGACGAGTGTGTGGGTGACCAGGTGTGCACATGGCATCAGTGTATCCCAGCAGAAGTGGCCGTATCTGCACGTCTTAGGACATTTGCCTGCTTCCTGGGGTGGTCTTCGAAAGAGGCGTACCATCGCGGCAGCCGCAGCCGCGCGCACACTGTAATTTTGAAGTACACCTTAGGCGGCAAAGGCCATGGCATAGAGGCCAACGAAGCTTCTCATGCGCTGTGCCACATCCGGTGCCGCTCTGGCATAGCTGATTGGCGTGAAAACCAGCTAAGAAGTGTCGCACAATCCCTCGCCCTTTAAGCTGAGACGCAGCTATGTTGACAGGGCAGATCAGCGTTCCGGTTTGATAGACAAATACACGGTGAGGCGCAATATGCCCTGGTGTTGACCTTTCCGGACTGCTCGTGCAACAGGCTGTCGTGTCTCAGCCGAGGGTCCTCCAACGTCTGCAGCGTGTCTTCTAAACCACTCGTTACTAAGTACGTATAGCAGGATAAACACTGTGCGTATCCTGGGTCACTCGAGAATCCATTCTTATGGTGGTCATTCCTCTTTGCATCTCAGAGACGCGGACCTGTAAGCCGTTTTCCATAAATTGATCTTTCGCCGAAGAGTGGGAAACTGACAAAGACATAGCGCACGCAGGTGCTTCGCTTGACTTGACAGTTGGCTTAGCGACCACCAAACCAGCTTCGCGTCATCTCATGGGAGCCATCAGGATCATATTGTCGAAGAGGTTGTTCTGCTTTGTACGTCTGTAGGGGCAAAGTCTTCTCAGATAATTTCCAAGACGGTCTCGGGTAACCTTGGCTTCATGGCGTACGATCAGACACAGAGGCGCGAGGAGGTGCCTTGGTCACAAGAAGACAGAGAGTATAGGAGAAGAGCACCGTTCGCATCAGCAGTTGTTTGCGATAGTGGAGCGGAACAGGCAGGGAGGATAACTTCTCCTGGATCTGGATCTGAAGAGTACATTCAGCAGAGCTGGTCGTCAGTACCCGCGTATGTCCAGCCTCACGAGGCCTACTACCACAACAGCAGCTACCAACAACCTCTCTTGCCAGGACACAACACTGTCAGTAGCAGCGCATACCAATATCGGATTAGCGCAGTAGCTGTCCCGCCGAATGGTCCAGTGCCAACATTTGGTTATCCAACGCCGCAGCCCTATGCTAATTCGTATCAGTACGTGCATGCCACACGATGAATGTCAAGCATCCGCTGACCAGGTGACAGATACGAAAGTACTTATTCAGCAGCCAGTTACCCAATGGTTCCAGGGTACACTACCGTAGGACCGGCGCATGTGTCCCCATCGCCCTCGTCCCCTACGCCAAGCTAGTATGTGGTACTCTCGAGACTTGCTGGCTGGTGCTGATGTTGGTGTAAAGCCAAAGCCCGCAATATCCTTATGCTGCTCCGACGAACGTCTCCGCATCACCTCCAGACATCAGATACTCCATGCCACTGGTCCAGTCACTAGAGACATCTCCGATCGATGGCGAGTATAGCGTACCCTGTCCGTATCGCTGTGGCACTGTCTTAACAGGTGTACACGCATTGGGAAATCTGACGCGTCACCTCAAGACTCAGGCCTGTGCAGGATCCAGTCGGGCCAAAGTTCGATATCCATGCCCCATTGAAGGTTGTGAAAGGCAATATGCTCGATCAGATGGGCTAAGAGTCCATATGCGCAGACGACACGGTGTGCCTCCTCCCGTACCGCGAACCGATGGCATCGTGGACGATGACGAACAATAGACGAGTGTGGTAGCAACCATCCTTATCGTGGGTCAAAGCGGGCCGATGGATCCGGTCCCGAGCAAGGACGAATTGTCTGGTGTGCTCTGAGTTTCTCGTCGATTAGCTCTCTCTTTCACGTCTCTTTCTATCCTTTTCTATATCTCTTTTGTACGATGGCAATACCTTAGACTGGCATTTCTCGAGTAGACATCGACATTCGTGTTGAGAAGAGTGATCTTTCTAGGTTGGTACTCGGCAGAGGGGCCGTGTCGTTAGCTGCGTTTTCAGCTGTGAACCCGGAGAAATGCGTTTAGATCTGACGTTGCCTGTTCGTGAGAGCCGTAGAAACAGGGATAGAACACAAAAGAAGCGAGCCGTTCGTCGTCATTGAGTGCTGCCCGGCAATAGTGCGAGATGAAGATGGTCCAAAAAGCAAGTTCACACGATGACTGAGGTCGGTGGCAGGCGCTGGTGCCAACGAGTCAGGATCACCTGGTCGTCTTGGGCAAGAGCGGTTAGTCCATCAGTCGCGCTCCATAGTGAGCTCGGTTTCAGCTGCACCCTAACGCGTTCGGGGCAGAATGTCACCAGGCATTGTTTGGGGCAGCTTTCCGGAGTAATCCGTAGTTCATCAGTTCTTGCATCTCGTCTGTGTAGCTTAGTGATGCGCGAAGAAAGAGATAGAGCATGTTGCTTAGGTGAACAGCCTCCTCGACTGCAACTTTTATAGAAAAGATGATGAAAAGTGTATTGTATCCATCTGAACGGAAGGTAGCTGTTTGATGTCAAGACAATGCATGCTAACACATCGAGTGTACTCGCAACCTTAGTATGTGCATCTCGTCGTAAGATATTACTGGCTCTTCCTGTCACGTGTACTGCGGAGTACCAATAGCCGTTTTTCGCTACCAGAATGTTCAAGGATGGTGAATTTCCCGAAACCAAAACTCGCCAGCCACGTCGTCGCGTGCCCGTGATCCAAATTTCCCAAATGCTGGAAAGACGACAGAGCTGATTGCGAGCTCCTCAGAACCTAGCTTGTACGTAACGATGTTGGTATTTGTCATTACTATTCTGTGTGGGTATTCTGACCACAACATATGCGTTATAGACATTAGTCCTGCGACTCCAAGGTATGTGATAGAAAAGTAAATGCGACCGCGGCAGTGGTATAGCGTAAATGCCCAGAATCAAATTGAGACCCGATGTGCGCCAAGAAACAAAGCAAGCGAAAGAAATACGACATCTGGTAGCCGGAATTAGTCCAAAAAGGTAAACAAAAGGAATTGATGCTTCAGAGACTGGTGACTCGCGCGCCGGCTGGGGGGGCTGAGACTCGGTGTGGCCTTAGATTTATGACTGACTCCAGTTCTCTTAGCATGTTGGTACTCGCGTCTCGCTGTTCACGTAACGATGCTTGACGAGCGCGGTCGTCTTGAATCTTCTGCATGCGCTCTTCTCTTGACATTGTGGCTCGTGTCTTTGGAAGGGCAATAGCTTCGAAAACTTCGTCGTCGGACGTGCTGCCCTGGTCGCTCGATGGAGCGCTCTGGTGGGGACTCAGCAGGTCGCCATTAAGAGCACGCAGAGCATCAGACGGACTGCCTTCATCTACAGCAGTCAAACCGCCTAGACTTGGAACAGGCGAGCGCAGACCGCTGGATGCTTGGGAGATCCTGCGCTCGTGCCGATCGATGTTCAGGGCGAGCGCATTCTTGCCTGCCTCCCAAGCTTGCACCAAACTCTTGAGATCTGCACCGATTGAATCGTATTGTGCGAGGAGGGAGTGACCCAAGTCGGTTACGTCTTCAGTATCTTCCAAGCTCTTATTGGTCTCTTCGCGGAGTACTTGCATCTTGGCTTGCAGACCGCGAATACCGCTCGACAATCCAGACAACTTGCGCACAGAATTGCGAATCTTGTCTCGAGCAGGAGTTGGTGCGACCTTGGCCGGCGATGGGAGTACGAACTGCTCTTCTTCAGCGAGCACGCGGTTGAACTTCTCGCTCCACTCTCCGACGGGACGAGCCGTATTTAACATGGAGTCGACCACTGTCGACCATCGCGCGAAATCGGGTTTGCCGCCATCTGCCTCCATTGCCAGGAGAGAACAGAGGTATACACGTCGTAGGATTGATAACCGATACTGCAGGATGCGCAGGACTTTTAACGTTTCGGCATCGTCGAACTCAGATTCGCTGTAGCCCAGGGCGGCCTCTTGCATGTCGGGATTGCTGATTTCGTATACGTCGAGATACTTTTCCAAATCATCTTCTTGAATTAGCTGTTTCAGATTACGGCACTGTTCAGCGAGTATGGGAACGATGTCGGCGTATGCAGCTCGAAGGTTCTTGCGCAGCCGCTGGCAACGACGGGCCTGCCCCTTCTCTTCGATGCGGGAGATGGGAGGCAAGGGACTGCTCCTGCGCGGTGTTAGCACTTGGGCTGCAGAGTTATGGCGGAAGGCAAGGTCACGTACAGGCGATAGCCGCGTGACACGAGCTCCACTTCTTGGATCAAGGCAAGGGCAGATGACGTCGAAGCCTCGAAGGCTTGTAGATTTGTGACCAGGTCCGAGGCGCCCTTTACGGCCTCCTGGCGCAGATACTGCAGCCACTGCCGGCGCATGTACGTGTAGCCGGCGGTAAAGACAGCAGCGAAGACCAGCATCACCAGCAGGGTTCGGCTCTTGCTGAAGACAGGCTGGCGGCGCGACCAGTGCACCAGCCATGCCAGCGCGAAGGCCGTCGTGCCCGTGGCCGCTGCGCCGATGGGGTTTATCCGGGCGACCTTGAACTCGTGAGGGCCGGGGCGTCCGTCGGTCGCGAAGCTGGGAATGGCGGATGCGCGCAGGCCTCCTTGCTCGCCGAGCAGCTGGGAAGCGACGATGAGGTAGCGGAACTGCTCGAGGAAGCGTTCGTTGTCTGCGCGGCCGATGCGGGAGTTGACGGCTTTCTGTGTCTTGTTAACGAGCATGTCCGAGACAAACAAGGCGCACCACGTACCGAACAGGCCGTGTGGATGCGGGCGATGGAGCCATGGCGGGCGTGGATGCGCAGCGGCTGTGGGAGCCGGTCTCTTATCCTCGACTGCAGCGTCGACGGTCCGCGGGGCGCGAAGCTCTGCGGGAAGTTGGTGGATGTCGATGTCTCGGTGTCGTGGTCGTGGTCATCGTAGGGTGATGGCGCAGTGCCTTGTCCTGGACGGCGGTTAGTGCCCACGGCGCATGGCATCGTCATCGTGCTAGGGGCAGCCCACCTTCAAGCAACTGCGCAAGAGGCGAGTCGTCGGATATCATGTTCTCCATGTCGCTACCGCCGCATGGTGCGATTTTGGCTGTCGTCGTCGGTTCCCGCTCAATCGCTTGTGATGGCTGCGGGTGCTCTAATCCGGAGATGGAAGGTGCCCGTGATATGGAGATGGCGGGGATGGCAGCTGCAGGGGCGGCGGGCGCGTGGTCGGCGTGGGGTCCAATGGTGGCCGTAGGAGACGTGGATGAGGGCGATGCAGGTGTTGTTTGTTGTGGGTAGGGCAAGCAGCTGGCAACGAGGGTTGTAGACACATGTAGTGGTTCGGTTCGGATGGTCAGCTAATAGTAGTACTAAGCTCAGGGTCCCGGGAAATGAGCCAGTAGTCTGTGATTGGCATGAAACATTCATGGGGAACGTTCGCTCGTTTACGGTTTACGCACCGGCAAACACCCCCCCTCAGACTTGTTTACCCCTTGTTCCTTGCATATGCGCGCGTAACCTCGAGGCGCAATCGTCGTGGCTGCCGTCTTTACCAGGAAGCTGTGCATGCTCGTCGCTTTGGCCTGTATACCACTGCCTCGGCCGACGACCATCTCAGCCAACTGTGTGTCCACTGCACCCGTCGAGGACGCGCCCCTTCTTGAGCCTCCGGAGCAGCGGCGAGTCAGTCGCATAGCCTCACATATTCTCTGACCATGCCATCCTAGACGCTGGACGGACCAATGTTCCCCATCCCACCTCCGACCCATTCAATCCATACTAGTGGATTACTCGCTGCTCGGCTGATTAGACATGCTCGGCTTCCAACACGTCCGACATGCTGCGATGAGGCTCAGGTGTTGTATATACACCGCAAGGTACGGGTGCCGTCGTAATCGATAACAGTGCCGATGACGTACCTGCAGCATGGCATCTGCAGCGTGGCCGGCTTGCAGATCCCGCAAAAGCAACTCTGTAGTTCCATCTCAATTCTCCGTGCTGAGCTAATCGCGACGCGGGCTTACCAAGCACGACATGGTGACCTTGTACACATTTCGAAAAGAAGGACTGACTGTCGACAACGCTTCGCGGAACAGGACCGCAGGCGACGGAGTAACTACCCTGTATCTACAGCAAGATCCCATCATCTTTCGCCTACTTGCCACCACTTCCCTCATGCTCGGACTTAGCTGCTACAGCCATGAGCATGGGGGTCGTCGCGCCATGGTACTGCTTCGGCGCAACCCGCAGACGCGCATCTAGCTACTTCTGTTTACTTGATCCAGTCTGGTCTATCCGGATAGCTTACACAAGATCCGCTTATGACAGCGGTCAGTCGCGTTTTAACCTCCAGTGTATCCGGGCACTGTGCAAAATTGCTTCGCCTGTGGCGGGTACAGTCACAAGTATGAGCCGCAGCCTTCCAAGCAGGGCCGTCTATCAAACCATGTCTATGTACATGTACTTTGGATGGCTGCCTCATATACTTTATTCATCACGATTACATACGACACACGCACATTGTTTTTTCTTCTCTGGATTCCCACACTTGACATTTCTTTGCCAACATGGATGATAGCATGATACAAAGGTTGATGGAAACTGTCCAACTCATAAACACCAATCTCGATACCTCACCTGCTTCGTGGCGGGACCAACTACCAGCAATTCGCAACACGATAGTTTCTTTCGAAATAACTGATAGCGTCCCGGAAGAAGAGCGCAGGAATTGGCAGTTACCTCTTATTAGCGTCTTCCAGCGTGTAGCCTTCGCCGATGCTGATAACGGTGTTATTCAAGACTTAGCAGATTGGTGCCTGCGTCAGCTAGTGACCTTACTCCAAATATATCCCGACAATGTCGACATTCTGACTCGTAAGTGGCTTTGTATATATATATACCCATTACCGCTAATCATTATAGTAATCGGTCGAAACTGGTTGCTGAGAGCGCAAAAGGCTCTGTCAAGCATTGCACGTACAGAGAGGAATTCCTTCAGTAGCGATACAAGCAACTTTAGACTGCTAAGCTCAACAACAAGGGGGTTGGTTGAAGCCGAACAACGACTACACCAAGCAATCTATATCGAAGCGCGAGGATTACTGTTGCCAGCCACAGACTATCTCCAGCGTGCGGTATACGTAGCAACAGAACAGGGCGTCATTACTGGACATCTCCTGTCTATGGTGAGTAAAGTTTCGGCCCATAGCTCGTCTCGTTAACCTTGTGTAGGCTGCCGAGGCGTTTATGAGCCTTGGGAACATCACGTCCGTCATGGCGAACGGTCGGTATTTCCAACAAGCAATTGCTTATTTACGAGCCGCAAGAGATACCCCGAACTACTTCCTATCACCACATCTGGAACAGTAAGGACTTAGTCTACACGATAGAGCAACGGAATAAGCTGACACGCCAAGGTATCTGGACGGGTACGGGCCTCTCTATGACGACGTGTGAGTGGAATTAGTAGAAATTCTCTAGCTAGCAGGTACACCATAATGGACATGTTCTCGAATCGCGATACCTTGCATGTCGATGCATGTTGGCAGGCGCTCAGAAGGTTGGACAGGATGCTGTCAGGGTCTCGGCACGGACCACAACCCACTTCCGTGCATCCAACACCGTCACCCCATAACGAGAGGTATCACAAGCAGCCAACATAGCGTCACCGTACATCTTGGAGCCTTTCCGGAAGTCCCGCTCTCGTCGCAAACATCTCCGACAGCTGCACATCGGCGCGACGTCACATCCGAGCATCCAGCGAGCCGCCCGGACGAAGTAGCAACCGTACGGCCGAATCAAACACCCCGACCCTCGACCGACTACCTCCGCAACAACCAGCGGAACTTGTCAAGTTCCAGGCGCATAACACACAACACTAGATACACAATGGCGGCATCAGCCCTGGACCAGGAGCGACAACTTGCCATCGACCCAATCGTCGGCACCAGCGTCCAGCACAATACCCAGGTACGCCTTTGTCCAAGCCACACCAGTCTTGCGCTGTCCACTAACTCGTTCGTGCTATAGGTTGTCTCCAACATCCGCAGTCTCACTGCATCGCTCTTCGGTGTCGCCGCCGGCACATTAGGCCTCGAGTCGTATGCAGGCTTCATATTCTATCTGCTGGGCTCGCTAGTGGTGTCGGTGCTGCTCTTTGCGCTCAAGACAGATGGCAAGCCAGGCGCATACTTCTATCGGCCACTGGGTGACTTGTGGTTGGGAGATGTGTTTGGAGGGTTGATGGGATTCGTGCTTACCTGGACGTTGTTCTATGGCTTGGTCAGGGCGTGAAATCATGGAGCTGCACACTGCAACTTGAGTTGACCATTAGAATTTGGACATGTGGTAACCACAGATGCTGTAGTCATGACAACATGGAGGAGCACTAGCCTTCGAAGCTCACAAGCTCTGGGATACTCCGATATCACCGGAGAAGACGCTCTCTGCCATAAGCCAGAGAGTGGGCAATCGCTACTATGCGCAAAGGCAAGGGTGTCAGAAACCCGGCCAAAGAGAAGACAGCTTTTACGTCTATGAACAAAGTATTACGCACCTATCAAACCGTGACATCTCCTGCTGCATCCGGCACCACTCAGGCACACAATGTAAGGTCTTGGCGGCACTTTATGCCCTGTGCTGATTTAGCGCGTGGCCGACGCGTTTGCCAACCACTTTCGCGTTCCCCTCCATTGATTGTTGCCTCCACCGCAATTGTCTCTTGCACAACCACGCTTCGTATACCCCCTTTAGCGCTATCGTACTCACTTAATCTTCCTCCACATTCAAAAGTGTGTATTTCCTGCCATGTGTAGCGAACGAAACTAACCATGTACAGTGCTTGAGGCACGCTTAAACCAGGCCAACGTCCTAAAGAAGGTACATTCGCGCAAACAAAGCTCGGCGAAAGCTGTTCTAACGATGAACAGGTCGTCGACGCTATCAAGGACCTCGTGCAGGACTGCAACTTCGATTGCAATGACTCGGGTATCGCGCTCCAAGCCATGGACAACTCCCACGTTGCCCTCGTCTCTATGATGCTCAAGTCCGAAGCCTTCTCGCCCTTCCGCTGCGACCGCAACATCGCTCTCGGTATCAATCTGGGATCCCTCACAAAGGTGCTCCGTGCTGCTGGAAGCGACGACATTCTCACCATCAAGGCCGAGGATGCGCCAGATGTTGTCAACCTGGTCTTCGAGACCAAGAGCGCAGCCAGAATCAGCGAATATGACATTAAGCTCATGGACATCGACCAGGAGCACCTGGGTATTCCAGAGACGGACTACGCGGCCACAATCACCCTGCCTGCTGCTGAGTTCCAGCGCATTTGCAGAGATTTGGGTGCATTGTCCGAGTCGGGTACGTCTTTTGACATTTGCGACGGCGTGGCCGGAAGTCGAGGTGCGAGCTAATGTCTATCTAGTTTCAATCGAGTGCACCAAGGAGGGCGTCAAGTTTGCATGCTCTGGCGACATTGGTTCGGGTTCCGTCATCCTCAAGCAAGACCCTAGCCTCGAAAAGGAGTCTGAGGCTGTCCTGATTGAGATGAACGAGCCCGTCTCTCTTACCTTCTCGCTCAAGTACCTGACCAACTTCTGCAAGGCCAGTGGCCTGTCTGACTCAGTCAAACTTTGCCTTTCCAGTGAGGTGCCTCTGCTGGTCGAGTACGCTCTCCAGGATCAGAGCTACCTGAGGTTCTACCTCGCACCCAAGGTAAGAACCCACTTCTCACTGTTACAGTGCCATGGCTAATTTGGACAGATTGGCGACGAAGAGTAAACGCATCATGATTTCATTGACACACGAGCGGCATGTTTTCAGGATAGATGTGGGGGATTTGTGGCGCAATGGCTTTGATATGCATCGAGCGTCTGTTAGGTTCATGATTCTGGTGTGCGACATTGGCGAGTAGGCGGTCCCGCGTGGTGTTCCGCGCCCTAGGCACAAAAGGAAAGTCACTGCCCCACCAACGCTTCACGTCATACCGCGTGGAATTTCAGATAAGGAAGATCAACATAGTAAATCAACAACATACCCCGCGTGCACTTTTGTACCTGCATTCCACCTCCTCTACCTGCTCTTTTCTCTCTCTGGTGTAAACATGGCCTCCGACACGTTAATACCGGACACGCGCGTACTTGCGATTGCCAGTCATGTAAGACTCACAGGCGGAAGGCGTGTCTTGTAGCTAACATGCGACAGGTAGTCCATGGGTGAGTCGCGTGCCGTCGCGATATATGCAACTCACTGACATTGAGCTGAGCTATGTCGGGAATAAAATGGCCACTCTTGTCATGCAATCGCTAGGTTGCGACGTATCCGCAATCAACACTGTGCATTATAGTAGGTGCACCCGGCATCCTTCTTGGACGGGCGCATGGCTAACAACTCAGGCAATCACACGGCATACAAGCAAATCAAAGGCACCAAAACATCCGCGACCGAAATCCTCGACCTTTATGAAGGACTACGTCAATCAAACCTCACCAACTTCGATGTACTCCTGACAGGATACATGCCCAGCGCCGAGGCCGTGCAAGCAATAGGGACGATCGGCAGAGATATCAAGCTCAATGCTGGCACGAAGCCTGGCAGTTTCTTCTGGGGTGAGTGACTGCGCGAGGTGACAGGTACAAGACTAACCAAGATAGTGCTCGATCCTGTCATGGGCGACAATGGCAAGTTGTATATTCCAGAAGATGAGGTGCCAGAGTACAAGGGGCTGTTGCGCGAAGCAGATCTCATTCTCCCGAACCAATTCGAGGCCGAGTAAGTAAATCCCGAAGTCTTGCGGAACCAAGCGTGGCAGTTGTTGATAGAGCATAGGTTACTGTCTGATACGCCCATCACCGATCTCAAGTCCCTTGCCGCTGCGATCCAAGTCCTTCACAAGACCTACCAGGTCCCTCACGTAATCATCACGTCCCTTCGCTTGACGCGCGACAACCAGACTATACCCTCGAGACCAGTGTCAAAGGCTGGCACAGGCACGAATACTCCCTCGGATCCTCAGCATCTCGATTCAGCAACATCCCAACCAGGTTCACAACCCCAAGCGCCGCAGATCGACCTCAACGATGTCGAAAACCTTACCATCATTGGCTCCACCGCAACCTCGGACTACAAACCGCGTCTCTTCCGCATCGACACCCCGCAACTACCTCTCTTCTTCTCAGGGACAGGAGATATGTTCGCAGCGCTGACAATTCCCCGTCTGATTGAAGCTGTACACGCTGCTTCTACGCCTGAGTTCAATCTTCATGCGAAATCAAGCTGGCGGTCACCCGACCATGTGTCGGCTGAGGAACTTCCTTTGGCGAAAGCCTGCCAGAAAGTTCTCGCGTCTATGCAAGCCATACTCACGCGCACAACGTCGGTCTGCCAGGAGAAGATGGCTGCATATGATGCTCGCGCTGCAAAAGAGGGCCGTGGTGAAGGGGACGAGGCGGATGAAGAGATTAGCAAGAAGCGTCATTTGGCGCTCATGAATGCTAGTGAAGTCACAGTGCCGCGGTACGTGAAGGAGATGTTGGATCCGCCGGATCTTGAAAGGTTCAGACCACGGACAGTGTACGAGGGCGAAAGTGTACCTGACCATGTTGGCGAGAGGACGCCTGACGAGTTGAATGTGCTGCATTTGGGTGTTGGAACGAAGGACGGTGGTGCGATGCAGGTACTACAGGAAGGCAATCAGGGCAAAGCTGTCAGGGAGGACGAGAGTTCATGATATTTGATTGCATAGCCGTTTCGCGTTAAGCTTCGTTGGCCGAACTATCGGTCGCTCCTTGATTCGATGATCAAATAGAGACTGGAACCAAGTTAGATAACAAAGCATCCATCTTCTTGCCACGATCAGCACGGTGGCTCACCAGCATGCCCTAGATCATAGACATATGCAGACCTAAGCCTTGGTACCATCTGTTGCTGCAGCAGCAGCCGCACCAAAGCCACCTGTGCTGCCGAAGCCTCCAGCACCCCTCACTGTATCCTCTAGTTGATCGACCACAACTACGTCGGGCATGACAACCCGCTCGACTATAAGTTGGGCGATTCGGTCACCAATCTTGACAGGAAAGTCTGTCTCTGAGAGATTGGCGAGGATGACACCAACGGGGCCGCGGTAGTCTGCGTCGATAACGCCGGCCATGGTATCAATGCCGTGTTTGTAGGCAAGGCCGGAGCGAGGTGCTACTCTGCCGTCTGTACAAGAGATCAATCAGCATCGTGCTTCTAGATTGCCCACAAACTGCGAGACTGGAGAGTGGATGTTTGAATATAGGAACACGTACATGTCCCGTCCGGCACCGAGATCTTAATATCAGTCTTTACTAGAGCCCTTCCCCGTGCAGGAATCATAGTGTCCTCTGCACTGTACAAGTCATGTCCAGCAGCAAATGCGCTTCCCTTGGTCGGCGCCTTGGCATTTGGGCTCAGCAATTGGACTTGCAATTGTTGTTCTGCCGCTGCTGCTCCAGCTGATGAGGGTGCGGCGATAGGCGCTGAGGGTTGTAGTGCTGCCATGTTGTCGTGGCTGGGGAGATGTGTAGCCGCCAAGGGTGTGGGTGTTGCGGCGCCCGAATCTGTTCCTCGTGGTAGAGTGGAGGCGTGGGAGAGAGGTGTGGGGTCAATGACTTTTGTTCGCTTTGGGAGGGGTGATGAGGGCAGAGATGGCGGCTCGTGGACTGGAACGGGGGTTTCTGACATTTTCTTCCTGGACGTCAATCTGAGGTTGTTTGGAGGGGCGGTGAAGGTGGTGAAAGACGCGTTCGGTGGGGAACAGACGACGCGTTGACATGCGCTTTCATTGGCTGGTTGGCGAGGACTGCTTTCCACTTTCCACATCTCTTGCCTCTTGTCTCTTGTTCATTCTGTGGCAGTACCTCGATGCACCATTTCGCAACCATCTGGCTACCATGCGACGGGAGTCAACGTTGCTCCGTCGGCCATCGTCATTGCTGCCACCCCGCGAAGGAGAGTGCTAGTCGAAGCCCAGACGTTGCGCGCCTTGAATATGCGCGTCGGAGCAGAACTCGTCATTTTCTTTGCAAGCGAGCAAAGTATTCCCATGGTACCTTTTGGTGCTGCGTGCGCAATGCATTTCAGCTGATGTCGTGTCCCTCGTGACCTCACAGCCACTCGTGGGAGGACTGTGCCAAGGGGAGAGGTGGCTAACGTCGATCCCCCGCATTGAACACAACGGCATCGATGAATCCCAGACGTTGTCGTCATGTCTCACATGGTTATGTGGAGGTGCCCAGGGGCTTGCAGATTTACAATTCTTGGTTGAGGAGATGCGACCAGATCGACTGAGCACACTATGGCAGGGTGTGAAGACGTCCATTCACAACTAGAGTGACGGCTTGCGAGTCAGACACTCCGATCCGACACTGTCGAGCGAAGTGTTGGTCAATCACACGGCGACACCGTGACTTCGCCAAGCTGCCTTGGCCTCGGAGCTTGAACAGCGATCTCGGGAGCTTGACATGACCTGCGACTTTGGCTCCGACTCGTCATGTCTGCAAACTCCCCTTCATCACGGCCGTGCACATCACGAGACTGCTAATAATTGAGTCTCGTGATCATCTTGAAACTGCTGCTCCATGGGGAAGATTGCCGGGAGGAGGCGGCGGCTCCGACATTACCAGTGCCCCATACAGCGCTACTGGTCAGACACAGTCTCCAGGTATTTCGGGGTGACCTTGACCTGGCTCCAGTCCACATGACCAGCCGTGCCCTGCTTCAACCTTGGAACCTTAGGGTATTGAATGGACCCCGATTGTTGAGCGGAGTGGCTGACAGACTCCGTGCATACAGAGTACGAGATTTTCGCCTCCAGATGCATTGTGCACCGCATCGTCAGTCCGGCACTGGTTAGTTTGAGAAAATCCTCCCGATAGTTCGACCAAGCGCTGGGTGCATGGTTCGAGGCTACTGTAACCGGCTCATATGGTTGGCCGAGACCACGCTAGCGTGATCAAGCATGCTTGTTGAGCCTCACGGAGTGCTATGGGAACTAATGTACCCCGTTTACCCTGTCGTTCCTATGCGACTTTGGCGCGGCCCAGAAGCAAAATCCTGCCACGCTACCCTTTCCCCACCTCTCCGATGAGCGCTCCGTTTCTCACAGACCGCTGGCTGGTATCAGCTCGTCGGCCAATGTCAGCAATACCGAGCACCAAAGCAGCGATATTCCAGAATCCTTCCACGACTATACTGCATACAGCTCGATGCCGTCTGTCTAAGCTATCGTCCACGAAAAGGCTTGTCTGAGCTTGGGGAGCCCATCGGTAATTGCAACGGCCAGACACTCACACACCGCAGACGCTCGTTGAAGAGCGATGCGTTGTGATCGTTGGATGATCGAGGGATGACGAACAGCAAGCCCGCATCTCGATCCTACACATTGCTCCACAGTCATGTCTATCAAGCAGTAGCGATAGACGGTGGCTGTCTGCACATGAATGCATTATCCCCGGTATGAGGTCAGTGGTTCACGACATAAACGAACCCGACTTGACAGGTCGCGTTTGCTAAACGCAGCGCTACTGGCCTAGTGCCCTATCAGCAGACTGCCCACACGCCACATCTTCGCCCCAGCACGCGAATTGCGTATCACTGTTGAGCGCGCGTGTCAGAAGACCAGCCGCGTCTGGCACGTCGTCTCTGGGAAACTGACAATACTCACCATCGTGTTCCAGTAACACGGGCATGGAATCGCTGAACAGCCTTGCGCTAGTTGAATCTCGGCTTCCTAGTTTGCCAATCTGGCCAAAATTGGCTCACGATGATTTGAGCGCTTTGATAATCACAGTCCTACGACGTACGAGTGGTCCCCATCTCGTCTGCTCTAGGTCCAGCACTATCCTGGCTAAGACCACACACTAAGCTTCCCCAGCACCTTCGGACCTATTCTTACTAGCTTGTTGGCCAGCCGCGGGACTAGCGCGCTCACTCCATGCTTCCAGTCTCCAGACTAGGCGGCTGCCCATGGAGATCCCCAGGCTCGTGGAAACACATCCCCAAATGTACTTAAAGATGGTCAGCCCGCCGTGAAGTAGCAGACATCCTCATCCGAGTATTCTACTCTCTAGACTTGAGTCTTCCTTCTCCATCGCTTTTACATATTAGATCGTTGCCAATCATGGGTCTAATGTTGAAGAAGCCTCAGGGCGTAGCTGGCTCGACAGCGCCCGCCATCCTGGTCGGCTTGTTTGTTGCCTTCGGTGGTGTTCTGTTCGGGTATGCAAGTTCTATCTCTTACCAAAGGACTATGCTAACTTTTACAGTTATGATACTGGTACCATTGGTGGTATCCTAGGAATGAAGCACTGGCGAGAGCTTTTCAGCACTGGCTTCAAAAACCGTACCGACGGTCTCCCCGATGTCACCGCCGAACAAACCTCGTTGATCGTCTCTATCCTCTCTGCTGGTACCTTCTTCGGTGCTCTGACTGCCGCACCCACTGCCGATTTCCTTGGTCGCCGTCTCGGTCTTGTTGTCAGCAACATCGTCTTCTGTGTCGGTGTCATCCTCCAGACTGCTGCTACCGCTATCCCCATGTTCGTTGCTGGACGTTTCTTCGCTGGTTACGGTGTTGGTATGATCAGTGCCACTATTCCCTTGTACCAATCCGAGACTGCACCCAAGTGGATTCGTGGTACCATCGTCGGTTGCTACCAGCTTGCTATCACCATCGGTCTGTTGCTTGCTGCTATCGTCAATAACTCCACCAAGGACAGGGACGATACCGGCTCGTACCGTATTCCCATCGCTGTTCAATTCGCCTGGGCTATCATTCTCTTCATTGGTTGCATCTGGCTTCCCGAGACTCCCCGCTGGTTCATCAAGAAGGGTCACCCAGAGAAGGCTGCTAAGTCTCTTTCCACCCTTCGCCGCCTTAATGTCGAGGATCCCGCTCTCGTTGAGGAGTTGGCTGAGATCACTGCCAACCATGAATACGAACTGTCTCTTGGCAAGGCCACCTACCTCGACTGCTTCCGCGGCAACCTGGGAAAGCGTCTCTTCACTGGTTGTGCTCTCCAGTCCCTCCAACAGCTCACTGGTGTCAACTTCATCTTCTACTACGGAACTTCCTTCTTCCAGAACTCCGGAATCAGCAACCCCTTCGTCGTCAGTATGATTACCTCTTGCGTCAACGTTGCCTCAACCTTCCCTGGTCTTTACCTCGTCGAGAAGTGGGGTCGCCGCAACCTTCTCCTTTTCGGTGCCATCGGTATGGCTGTCTGCCAATTCATCGTTGCCATTACCGGTACCGTTGCTGGCGTTGATAACCAGTCTGCACAGAAGGCTTTGATCGCATTCGTCTGCATCTACATTTTCTTCTTCGCCTGCTCATGGGGACCCGTTGCCTGGGTCGTCACTGGTGAGATCTTCCCTCTCAAGGTCCGAGCCAAGTCTCTCTCTATGACTACAGCATCCAACTGGTTGCTCAACTTTGCCATTGGATACGCTACCCCATACATGGTCAATGACGGTCCCGGCAACGCCAACATGGGTGCTAAGGTCTTCTTCGTCTGGGGAGGATGCTGCTTTATTTGCATCTTCTTCGTCTGGGCCATGATCTACGAGACCAAGGGACTTTCTCTCGAGCAAGTCGACGAGCTCTACGGCAAGTGCTCCCAGGCCTGGAAGTCCCCTGGCTTCGTTCCTTCCCTCTCTTTCCAAGATGTCCAGGACATGCACGCCGACAACCGCCGTGCTAGCCTTACCGAGATCGAGGCCGATGCTTCTCGCAAGAGGAGCGCCACCTACAATGAATACCCTGAGAAGCACACTGTTTAAGCGTCTACCACCGAGACGCATTGAATTCACGAAGACTAATGAGAGTCGCTACTACCCCTGTAAATACGCAACTGGCGGGTTGAGTTTCGCATGATAGCGCTGCGCACTGTATATATCCATCGTCCATGAATTATGATCTGTATCATTTCATCCACGTCCATAATTGCTTTCCTCGTGCTCTTACCCTCATTTACTTTCCAATCCACTTCCAATTCTCTCTGACGGAAGGATAATCGGTAACTACTAGTCTGGATCCCGCCACTCAGGCGATCGCTTCCCGCGTCTTGATCCCAACGATCGATGCCCAACCGCCAGAGGCCAACCGGTCATCTTCCGCAACGCCATCGTGTTTCCCCAGGTTTACCCCAACTCTAGCGTCGCGGGTAGCGCCATCGTAGCGGCTGACTCGGATCTAGCCACCCGCAACCTTGATTGGCATCGTAACAGACAACGTCTGGTCATATATTCAATCTGCAGTCGACCTGACTGGTGGATATATGGATTTTGTGTGTGATGGAAGAAATTGCAGCACGCCACAAGTCTTTATATCAGCTTAACATTAGTGACTGTCTTGCTTCCAATCTGCGAAGGATTTTGCCGCTTCATCTTCGCGACGTCTGTGATGTAATTCAGGACAAACGGTGATAAGTAACGTCCCCAGCTGGGCGTGGGCTTGTCAAGCTTTTCACCCCGAAATCCACATCATGTGATCTATCACGATGATTTGCCACGGTCCGACTGTGCTGAGCTTCCATACAAGATACTTTTTCCAAACAAGAAGTGATACTAGCTGTGTAGAACCGACCGTAGCAATATCACGCCCTCGTTTGGGTCGCTGGGTTGAGATCAGGCGTGAAAACCATGTACAAAAAGTCAAAGCAGGGAAGCCGCCTGGCCGAGAACGCCTGCGGATGATGTAACGATAGCTGTAAATGACAAGCTCAGTAATCAGGAACGAAAATTTGCTTGTGGATGCGATTATCGTGATGTCGTTGCCAAGTGGCTATTCGTGAAAATCTCAGTCTGTGTCCGGAGAGAGGCGGCCGGTTTTGGAGAATGGAAAATTGACGCGTAACGCGACAATATTCTGACGCAGTCCGGCAAACATACTCTTAGAGTCAAAAGACTTTCAATACAAAGAGACGATGTTTTATATCGTTACTTCAATCCTGCACTCCATAGTTTGAGAATTGCTCGAAGGTAGGACATGATTCTGTATATGGTGGTAGAAGGTCTTCTGCACCGGGATTTGGTACGTGACGCGTGCCAAGAGACCAAGCGTCACCTCCGCCTCGGTCTTTCCGACCCGAACTTTCGAAAGCCTTCACAGTTTACAACGGTGACCTTCCAAAGCTTGTCGCAACATAGCTCTTGCTCATGATTGTGTTTGACGTTTTCAGTTTGTCTTCCGCAAGAAACTATCGTGCTTCTACATGAAACGCCATCCTCCAATGATATGCCGCCACGCCTTTTGAAACGGGTGCCCTCCTGTGAGCAATCATGGTTTTGGTGATTCCAGAAAGTCGGTGAGGCAAGAGGACACTCACCCCATGGGTGCATAGACAGGGTGGCCACTGCGCAGCTCCAGACTTATTCGCGCGCAAGCAACACGCTCAGTATCGAGATCATTCACTACTCCCTCACAATACACAGTCTCTTCTTCAATACAAAGACCTGCTAGGCTCTCTTCCATGTCTCCGCAAATGCTGACAGCCTCCATGAGATTAAGCACGTTCGATGCCCTGAACGAGGCATTATACGGCTCCGCATACGGTTTCGGCGAACGTGTACTACCCCTGGAATTGAGATCCCGCACCCCACGATTCTTCCTCAAGCTACCAGTCACCTGCCGATACAAAGACGACAAACTCACTCTTTTGTTTGAGAAAGTTACAAAACCGACCTGGAACGCTCTTTGCGAACATGTCGGAGAAGAACGTACTATCAGAGTCATACTGGATGATGGCACGCAATCATACGACGCAAGGCTTTCATTGCCAGGAAGCGAGCCGCTCGAAGACAAGAGGACAGAGGTGGACCTTCGGTGGCAAGAATATGAAGAAGCGGTATATGTGCTCAAGAAGATCCTTGCGTGGATAAAAGAAAAACTACTGAGACGATAAATCAAGAGACTTCCCCAACGCTGATTGAAACAGTGACATCTTATCATCCGCAGATTGCCCGGCTCTCTTGGTTGCTGCCAGCATGCTAACCTGTTATGATGTAATCTCCGATCATATGTTGATCTTCAATATACCTCTGGCATTGAGCAAGCATGCCGAGTGCTGGAAGCTTGCGGCAATGGCATGACAAAGACATATGCCGAAGAGCGGGTTGATGTTCAGCACGCCGCCCGCCGTAGAAGACTTCGTCTCGAAAAAAGGAAGAGTTGTCATAACAACGCGACTGGCCTAGAAGCCTGGAAAGATTCGAATCGATTCCAATTCCCGACACGTCAACGGGAACTAGATTAGTGTCGCGCAAACGCCTTCCTTAATCGGGTTTCCACGTGTCCCGGCAGATCGATGATACACATTCTAGGACTCGCCCCAGATTGACGTCTTCACCGCGAGCCTCGTCCGAGAGTTTTGCAGACTTGTCGCCTCAGACCCATGCCCTTATCGGACCGGTGAGTGCGGGTTTAACGGATATGTTGTGCACGCACCGCTTGAGGCTCAAAAACGTCGTCAAAGTGGGTCCGATACCAACGGCGTAGATCGGCAAAAGAGCAAAACACTAGGATAGTGATACGGTAACCTCATACCGTCTCTTGACATATTACAAATGCTGGAAAACTTCTAGAAAATGCGTATAAGTATAAGACTACAGCTGGACAAGTAGGGAGTTTGCATCTCACCAAACAATTGTACCTCTCTCATACATCACTACATTCATCACCTACTCAATAACAGCACCAAACAATCATGTCTTCCTCACCAGACTTCAAGGGATGGGTCGCTCACGACCCCTCTGCCGCCGATGGAAACATGCAATGGGGTGACTACACCCCCAAGAACTTCGAGTCTACCGATATCGAGATGGAGATCAGCCACTGCGGTGTCTGCGGTTCTGACATTCACACCCTCCGCTCCGGCTGGGGCCCCTCGGACTACCCTCTTGTCGTCGGTCATGAGATCATCGGAAAGATCACCCGTGTAGGAGACGATGTCAAGGACCTCAAGGTCGGTGACCGCGTTGGTGTTGGTGCTCAGAGCGACTGCTGCGAGAGCTGCAGGCCCTGCAAGACTAAGCAGGAGAGTAACTGCAACAACTTCGTCATGACCTACAACGGCAAGTACAAGTCTGGTGACAAGGCCATGGGTGGTTACGCAAAGAACTGGCGTGGACCTGCTTCTTTCGCCATTCCCATTCCTGAGGGTCTGCCTTCAGAGTACGCCGCTCCTCTCATGTGCGGTGGTGTCACCGTCTACAACCCCCTCGTCTCCTACGGTGCCGGCCCAGGAAAGCGCGTCGGTGTTGTCGGTATTGGTGGTCTCGGTCACTTCGCCCTCCTTTTCGCGAAGGCTCTCGGATGCGACGAGGTCGTTGCCATCTCCCGTTCTTCAAGCAAGAAGGCCGATGCTATGGAGCTCGGCGCTGACAAGTTCATCGCCACTGGCGAGGACCCCGAATGGATGACCAAGAACGCCGCCGGCCTGGACATCATCATCTCCACCATCTCTGGTGGTTTCCCTCTGGACCAGTACCTCAACCTCCTTGACGTCAACGGCACTTTCGTTCAGCTCGGTGCTCCTGACGACCCATTGCCCTCTTTCTCCCCCATGGGCCTTATCTTCAAGAACTTGAAGATCGCTGGTAGCTTGATCGGCACCAGGCAACACATCCGCGACATGTTGGAGTTGGCCAAGAAGACCAACCTGAAGGCTTGGGTCCAAGTCAGGCCCATGTCCGAGGCCAACGACGTCATTGTCGACTTTGAGAAGGGCCTTCCCAGGTACCGTTACGTGCTCAAGAACTAGGAGTTTATGAATGAATTAGACGATACCCAGTAGATGTAGATTTTGTAGTATAGAACAATTCGAGTACTTGTCTTCTCGACCATCTTCCCCACATTACGATGTTTGCTACCCGTGTTGATCCCGGCGCAGTATGACAGAGGAATCCTTGTCGACAAGAATCTGTTTGCACTAGGCGAGGATGTAATATCCAATCACGATCAGATCTGGTCACTAAGTTGTTGGTTGCACCGAAAGACTGATGTCCAGGTTCCAAACATCCCATTTCGGGTTACGGCGACATTGAAGGAGGGCAGTGATAGGCGCAACATTTACGCTAATTTTGAGGCCTACAACAAACCAATCAGCGCCTTGTTCGCTTTTGTGAGCATATAGTCGCCTTCAAGACCTGTTTTCATGCTGCTTTTCTTCTTCACCGTGGGGCCTGTGGCCGCCTCAGTGTCCACTCCTTTCGTCTTTCATTTCATCCTCTCGCGTCGCTCTTCTTCGTGTTCTTCCTTGGAAGCCTGGAGCGTACCTACAGAACACAGAAGCCACTGCTACGTTCTTGTTGTAGCGTTCAATTTCCGAATTTAGAGGAAGCGCCTTTCAAGACCAAGATTTACATTATCATCATCTTTTTGTTGACCCGCGCTTGCTCGACCTTCGAGAAACTCCATCCTGTGTTCCACCAGCGCACCAGTCTTCCCTATCCGCGCAAACCGAAGAAGAGCATCAACCACCCTCCGAGATAAATGGATTTCCCCTTTTAACCAATCACGTCACATCCTCCCCATGGTCACAACATTCTTTTGCAGCCCTATATGATGACTACGAACCAACATCGTCAGCATCACTACAACCTCAGCAGCCTGCTGCTATCTTTGAGAACCATATTTGCCAGGTCTGTGGAAAGACGTTCCAACAGCTCTCAAAACTGAGGTTTGTAAGATATTGAGCAACCTATTCACAATGTTAAGCCTCAGTAGATTGCACTTGCGGACACACGATACCTACAAATGCGAACCTTGCGATACATACTTTCAAGATAGCAAGGATGCTAGAAAGGATCTAGAACGACACAAGCAGACCAAAGCGCATCGAAAAAAGCTTGGTCTAGACACTAATTCCTCGCTGTTCGTGTGTCCGGTTGAGTGGTGCGCAAAGAGTATGCCGCGCAAGGACAATCTGAATCGGCATATCAAATCTCAGCACCCTGGTCACGGGCGATTAAAGTAGCAGTTATCTAAAGACAATGTAGAAGCTTGATGCGAACTATGGTGCTTTGATGTCCATGTTGATCTTCGCCACTTGAAAGACAGTGTAACTAACCCTAGGGCTTTCGCTAGTAAACTAGTAAATATACTTTTGACTCCCAAGGATTCTTCGTCACAGAGTGATTATCAAGACCACACACATGTTCAGAACTAGAGACCGAGTACGCTCATCCGATTGCCTAACGACTGGAGGGCGTATGTTGCGGTAGATAGCCACATGATTTCGTATCGCTCCATTGAGAGTCGTTTTCAGATCCAACACGGCTAGGCCATGCAAGATGAAGTCAAAGCATTGGTAGGCCTCAAGTGCGCATAAACATCTCCTATTGGCCGGTCAGAATGTTTTGGCGAATATAAAGGTATCACATCCTTTCTAGATTTCATTCCTCAGCTACAAACAGGCTTTCACCGAAACTTCTACCATCGCTTCCATCACTAGTCATGTCTTCCATCTTCTGTTGTTCTAATACTCAGGGGTACAAGAATCGTATCCTGTCCCACGAATCCAAGTTCCAGACTTTCATGGCTTGGGCCAACTATCCTAAAGAGAGCAGCGCAGTCTCACCTGAGACGATGCCGTCTTCAGCCGACATTACATTCGTAGTTCAGGTTGTTAAGCAAACGAACTACGGTCCACTTGATAGCAAGCGATACTTCGTCACCGGCTCCGATGGAGTTTTCGTCGAGGTGACTGAGCAATGGCTCATCGACGCGAACTTCGAGAAGCTGAACACGTAAGCATACAAAGAGAAACAATGATGTGAGAAGGCGTTGTTGCTTACAGTGATGAAGATTCAAGAACTTCAAGTGTGCGACTCACAACAAATTCTTTGAAGTCAACATCTACCAGAAAAATCCGACGAATGCACACCATTGGCGAGCCAATATCGCTAGACCTGCGACGGAGGTAGATTTGTGAGTAGTGGTAGCAAAGAGAGAGGTGGTATGACGGCGACTGCTCTCTCAACACTTGGAAACCCTTTCGTATGAACAGAGGATCTAGTGGGATATACGAAGGTTTTTTGTTTTACGTTTGGGATGTGACAACTGCGGAAATTGGTTACATGGACAGAAAGTTAGTGGAAAGGAATTACTATACTACTTTGATTATCATGTCAACGGTTCTTCCACAGGATGTTTCGTTTAATTACGATTCTAAGTTTACACCACCTCGTTAGAAGCTCTTTGTGATTCCAGTCTTGATACCCTCAAGTCTCTCCACCAACTCTTTCCAGACTTTCTCTTGACCCTTCTTTCCGTCATCGCTCCGCACGAAAGCGCTGGGCTCAGTAATCTCGCAGTCGCTGAGATACTTTCCATGGGTCTCGACACCTGAAGTACCGGCGTGCACAAGAGTTCTTGATCCCACTTCCGTCGTACGTGCGAGCAGAAAGCGCATGACGGCGAGAAACCCTGGACCTTCCCGACCAAATTCGCTGTTTGCTCAATTAGTATGGATGACGAATGTGAGAAAAAGAGACAACTCACGAGTGGCAGAAGCCAGGGTTAACGAGATTTACCGTCACTGGAATATTCGATTCCGGGTATCGCTCGCAGAATGCGCGGACGAATAGTATTTCCATGAGCTTGCTGACCTGGTATCGATTGCCGAGTCCAACTTCCTTTCCATCGACAACCTTCTCATTCAATCTCTCGAACAGTTTGCCCTCGGGTGCATTCCTCTCATCGAACGGTGTCCACTCATGCACCTCGGAGCTGACAATAGTAAGTGTGGGTCTAACGTTGAACTTGTTCGCCGTTTCCTTGAGCTTAGGTAACAAAGCGAAAGCCAGCAGGAATGTAGACACGACGTTCACGGTGATGGTTGATTCGTCTTGTTCGAAGACCTCCCAGACGCCGCGGTTCACGCCGGCGTTCAAAACTGCAATATCCACTCGTTCCAACTCTTTGCTAGCTTTTTCGGCGAAATCGAGAACTGATTGGTAGGACGACATGTCCAGTTGCATGACTCTGACTACATCGTTGCGGCCTGTTGTGGATTCAATATCCTTACGCGCCGCTTCACCCTTCTCGATGGAGCGCACGGCAAGAATTACAGTCGAAGCATTGAGTTGAGTGAAGTGACGCGCGGCCTCTTTTCCAAGACCGACGTTGGAGCCCGTGACGATAACAGTCTTTCCAGTAAGATCACCGCTGGGCTTTACAGGTGTGACGAAAAGCTGGGAATTGAGGAAACGGATGATGCCTGCCATGGTGATTGTTTGGTAGTATTTGTGAGTGATGTCGGAGCGGACGAGAGAGAAGCCTGTTGACGTTGAGAGCGCTCCTCCGCTTTTAACTTCCTTGTATCAATGTGGTCGCGCTTAACAAGGGCCGAGCGTACTTTAACAGACCGCGGGGTCTGGGTTTCAATCTCCCCGTCCCGCAACGCGAAGATGCCTTTGGAAGGTCTATGATGTCACTTACTTCTAGACCTTCCCAGCCAGCTCCATCGAGGCTGCACGCCTGATCATACCATTACAGGGCCGGACGAACCTTTCTGCATTTCTGAACGATTTCCTGATCGTCATTAGTGCCGGCTAAGTGACGGAAGCTATCGTTTAGCTACTGCGGAGTTACACGGATTTAGCTCTTAAT
>Ga0265797_10003181_pt1 | contig 26651 bp, 21 predicted proteins | sample P2T30metagenome_FD_192433 | JGI IMG/M metagenome (GOLD analysis project Ga0265797, IMG submission 192433) | Plant litter microbial communities from East Loma Ridge, Irvine, California - P2 T30 | ecosystem: Environmental > Terrestrial > Plant litter > Unclassified | place: USA: California... | reverse complement strand
TAGTTGCAACAGACGCGAAAAATGAAAATGGTATCTTCGAACGAATAGAAAAATGAAACGAAATCAAATAGAGGTATTTTCCCTTCAAGAATTTGTAGTACAAAACGCTGCTGATAAACGGGTGCTTATGCCCAGGGGAAAGCAGCAATAATGGTCGGTAAGAGCGCACTGTATGTAAATGTCAGTAAAAGTCGTCAACGTTACAAGAGTGAATCGTGCAAGCTTACCCAAGGGCCAGTCCGGCGGCAATGCCAGTGACGGCTCTCCTCTTGATCTTCTCCTTGTGAAGCTCCGTCTGCACTGCCTTGACCCTCTTGGGACGCAGCGCCAGGGCCTCTCCTTCTTCTTCTTCGATCTCCTCTGCCTTTCTCTTACCCTTTGCCTTGCTCGAGGTGGTACCGTTGATCTTCTCAGCTTCGTGTACCATCGCACGGGCTTCAGCAAGCATTGCTTGTGCGTCGTTGGGCAGCTCGAGCTCCGGGAGACCTGTGGGCATTTCGATCTTGACCTTGGTCTTCTCGACCTCGTCACCCTCGGGCGAAGGCTGCATGACGTTCTCAACTTCGACTCTCACGTTTTCATTCGAGTGGCGTTCAGTGGCAGTGGCGAGTTCGCCGTTGATGGATTCGGCAGCTTCCTCGGCGATTGCAGCAGCTTCTTCCTCGAGCTTGAGAGCAGCGCGGCCCTTACGCGGCTTGCGAGGTGTGGCGAATTTGCGCGAGGGCGTGTCCTTCTTCATTGGTGAGGCGGAGCGCAGGCTGCGACCGCGAGTTGAGCGACGACCGTCAGGCTTCTCAGGCGACCTTCCAAGACCGTTGATGGGATCCTTCATGCTGAAGGTTGGTGGCGACTGAATGCTCTTCTTTGGGTCACTGGTGCCGTGGGTGATAGGCTCAGGGTCGAGAAGCGCTGCGATCCAGAGCTTGATGCCGTATTCGTCCGCCAAGCTAAGAGCTGTGGAGAAAGTCATGTGAGCAGCTGCAAAAAGAGCATGTGAAAGTCAGGCGAAAAGCTCACCTTGGTCCGGGTTGATCCAAACGTTTCCTGCGACCTCTTCGCTCGACGCCTCAGGGAGGGATTTGATGAAGTCCTTCTCGCTAGACTCCTCCTCGACCGATGCATACGGGAAAGCTGCTTTGAACATGCCTGTGGCGCTGATGTAACCGTCGCTGGACCGTCGCTGTCGCGTTTCTTCCATCAGCACTGATTTCTTCCATCTTGTCCAATCCTCTGAATCTTACCATCAAAAAGTACGCCTCTGGGTATTTCCTGTTCGGTCCCTTGATGAAGATGCCGCTTGAGCTCAGGTCGCTGGGAAGCGGCACGCGCAAGTGCGCATAGTCAAGAACACCAAGATTGTCCGGCTTAGTCGCGTTCGAGGTGCCAACCTGACCCGGCTTGACTTTTAATTCGGTCTGTCCGAGGCAGCGGCGCTCGACAAGGATCTCATCTACAATGCGCGGACGGTTAGCTTAGAGGGCCTGGGACAGATGACGGGCGCATTGAAGGGTCGACGTACGGCTGGGCGCGCGCTCTTCAGCCAGCATGGGGTTCCTGTCCTCGGGGAGAATGCGCTCGACTGCCATTGCGATTGGTTTATCGCGCGATTGCACTGAGCTCGATTTCGAAGGTGTGGGTATGGCTTGCGATGGACCGCGCGACGCGACACTTTGTCTGTATCTTTCGCAGCTGTAGTCTGGCAGAGGATTTCAGGCGCGTCGACGAGATGCGCGTTTCAACTGTGCTAGTCGACGAAAATGAGATGGTGTAGTGTTCAACTCCCGCGCGCGAGGGCTCCTAAGTGGTGCTGAGTGTGGATGGTGTGTGTTGCGATCGGATGCAAGTACTGTGAATTAGGTAGAGTGGAGGAGCATGTCGCGCAAATACAGAGGCCCGCACCGCGGCGAACAGGCGAACCCCTGCCCGGGCTAAGCTACGCCGCTACAAATACCTAAATTCGATGGCTGGGACAAAGTTCAGAATGACGAGCCTGATGATTGAGAACTCCGTGTCCATGTCGGTGCAAAGAAACGCATTGTAATAACACGTGAGGTGCAACAATACATGTGATTTATCTTATGCCCTACTATCAAGTCCAATAATTTACATGTCACAATGCAATGTCAGTAACTGTACCCATCAACAAAGTTGTGTATTTTTCACACTACACTACTATACAGGCATGCTCTAAATATCTGTGCTACCGTGCTGTCACTTGTATCAAAAACGCCATGCGCCTACGCTAAATGCTGATCTCGCTTTCCCAGGAACCGTTCCATCATTCAAACCCATCATCCCTCGTCCGCCTGCGCTCTAACACAGGGCTTGAGCCGACACCCTCCGCTAGCATGTCCCCTGCCGATGCTCCTTCGTATGCAGCTGGAATAGCGCCTAGAGGGTCGAACGAGGTGTTGACCGGCGGGAGGTGTGCTGTATGAGTGCTGACACTCTTGCGATGGCCCATTGGTGAATTCACAGCAAACTGTTCATTCTGCTGCATGGGCTCGATCAGTGTATGCGAGTCGTCTGTGAGATCCAGATGTCCTGCTCGATTCGCCTTCACGTTGGTCTGCAGTGAGGCGAGGAAGTTATGCATACTGCCAAATTCGACTTTGGCCCCGCCCGCTGTGTACAAGCGTGTGGCCTCATTAAGGCAGTTCTCTGCTTGGCTGTTCTTGTCCTGCTTCGACCAGGCATCTGCAGCCAATGTGTGCCAGAAGGCAGCCTTGCGTTTCCTCTCCCCGGTACCAAGACCAGTGACCGCTTGACGCTCACTATAGCAGAGAGCAGATCTCTCCAATACCATGGCGTAGCCTGTTGGGCCGACCAAACGATCGTCCATTATCTTGCCTAGCCAGCGAGCAGAATCGTCCAGTGCGCTGCCACCTCGGAGTTTCAACAGCTCGGTGCCGAGAATCAAGGTTCGAAGTGCGTTGTAAGGCGCGTTGACACGGGTGACATAAGAGTAGTACGCGGTCTCCAGGTATTGGTCCACAGTTTCCGTCCGCGTTTTCGCACTGAGACCGCCGGCCGCCAGAAGTGTGCTGACTGCCGCCATCTCGTTGGCTCCTGCATAGTATCTCCAAGCTTTGTCGTTCTTGAAGTCCTGGCAGAGTATCTCATATGTGCCTTGGGCGAGCTTGAAGTCCCGAAGCATCATTGAGTAGTCAGCGAGTCTTCGCATTACTGCTTCCGGGGCGTCGGGCTTGTAGTGGCCTTGTATACTGTCGTAGTTGCTTCCAGCACCACCGAGCGACGGCCCAGACGAGGATCGCCCGCCAAAAGTGGTGAAGCGCTTGGACAGCGACATGAATCGACCACTGATGCCGCGTCTTCTAGACGCAACCTGGTCGTTCCACTGCGCCGACGCCCGCTCCATACTGGGTATTAACGACTGCGTAACCATTTCCCGTACGAAAGATCTAAGGGCATTCGCGTCGGATTCGAATATGCAAGGCGTCGGATCTTCTTCGTCATCACTCGTCTCACGTCGGATGATTTCCGCTAGCTCCTCTGCCGCAGACATCCACTCGGGGTGTGGAAGTTTGACAACATCGTCATCAGATGGCACGCACTGCGAACTCCGTAGTCGTAGAAGATGGCAGTGTAGGCCAAAGTGTCGCTTCATCTGATCGTAAAGAGCCATAGATTTCGAGATGTCGTCGTAATCTTCATCATGTATGAGAATGTAGTATCGTAAAAATTCGTTCAGTACCCATGGCGGAAGCCTGTGTTCTCCAGTGTTGGACGAAGTATAGAGAGTTCGCAGCTCTTCAATCGGATTTTGCGAGCGCGAAGAGATGGCTATAACAGTGGCGACAGGGTGGCTCATCGTCTCCGATGGGACCATGGGCATTCCAGAGAGAAGTCGGCGCAGATACAGCATGTAGAACGGAGAGTCGGACTGTGAGTCACCTCCGACTGTGTCCTGGTTGTGGGTGAGATAATCCGCTTCGACCGGTCCAGACTGTTCCTCAGCAAATGTGAGATGGCGCTCGACAAGTTCCTCGATCTGGGCCACATCGCCACCTGAGCGTAGCCTTGCAGGCTTGAATTCCAAGGATGATAGTCGTCTGCCTCCATTCGGTATCTGGTCCCCAGCGGACTCCATGCTCCTCCTGTCTACCATGCGCGGACTCTCCAATCCATCTTTGACGCCAGTAAAGCGCACTGCATAGTCGTCCCAAGACCGACTTGCCCCACTGCTGTCCCTGATTGTAACCTTGCCTTGCACATGCTCTCCAAACGGTCTGAGGAGCTCAAGCAGACCTCCATGTATGCCTTTGTGTCTAACAAGTTCTTCTGTGTCCCGCGAGGCGAGCACAGACACGTGCGGCGCAAACGCTCGTAGTATCAAGTCCTTGGTCTCTCCACTGATATTGCCACCTGGTAAAGCTGGCGAATCCGGCCGCACAGGACCTGAACCGCCCGGAGAGAATGGTGAGCTATGTGGCGGTGCGGCGGTCGGTGTCACTGTGCCAGATCCACCAGACGAGCCGGGTGCCGTAGGGAGCGAGGTGGTCGACTGGAAGAGGGTTGAGAGGGATGCATTCGATCGACGGTATGGGAGACCAGCTATGGACGAGAGGGACGATTTGACAAGCCTCGACGGCTGACCCTTAGCAACATCGAGGTTCGTCTCAGAGTCCGAGTCCTGCGGTGATTGCAGCGGATCATCTGGCGTCGGTGTCATCAGAAGGGTGTCGCTGCTGTCCGGCAAGGCAATCGGCTGGGAGATAAGACTGCTCTGAGCATTTGCGTGCGCGAGCGGAGCCGGCGATCCTGTGTTGATCTTGAAATCGGTGTTGGTCAGTAGTAGCTTTTTGATCGTTGTTCGCCGTTTGTAGTTGGTCTAGATCCTTGGATTGGGGGGATGGTTGGGCAGCCTGAGGTTGCTTCCACCGGGCTTCCCTCGGCAGTTAGACTACCGAGAGGTTTCGCTGCCAGTCGTTAGATGAGAGAGAAGATGAGGCGACGTGCAATTACACAAAGTATCTTGCAGGAGACTGATATCCGACTCTACCTTCGATTGACAATTTCATGCCGACTCTCGCGTCTGCGTGAATGCCGGCTCGTCACGTTGTCTTGAGTCACCGGCTTGCACAACTTTCTTTGTCGTGCAAACAGCCAACACTTCGCAAACACTCACTTGCCTTTCAATGCGCAGCCCGTCTTTACATGTCTCCTAGTCGTGTCGCCACATCGCCTGAAGGACACAAACGAAGAAAACTCAGCTCCAGCCCACCAGCGAGATTAATCTCAAAACATACAAAAATGGGTCCCGTCATGATCCAAGAGATTGAGGACGATGCTGGCCCTCCCAAAACTCTCGATCTTACTGAGATCGAGGCTACTCTCCGCAGACTCCTGCTCGATGTTGCCAGCTATATCGATCAGCTACCATCTGAAGAAGGCGAAGACCACATTCCTCTCCCAGCAGAGCTCGCCAATGAGCCGATCATCCTACGGTTCACTGGTGGATGGGTCCGTGACAAACTCCTTGGTGTTCCCAGTCATGACATCGATGTTGCGATCAATAAGATGACCGGGCTACAGTTCGGCATGAAGCTGAAAGAGTATCTTGAAATTCCTGGCAACCCTGAAAAGTACGGGCTCGAGGGCGTGGCCACAACAGAGAAGCAAAGCGCCAAAGCTGGAACGACCGACAAATCGAAGACCGTTGGAGGCCTTCACAAGATCGAGGCCAATCCGGAAAAGTCGAAGCATCTAGAGACTGTGACTACGAGGATTCTGGGACTTGACATTGATCTTGTCAATTTGCGAAAGGAGACTTACACCGACGAGAGCAGGAACCCTCAGATGGAGTTTGGTACGCCTGAAGAAGACGCTCTGAGGCGAGATGCCACCGTCAACGCCATGTTTTACAACATCAATACACAGCAAATCGAAGACTTCACCAAGCAAGGCTTCGAGGACATGGCAAAACGCATCATCAGGACACCGCTTGAGCCCTATCAGACTTTCAAAGACGACCCTCTCCGTGTGCTCAGACTCATCCGGTTCGCCAGTCGGCTAGACTACACCATCGATTCGGAAGCTTTGGAGGCTATGAGCAATTCGGACATCAAAGATGCTCTCAGAAAAAAGATCAGTCGCGAACGGGTGGGCGTTGAATTGGAAAAAGCACTTCGCGGCCCAGATCCTCACGAGGCAATGCGTCTAGTCTACGACTTGGGACTTTACTTCACCATCTTCTCCGACCCTACCATGGATGACGCAAAGCATTACAAGCCGGACACAGAAGGCACCAGCTCCCTCATCAACGAGCTCGAGTCGCTCCTTGCTAGTGGCAGTGACTTGCCCGAGCTGCTCGTTAGAGATGCCGACGAGCGCTACATTGCATGGATGTTGACTGCAATCATTCCCTACCGTGACACACCGCATCCTGAGTCCGTAGAGATGAACCGCAAAGCACCCCCGCCTGTTCCTACAGGAGTGGCCAGGGAAGGAATCAAAGCCACTAACAAGATCTGCGACGTGATAACATCATCTGTCCGCAACTTGAACGAGATCACAAAATTCGTGGAAGGTGTTGACGTGCAGAAGCGACGCGCGCAGAAAGTTCCTGGGCAAGAAGACTTCACAGCTCGCGACACGCTCGGCATGGCTGTCCGTCGTTGGGGACCGACCTGGAGAAGTCAAGTGATGTACGCGTTGCTCGTCGAGCTGGTTGAACAGCCTGACAACACCGATGGTAAGACCCTAGCGGAATTGATATTCTACCAACGTACTAACGCTCCCTCAGTCATCGAACGCAAATACACCGCATTCACCACCCACCTCCGTGACCTTGGCATCCTCGACACCTACAGTCTCAAACCGCTACTTGATGGCAAGACCCTGGCCAAAGCCCTCTCGACTCCACCCGGCCCTTGGATGAAAGACGCACTCGACGTCGTCATGGCCTGGCAGCTACGCAACCCAGACGTCAAAGACCCCGCCGGAGCCATCGAAGAGGTGAAGAAGCATGGTGAGCTCACCTCTGCCCTCGCAAGCCACTTCCTCAAGCTTACCATCCGTCCGTTGTTTGCAAAGGCCAAACCGGATAATGTGACCGAGCAGGGACGTAAAAAGACGGCTGCCAGCTTGCCCGCAAAGATGACTTCGGAGAACTCGGACGAGCGTGTCGTGAAGCCTTGGAAGAGCGAGAAGGACGCATATGCCCTCGCATTGCTGAAGTGGATCGTGGATAGCAGCCTTGATGAAGTTTCCACCGAGCGTCTCTGGCCTCTCCTCGTCCCGCCCATCCTCACTCTTGTCGACGATTGGGAAACAAAGCACAAGCGTCTCGGCGCCGATTTACTACACTCCCTCCTGCGAGCCACCCCGCCCTCCCTGCTATCCCGCACCGGTCTCGGCTCTGTATTCGAAGAAGCATTGATGCCCTGCCTCACTTACCTCCCCTCACTTACGCCCGAGCCAGACTCCGTCGCAATCCTCTCTACGGCATATCCAGCCCTCTTCACCCTGACCAGAAACCGTTTCCCTTCCCCATCATCTCTAATCAGCACATCGTCTTCCTCTCCTTCCACCACGGCTGACTCCAACCGCCACGCCCGTGTCAAAGCCCTGGACACGATTCTGCGGAAGGGTATCTTACATGCCTACGCCCACAGCAACGGCCAATACCCAACCATCACCAACATCCTGTTCCTCAATATGGCCTCCCTTCTCAATGAGCTGGGAATAGACTCGGTCAAACATTTGCAACACCTCCTACCCATGCTAAGTGAGGCTCTCATCCAAGCCACCAAGACTAAGCAGAAGGATCTTATAGTCTCCACTCTACGCGCTCTGCAAGCTGTCGTTTTCAATGCATGGCCGCGTTTGTTCGGGCACAGGCTTGAGGTTATGAAGGGGTTGACGGTTTCCTGGTTGTATCTAGAAGAACGTGGTGCTGGTAATGACGCAGATCATGGGGAGGTGCAGGAGCTTATGGTGGAGACTGCGCGAGTGTTGCACGCTGCTATGGGTGAGGAGGATTTGCTTGTGGATGAATATAAACTATTGATTGAAGCCGATGGACGTTTGGCTGGGTTGCTAGGGGGTGTAATGGAGATGGAGTAATGATGTTTAGATGTAGCAAGGCAGTTTGTGTACCTGGCACGTAGGGTATAGCATGGTAGAGTGCGTGAGTTCGCATGTCCTCAACATTCAAATTCACTGCGTCGGTCGTATGACTTGAAGTAGTCCATTGATACTACCCTTATCGTGATGACCTAGCACGACATAAAATGACTATGTCGTGGTCAGTCGACGACGTAGGTACAGCCGTTTCAATCCCTGGCTCTTAGTCTCACTGTCGTAAGTAGTATCGCTGTTCGGAGGCTTGCTCTTTTCACCGCTGCCCTCTACACGACTATCTACATAGCCTTTCTTATATATCTGAGAGATACCCCGGGCGTGTAGAGAGTGAAGTATCACGGGATGCGAGAAAGCGAGCGCTATGATCACAGCCAATCAGCATCGTGGCTTTCTAGCAAGAACCAGCATACTGCACACTGCGACAACTAAGAGCAGCCTTCGGCTACAATCATATATCGCACCGTCATCCGATAGTGTATGCATATGCCTAGACCTCGATAGGACGCCACCTTCTCGCACCTGGAATCAAACTCGGTTGATAAGCCCGTCACGCAACGAAGCAGATGACTACCTCTCAGACGAACAAAACACAAAAACACAGACTACGCAAATTCAAGTTCCCACAGCGGGTTGGAGAGCATGGAAACGAGCTGCATGTTAGAGGCGAGAGTTTCCCGCGGCCCAAGATCACCAAGGGACGCCGGACGCACCTGATTCATCACGTCGTCCACCCATCTCGTGCGATCCAGGATCCCCGCGACAAACGGGAGAAAGCTACCTACCGGCTTCCAATCTACCGGTGAGACCGTGAAGGTGCTGTCCCATGGCTCAAGCAGCAGACCGAACTTCTTCTTCCCAAGGACCAAAGAGACGTGGGAAGCTACAGTACTACCCGCGGCGGCACGCTTTCCGATTGCAGACATTGCGACAACAAGCCACAGCAGCTGCTCGTGCGGGATCGTCGTTCGGTCGGAGGCCCTCCGTCTTCGGTGGTTGGACGGTTGGATGGTTCGCAAATTTGGAGCCCGACATAGAACGGCTTTTCGTGATTGGCAGATGTTGGGATGAGCAAAAGGTGAAAGGAAAATCCAGGCAGGCCACGAGGTGTGCGCGCGGTTCGGCGACCGTTGCCCGACCCGGAAAGGCTGACCAGCACGCCAGCCAGCAAGTTGAAGCGGTTTTTGATCTTGTGTGGTGGTGTGCGTGCCGGCAAATCCTTTCCCGTTGCATCCTGGCAAGGCAAGTCCGCGTCCTGCTGACGGATTTGCGCGGTACCTTGCCTCTGGTTCTAAGTCTTGCAACTACTACTGCAGCAAAATATTGCATACATACATGTATAGTGTAGCTAGCTCGTGCATCATGCTGCTGCCGAAAACGAACATGGACGTCAGATTCTTCTTTTTGCAGCAGAGCAATCAAGCTTGTCACGTCGCTTGCGGTATCTTCCCAAGTTGCTTCTCGCTTGCAATCCCAAATTGGCCAAAGCACTACACGATGCACGATGACGGAGTGGGTATTTGCCCAGTTCTAGACCTCGGTCTGGCCGTAAAGACCCGCAAAAATGGCCCCGTACAATAGGGTCCCTTGGTCGCGGGAGCCCACCTCACTATCGATTGCTTTGGCCTCGTCACGCTTTCCGGCTGGCACGGTAGAGGCGTGTATCGCGAGCGCGAGCTGCAAGCTCTAACGGGAGTGGCGGCGCCACATACGAGCTCATCGAGGCCGTTTGTTTTGTTGGCGTGCGTGACTTGGGACTTGGAAGAAGGACGAGGCGAGGCAGACAAGCAGGCCTTTGACATGATGGAAGTTCCATTAACTGAAGTCGTCTTATGGACTTGGCTGAAACACGCAGGCCACGAGATTCGGCAGGTCGGCAAGGGATAGGACATGCTGCCGACGGTCATGGCTGCAATGACTATCACAATGAGAAAACTGACAGAAGAGAGAGCTGTCATCCAACAGCCTCCTTGCACAGTTGCGCTCTGGGGTGCATGTGTGTGCGCCACCCGGACATGTATACTTTCATACTTTCCATGGCCCTGTCCCTGTCCTGTCCTATCCTGTCCTGTCGCCGACATAAGACTTAGTACATACTCCCGTCCGCCCGCCTGCGTCCACGTTTACTGCGCCGTCGACTCGGTTTTGGGAGTGTATTCTTTTAAGGTTGACTACAATAGCAACGTCCGTCAATAACAACAACACCAACCCGCGAGCACGATAATAAACACTTCTTACACACAACACAACCATCACTCTTCTCCAACTCGCCAACTCGCCAACGGCCGATCCATGGTGCCCTGCTAACAAACCAACTCACACCCACCGTGCCGGCTAGCGCATCCGCTATCACGAAGGCAAGCAGCGCACGGCCTCGACCAAAGACAGTGCGCAGAGGTACTCTCCGACCCTCTGTGCTCCGACAACTCCAATTTCACGACATCTGCATCGCTGCATGCCCACCCACACTGTGCACAGCACTGCAGATTCCATAATTGCATCCCAGCGCACCGCATCGCATTGCATGTTCGCCGTTGCGCCACCTGGACACGCGCTGTGCTACGCTGCGCTCACAGTGCGACGCAGACAACACCCTTTCAGTAGCTGACTCCTCGCGCCCATCACCACCGAAGCAGCCCGCCGTCAGTCCGCTCCGGGTATGCCTCGCTGATTCGCGCCAATCTCCCGCCTCAAGCAATGCCCTTGTGGCCCTTCAGAAAGCGGCGGAACGCTGCCACCACCACCAATACTACCACCACCGAGGATACGCCTGCACCACACCCTGCTGACCACTCCAACGTCGACTCCAACGAGCCCGCCGTCCCGGTGCGCCGTCCGAGCACTCGATTTTCCCAGCGCTTAGGACGCCGCGCATCGCAACAAACCGAAAAGCCCATCGACCCCGACTTCCAGGATCCCCAGCATTCAAATATCCATAGCCACGCGACACCTACGTCAACTGAAAAGGACGTTGTCCACTCGACCGCCCCGGCCCGAGGAAGCGTAGAAGATATTACTGCGCTTCCTATGAGTTACAGCCTGGACCGATCACCACATCTTCGACCTATTGATACGGAACGCCCCCAGATTCCATACAACTTCAGAGACCAATCGCCTTCGCACTCTAGCGTCCACCGGCCAGACACAAGGTCGCAATCCCGACCTGGCACTGTGAGATCAAAGCGGAGTGCATACGACACATTTCCAGTACGACGCCGCTCTAGCAAGAAGCGGAAAGACGACGACCGCATCCGCGAGGAGGAAATCCGCGGCATGAGTGCACCAATTGCCGTGCCCAAGAGGCAAGGCGATGGCATTTTCCGGCGTGACAGCAAGAAGCGCCGCAACTTCAGCAACATGAAAGACTCCACCGTTTCCCTACCGTACGGGGAGTCCATCCACTCAATGTCAACAGTCCCGGAACAACGTGGCTGGGAACTCGGCCTCTTCGACATGTTCAGTCCCAGGCCTGCCATTCGATTGTCTGGCACCCCACAATATCCCCCGCCTAGTCCTTTTTCACAGCCACCCGTTTCACGAGACGGTTTACATACGCTGAAAGAAAAGGAACCGGTGGATGGATTCAAGAAGAAGAAGAATCAGAGAATCGGGGTCACCGCAGATGACATGGATGCGAGTGACCTCAGGCTGCTAATGGAGCGCGACGCAAAGCGTAGAGAAAGACGTAGGCGGGAGCAGCAGGACAAGCTGGACCGCAAGCTGAAAGCGAGGGCCGGTAGGGAGAGGGCTGATAGCAGCAAGAAGCGTCAAGAGGCCGAAGAGGTGAGAAGAGAGCAGGAACTGAGGGCAAGGGTGGAGGAGGAGAGGCGAGCAAGACAGCTATCGCCACCTACAGCTGTACATCCGGCTCTCCGAGACGAGCCACACCTCGACTCGGAAGAGGCGGTCGGACTCGGCATTGGTGCGCAACATCAATCAGATGTGCCTATGAAGGAAGCCGAAGATCCATTCAGAGATCCTCTACCCTCGCCAGCACCCGAAACTGATCCTTACTATGAGATGCGACAGCATAGCCTTCCTGGAGCGTTTACGCCAATCGAGACACCTATGGAAGACCCCATTGTGGAGACTGCGCAAGCCGTTCGCTACTCGCAACACACGCCACAGATGGCTACGCCACCAATGTCACCAGTCAACAATAAAGCACCTGCGTCTGTGCCTGCCCCACTACTGACTAGTGAGCGACAGGAGAGGACTGCATCGTTGCCGGAAGCTCCTCCCGGTATGACCACTCTTCTAGAAGAGCGCAGGACATCAGAGCCACGATCAATCGAGTCGAGACGTGCCGGAGGTTGGGCCACGCTTTTCCGCCGTGGTGGCACCAAGAAGGAAGCAGGTCCCAAGTCGCCCACTTCGGAAACATCCTTCACGAACACTTCCCGGGAATCGATGTCTCGCGGGCCCATCCCAGCGCATCTGCTTGGGAACGAGCGCTCGCCATTCCAGCGCAACAAATCTGGCGCCCCGACGCGGACTCAGAGCAAATTTAGGGAAGACTTGCCTGAGATGCCCATGTCGCCACCAGACTCGAGAGTCCAGTCACCCGATGTGCCTGATTTTCCCGTGGGCGCTGCAGCTATTGCGGCAAGCCACAGAGGGAGAGCATCGCCTAGGCCTGTTGATCGCCCGAACATCCACAGCCACACATCGGACCCTGATGCGAGCGGCGCGCCTCGCTTCGATACTCCTGTCAGTCCGAACGGTCGTGGCGCTGGTTTGATGTCTGCATCTCTCGCCTCTGTTGATTCGGAGGGTTCTTGGCTCGCCAGCGGTGGCTCACTGAAGCGCGGTTCTCGATCTTCGCAACTCAGCAGAAGCATTGGCTCAATTAGCAAGCGGCCGCACGAGTTCGTTGGTAGCTACGAGGACTTGGGAGGCCACGATAAAGATGCCGAGTATCTTGCACGCCGATCTTCAAGAAGTCCAGATGCTCAGAAGCAGCCGCAGAGGCCCCGCCGCGCAAGCACACCTACAATCACCGGTGCTGACGAGGAGAGCGTATTTGGCGAAGAGTCACCGGATGTCTCTGGTCTTACTGCGCCAATGACCATGCACGGCAGTGTCCGGCGCAAGCCCACTCTGGTCCACCGTGATCCCATCGCTCGCTCACGAGAAGGTCTCCTCGCAGAGTACGCTACCGGCGAAGTCGCAACCATCGAAGGCGCCAGCAACGACGATGACTACGAAATGGCGAGTCCCGCGAAAGATTCTCACGTACACCGTGCAACATCCGTGTCCATCGGCGGCAGGGGACACGCGAGGAAAGTGTCTGCTGGCAGCGCCAAATTGCTCGATCTCCCGCCGTCGAGGCAACAGAGCGTCTCGCCTGTGGAGAAGAAAAGAGCAAGCTCCGCCTCACTCTCGAAAATCGGTTGAGCCATGAGAGCCCACATACATGAGAGTTGATTCTCCATCTATGTTACCACCCTGACGATAAAACGGTCATTCCTTTTCCCCAGCCTCGGTGGCTTGCAATCCGTTTGATTTGTGTTTCTCTACTGTTCGCGGCATGCTCCTTACTAATGCGTTTTCGATACCCATTCGGCTTTTCTTTCTGCTGGATCTTGCTTCACTGTCTCTGACAATCCCGAATTAAGGTGCTACGAGAAGAAAGAAAAATTTGGGTCAGGCGGCTGACCGCGTACTTTTTTTTTCTACCGTTCTTCTGAGGTGGAACCCCCGCTATGCGGTGACGAGAGCAAAGTGCGCTCTCGAGGATGCATTGGCCGTCCTTTTTTCCTACCTTTGTACAGTATCAAATAAGGGAGCGGGCATTGGAAGAGGCCCGGTGTGGATGTGGAAGTGTACAGGAAACAGGGTATATAAAAATAATTGGACGAGAGACGATGATAGGTAGTTCCTCGAATTGAACGCAGGCTTGATCATCCTGATATCAAGTCTGTTGTCTTGTATGTAAGCTACAGGTATACGAGCTCTCCGCCATGATGATATACTTCTTCCACCTTCCATGCAGTGCACGTATACTGTACACAGTAGTGCCACTCGCCACACACGCATGCACTCACAAATGCACGTGCTAGTACTACTAGGTACCTTCCTTCCTCTGCTGTCTTCACACCACACCGCGGACCACAATATATGTGACTTGAACATGTCATAACATAGGTGTCACATCACGCCACTGCTGGAGCCTCCACCGCCATGCTACATGCACGCCATGCCACGATAGGCAGACATGTGGAAAGACGTGATGGGTGCATGTCACAATGAGACCATTATTATTGTGCTTTGTATGCATGCGGGTGTGCCTCGCCTCGTACGTCTTTGTGCGTTTTGCCGTTTTGTCAGTTGTTTGAGAGCTGAGTGGTGGGATTCATGATTGATTAATCGAAGCGATTGGGGGATGCCAGTGAGGGGGTTTATTGGTTGTTTGAGTTATGCTGCACTTGTACATATATTCTACTTTGTAATGATGAGTGATTCGATATGATGGTATGAGTTCAATACGTGTATGTTGTCTTGGTCTTGGTCGTGTAATCGAGGCCATGGTACCTTGATCCAGCCCAACCCTTACCCTTTCTGACTTCACCGAGGGTGTTCCGATGCTTTGTAAGAGAAGGTCGCTCTCCTTAAGCAGCCTTCCACCAGAACCATCGAAATACAACACGCCCGGCATTTGTCAGTCTTTTATCAAGCAGCTTCCATTGTATAATCATTTCATTAGCTCAGCAGCGTCAGCATCACATCCCCTGCATACCTCCTGCATACCTATATATATTTACGCATTCCAGAGCCATGTCTGCCCGCACCATCTGCCATCGCGCTCTCCTCCAAAGCTCCCGCAGCCTCGTCAGACCCACATCGTCACTACTCGCAGCCAGCGTCAGACCCCTCACCACCAACACCACTATTGCCGCCTCAAACACTTTCTCCAACCGCACCACCAACATCAACACCAACACACATCACACCCGCAAATACTCCTCCAACATGTCTACCGGCGTCCACAACCTCACCTCGTAAGTTCGCCCGGTCGCGCGCAGCAAACCGCTCCCTTGCGACAGCAACACAGCGCAGAAAACTAACATTTCGTCTTCGTGACTGTGTAGCAAGACCGAGTTCGATGCCGCTCTCGGCGAGCAAGGCGTGATGGTCGTCGACTTCTTCGCCACTTGGTGCGGTCCCTGCAAGGTCATCGCTCCCCAGGTCGTCAAGTGAGTATTCCTCGCGCACCCCAAAAATCCGATTACAAATCAAACAAGAGGAAGACGCGTTCGCAGCGCATGCGGATAATAGGCAACAGCAGCTATGCGGATAACTCCAGGACATCCTCGCTAACAAACATCACAACCAGGTTCTCCAACAACTACACCAGCGCGCGCTTCTACAAGGTTGACGTCGACGAGGTCCCCGAGGCCGCCCAAGAGCACTCCATCCGCGCCATGCCCACTTTCCTCATCTTCAAGGACGGCAAGCAGGTCAAGGAGGTCGTCGGCGCCAACCCGACCGCCCTCGACGCCGCCATCCAGGCGGTCGTCGCTTAGAGCAATCATCATCGTTGCATCATCGACCCAGATAAGACTTTGAAAAATTAGAAAATAAAAAACAACGAGCGAAGAGAGACAGAGGACATGATCGATAGACTCGGGTGGGACTGATTATGATGATGACGGACATTGCCCCATGTGCTTGCATGTTTCACTCGCACTGTGCGTGGTGGGGTGGATATAAGGCTTTTGTCGTGAGAGGAAAGTTGAGGGACAATGCTTGAAATTGAAATGAAGGTCATGAAACCAAATCCCGAGCGTTTCCTTACATGATCGTCCGAGGTCTTGCATCGTAAGTTGACATGGACTCGGCGCAGTGGCAATGGCCGTACGATCAATTCATGTCAACTTACGATGCATGTCCAGAGTCGCCGTTCGTGTCACAAACTGCAAACCGCCGCGACCCATCCTCGGTTCTTTTGTCCCAAGCTCGCCGTTTCGAGTCAAAGAATGAAAATGTTTCAATCGACCCGTTAACCTAGCGAGTTTCCAATAAATCACGTAGACTTCGCTGGCGACTGCTTTGATTTACCCCAACACTAACCCTACAAAGCGCCACACCTTTTGTCATTCTGCGTGGATACATCTTCTTTCTATCTATATCTCATAGTCTGATACATCACTTGGACAGGCGCGGTTATTACATGCTTTTCGCAGTGGCTTGGCGGTCCGTTCTGGCAGTTTTGTTGCGTGAGTATGTTGAGACTTGACATTTTTAGACATGAACAAGTGCTGTACATCTGACAGTCAATTAATAAGATAACGATACAGCACCATCACAAGTCAAAGTCCCGAGCGTAGATACTTGACGATTGAAGTCGTACAGACAAGGTTGAACGGTTAGGAAGATGAGAGTCTGTCCATGTACACACATACATAGAAGTCCGTCTGATCGACACTTCAACCCACCACGAACTGACCGATTGACCGATTGACCGATTGACCGACCGACCGACCCAACTATCTATGCCCGCGGCAACAGAGACAGGCGAACATGTACCGACTCAACGAACAACCACACCCCTCCACCCACCATCCAAAGCCTCACTGACCCTCAAAACCCTCTCCCCGCCCAATAAGCCTCCAAAAACCTCAGCACACTCCTCAGGCGACATGGCAATGAGAGCCTGGAGCCCAAAGCGAGTTTCCGACTTCGCACTGGGAGGATGGTCCCTCAACCGAAGCCGACGCAAAACAACCTGCGCAGCGAAAGCGTTCAGACCCGCGGCGCGCAGCCAGCGCTCCCACATTGTTTCGTCGGGCATGAAGCGGAACTCGTCATCGTTCTTGTTGTTGTTTCCGTTGGCGGGAGTAGTAGTAGTCATATGAGCGCCGAGAATTTCTTGGTGGTGATGGTGAGAGATAGCAGAGGCGAGCCAGTTGGCCGCTTCGGAGTCTCCGCCTGGGATGTAGAGGATTTGGACTTCTGGGGCGGATAAGAATGTTGTTGTCGTCCAGGCGGTTAAGTCTGCCAGGGCGGTGCAGTCGAGGTTGTCAAGGCTGTTTACCGTTGACGTTGGGGCTGCTGACGCAGAGGCATTTTCTGGTTGGGAGGGATTGCTGCTGCTGCTGCTGCTGCTTTCTTTTACGAGGATGATGAGGCGTTCGTAGAGAGGAGCTGTCGAGACAATCCGGGCCCGGAGACTGCTGGTGAGTGAGGGCTGCTGGCCAGGTAGGGGCTTTTGTTTGAGCTTTTGTAGGGTCGTGAGGATTACGCCTGTTGATGGGGAGATTGTCAGGTCGGCTTCTTCTGTTTGAGAGTTTGAACTGGAGCTACCGAATAACGGAGCGGGGACAGCGTCTCGGTCGCAAATGTCGATGCTGGGTAGTGTGGTCTGGAGGATGCGTAGGAGCTGACGGTTTCCTGCCTCGAAGGTTGATGAGACTATGATTGGGACCTTGTGGTGCGTGGCAAATCTCTTCACTTCTGGTACCGGGATGCTGATTCTTGCTGATTCTGATTCTTGCGCTTGTCGATTCTCCACCTGCGGAACCATCACTGCAGCCGGTGCCATATTCGGCTTTGGTGCAGACAGTGCAGACAGTAATGCTCGGTCTTCGCCTACTGGCTTTGGTAGGCGTGGCGCCTTTCCTCGAAGCTGCATAAAGTGATCGAGACCATCGCCCTGCATAAGGTTGGCCGTAGCCGCCGAAGTCCGAGAAGTAGTAGTAATGGGCATTACTGGAGGTGCTGAAACGACTCGTTCCACATGCGTTGAGGTACGATCGAGGGTTTCCAATCGATTCGTACTCAGGAGGGCCTGGTCGATACTAAGCGGCATGGTAAATGCGCGCTCTGGCCCCGGCTCTTGTACTTCTTCTGCGGCACATCCTTCAGGATCATCTTCTTCGAACAAGGCTGGCTCGATCTCCTCGTCGTCACTCTCATGCCTTTGGGTGTCTCTGACGACCATAGGTTGGACATCAATATCGCCAGTATTATCGTCGAGTACCATGTCGGCCATGAACTCATTAAGAGAACAATCGCTATCAAACTGCTCGCGGAGGTCGACTTTGGCCAAATGGAAAGGGAATGGAGCCCATAGCAAAGTCCTCTCGAGCTTAGCGACACCCGCCCACTTGCGCGTATCCTTGAGAAACCCTTTGCTGAGGTGCCGCATCGTTGTTTGTTGAGCTCGTGAACTTGTTCCATCGGCCTCGTTACTCCCATGTGACTCCCAAGGAGGCTGTGGCTGTATGGGCTCAAGCTCGGGTACTCCAACCCTCAGAGTTGTGTCAATATCGACAAGTTGCTCGTTCTGCAGTTCCAGCTGAACCGACTCAGCCTCTCGGAGAATGGTGTCTTGAAGCTCCATTGCTTGCTGTCCAGAAATCCCCGATAGCGTGTCAGAGCTTTCGAGCTGCACATTAGGAAGCAGGGCCACAAGACCAGGATCGAAATGCACCTTCTTGGCCCTTTTCGCGCTCGAACTTTCATCAGAAGAGGTGGTCTCCACAGGGGCATGTGGAGTGAGAGGAGGTTCCAAGTACAAGCTTCGAAGTCGCTTGCGGGCTAGTGGTGAGCTGGAAGAAGGCACTGCGGTGTATGAGTCGATCGCCGCGAAGATCTCTTGCGCGTTGAACAGAGGCCCATGAAGCGGTGTGATATCCATGGTTTGATGGCTGTCGAGAATCTCCTTCTCTGCAGCGGCGGCGTCCTTGGCGATGAGATCCTCAGGGGTGGAAGTCAATTCGATCTGCATGGCTTCGGCAGCAGGAGCAGAGGGGCTGTAGGGCGGTGTTACGGGCAACAGAGGAGGCGATACATGAATTGCTTTGCTTTTCTGCGAGTTGTCAGTGATGCAAGTCACGAGCCAGACGACTACAAGTACATACCTTGTACGATTCGTACAGTCCATCAAGGAGGTTGCCATCTTTCCCGCTCCAGAGCTCTCGCAGGTCGCGAAGCAGTTCGACAGTCTCCTTGCCAACATCCAGCTTCTCGTTCGCCAATTCACGGTCAAGCGAAAGCTTCTTGTCAATCTGAGCTCGCGGGAAGGCAATACTCTCATCCTTCTCCGGATCAAGCTGAAAGTGTTCAATCCCTTCACTGCACAGCCTGACCTCGTTACGACGCCTCAAAGCAAGCATCTCAACCTCGTGGTCTTTCGCAAGCAGCGGAAGCTCCAACTTCAGCCGATGTAGACTTTCTGGCTCCAGTACGACGTCTATCGGATCAAGCTCAGATCGCTTGGCGGCTCTCAACAACGACGCCAAGAAAGTCGCCGTCTCTCTGTCGACGTCCAGCTTCTCGTTCTTCAAGCTCTCCCAAACATCAGCCTGCAGAGCCTCGGCGCGCGAAAGTACCGGAGGCTCTTCCATATCGAGATACATGTTTTCTGGCGGTAGCGGAATTAGGTCACTGGAAAGTGGGAGATCAAAAGGAAAATCTCGCCGCAAGCCGTAGAAGCGCGCGTACGCCATTGGAGAGTCAAGGTCAGGCTCGTCATCTGTATCGTCACTGCTCATGCTGGTATCGCTCTTGGGTGAATTGACAGCCACACCACTCGTGTAAGTCGTCGGACTCATGTCGCCGTATTGCTCGAGTGATGGCTCGTTGAAAGCCTCAAGTGGAGTGTCCAGGCAATTCTCGGGGGTATCGAGGTCATTCGAAGTGGATGTATCGTAGCCACAGCTTTCCGCCGGCCTCCAACGTCCGAGATCCAGGTCTCTTAGCGAAACGGTCTGCTGCTGTGGTAAGTCGCTCGATGTTGACGCGTAGCCATTGTTGGAGCCGTATTCACTGGTCGATCCATACCCGCCGGGAGGAAGCAATCGCCCGGTCCAGTCCATGACCCAGCGCGAGCCACTTCTTATGTTCGCCAAAGAATAGGCCGCTGAAAAGGAAGAATGCTGATTTAAGATGGGCGTGGACTAGGTAATCCTGTAGAGCGTGAGAGCAGCTGGAGTCATGTTAAGCTTTGACGCTCATGTTGAGGCAGGAGCGACCGGCCAGCCTAGGTACCACGCATATTTATACGAGCAGCGTGAGCCGCTCATGGCACGAATTAGAAACTCACTAGGGTATTGTGAAATGTCATGTTTAGCAGTGTCTTTCAAAAAGATCTTCTCAGTTGTTCCTTCAAAAAGATCTACTGACCTCATGTTTCAAACCAAGAACAGCCTGTTATTTTTTGTAGTCGTCCCGCGTATGTAATAGCCCAGCGCCCAATTAAACGCCGTGCTCATGCAATCATCGACGAATCTCGGTGGTCGGGTATCAGGATGAGGCTTGTGTTGTTGGCTTTTTCTCATGTCCAGACGTCCAGACATCCGCCCATACTCCTCTCATGCAAGCAGGCATGATCTCCCGCCATCAGATATCGGGTATATTCTTTCTTTTAACACCGCCGCATCCAGGCCTTTCCCACACCGCAGCATCAAGCTCTCTGAAGCTTCCAGTGCGGACGACCTCGCGGGCTACCGCCCGTCTCCCAACGCGCGACACAATCCCCTTCTCCATTGTCATCCAACAAGGAAATTCGCAAGATCAGGATCAACCCTCCATAACAGAATCCCCATTCGCGCCGCCCTCCTTGTTCCCCGAGATCCAAAGCACATTGTTGCAACGGATCAGCACCTGACCCAGTGTGCCCTGATTCTTGCCGTCGATCCACTCAATGGCGCCGCTGAGCTGCACGTTCATGTAGCTGTCGACGCTGACCAAGCGGCCGGTGTACTCGGTCTGTCCCCACTTGAGGCGGATGCGCACGTCGTTGTCGACAAGCGATTGCAGCATGGGCCGCGGGTTCATAGGGACGAACTGTGCGGCGAGTTAGTGATGCGGTTCTTTTTCGAGGGTGCGTGTTTGAGGGGTGTTTTGGGAGAGAGACGTACGCTCATGTTTGCTGGTTCTTGTGTCTACTTCTTCGTGCTTATGGTTTGTTGCGGTTCGCTGTTGCGGTTCGTTGGTGAGAGGTCCTTGACTCGCGCGAGCGCTGGGTCTTTCGTTACGTGTTCGGGTGGGCAGAGGTAGTTTTGGAAGCTCCAGCAGAAAATGAGATGTCTGCTTCGAACGGCGCGAGGATTATTGGGGATTGCAAGTAACAATGCGATGCGCTTCTACAACTGCAGCTGCTGCCGCTTGCTACAGCGCGGGCGGCGTTCGGCTTCCCGAGTCAAGAGCACTTGGCGTTTGTGGAGGGCCTTAGGCATGAAATGCAATGCAGGATTCAATGCTTGATGGAGTCAAATCTTATTAGGTAGGGACAGGAACAAGAGACCTGACATGAGATAATTTTAAAGTGAACAACTCGACATGGAGAACACAACTCACTGGAGGATTATCATTGTCGGGCGGCCTGTTCGCAGGGAATTGTACCAGCTGAGTTCCGGACGATCTTCTAAAATTGCTTCATGCTGAGAACCATCCACAAGCTGTCACGCGAGAGGAAGAAACGAACGGTAGGCATGAATTCTGATGAAACCTCAAGATAGCGCTTCTATTTCATAGACATAATTAACATAATTCCTTGAGCCGAAGCCTTCTAAACACAGTGAAGAATGTATCCTCTTCTGTCGCTCCTCGATCCCTCTGCGCCATGTATGATGCGAAATAATAAAGCCATGGGCGCCGGGGAAACTCCAGCGTTCTTCATCTTCATCAATGACAACGTCTTCTCCTTAAAAAAAACATTTCATCAGACAGGTATCTTTTGTTGTACTGTCGCTCTGCTCTTCCTTCCTTTAGCCCTCGAACTCCTTGATACCAGCGTGGTACTTTCCGGGAACAAGAGCGAGAGGGACGATGCCGGAAACGTGCATCTCGGGGCCGAAGACGTGCATGTCGAGGCCGAGCTCGACGCTGACAGCCTTGATATTCTTGAGACCCTCCTGGTAGTTGGGGCCGGCGCGACGGACCCAGATCTGGACTTTGTGCTCGATGAGGAGAGGGGCGACCTCGCGGAGAGCGCGAATGACTCCCTTGAAAGTGGAGGCGACCTGTTGCAACTTTGTTAGCGAATAGTTGTGAGATCAATTTTCTAGGAAAATACTTACGTTGGTGAAGTTGGCAATACCGCCACCAATGAACAGAACCTTGCCTTCGGCGTGCATGGGTGCGCGGAGCATGAGGTCGAGAACAGTGCGGGCGTAGTGGAAAGTCTGGGTCTCGGTGGGAGCACCGGAGTACTCGCCGTAGTTGGCAAGCTCGGAAGCGAAGCCAGCGGAAGCAATGGCGTCGGCGTAGACAACGGAAGCACCGCCACCAGCCACGAGAGTCCAGACGCGACCAGTGGAGTTGAGGATGGTCAGCTTAAGGGAAGCACCAGTCTTGGCGTCCATCTCAGCAATGTATGCCTCCTCCTTGCTCATCTCACGACCGAAAGGCGCGGGGAAGTCCATGGGAGGACCAGCGTCAACAGAGACCTTGCCGTCCTTGGAAGCACCGGCGGGAGTGCCGAGAGCAGCGGGGGAGCGGGCAATGGCCCACTTGACACCGCACTCGAATTCGGCGGTCTGGTCAATCTTGGCCGCAAGATCGAGGAAGTAGACATCGGCGGAGGTGACCTCCTTGTTGGGGATGACAACAAGAGGGTTGATCTCGAGGTAGGTGAACTGGCAGTCGACGTAGACGGCGTACAGGCGGGAGATGAAGTCAACGAGAACGTTGTGGACACCAGAGGGAACCTTGCTGAGGAGGCTCTTGGCGATCTGCTCGTTGCTGGGGTACTCCTTGAGGTCCACGGGGATGAGGAGCTTCTCGGCCTTAGCGTCGACATCGCCGACCTCGACACCACCCTCGTGGTAGAAGAGGATCCAGTCGCCCTGGAGGGGAAGTTAGCAAGATTGAAGAAAATCACTTCAAATCGGCGGCATCACTTGTGGTGGAGCTGCTAGAACTTACCTCACGGACGGAGTTGATGTTGATGTAGTACTCAGTCTCCTGGGGGTGGGGCACGAAGGGCTCGACGAGGAAAGTCCTCAGGTAACCCTCAACGTGCTCGACCTTCTGGAGCTTGTTTGCGCGCTCAGCAACCCACTGCTTGGCCTCGGGCCAGGTAGCGTTCAGCTTGAGCAGACCAGACTTGCCTCTCCTCTTGATCAGCTGGTCGGGCTTTGCGACGAACTTGGCACCGGGAGCGAGAAGGAAGGGGAAAGTGGCCTCGGCGGCGTCAAGGACACCCTGGATGTTGTCGCCATCGGCAAAGGTGATGGAGGCGAGCTTTGCGGGAGGGTTGTGGGTTGCTTGAGCGGGGAGAGGAGTGGGCTTGATGACGGGCGCGCGAGTGAGGTGGTAGTTGAGGATGGCCTTGCCGTCGGCCTCGAGGATCGACTTTGCGGACATTGTGTGTGGTGTGGAAGTGGGGGTTTAGAGAGCTGTGGAGGAGCAAATTGTAAGCAGATGCAATGGCAGTCGAGAAGAATTGACAAGAGGCGAGATGTACTGGATGAGGATGGATGAGGAGAGGACAATGTTTGGGAGGAGGGGATAGAGAGGGAGCAGAAGATGGATGGATGCGGGCGGTGAGAAAGCTAGAGTAGGTAGGTGAGAGATGCAGCGCTGACAGCTCGCAAAGTCCGAGTGTGCCTGGGAAACGGGCGACGGTGGGTGAGGATTCAGGGTGCGGCAGGTTGCAGCGATTTTTCGAGGCCCCTCGCACAGAATCGTACTATTTCACGCAGCGTTGGTAACACATTGCTCTCGCGACTCGAGCATTGGCCACGGAAATTGGTCGCGTGGGTCGATAAATCGTCCGACGTGTTCTCGAAAAGCAAAAGTCAAGGCCGACGCCGGCACACGTCCCTGGCGGCGGGAGCTTTTTTGAGTGGTGCAGGGCGGGCTGCGGCTCCGGCTGGCTGGCTGGATACTGTAGGATTGATTGAAAGGAAGCTGACGGCAGACTTACTGATTCGGAGTATTGGTGCAATGTCCGGAGTGTTGTTGTAGCTGTGTAGGAGGAGGTAGGTGTAGGAGGATGATGAGAAGGAGGAGGAGTGGTAACTTGGAGTTGAGAAGATGCTGGCGACAACAGCAGCACAACACCAACCAGATGTTTGAGCTCTTTTTCCCCAGCGTTCGTTGACAAGCCTTCCCCTGCCAGCTAGTCCAGGGCTGGCGTCTGCGGGCGGCGCGTTGAGAGGTGCGCGGCGATTTCGGCTCGTGCCTGATCAACACCGCCCGACGAAACAATTGGCCGCCGAGTCTAATAATATGTCTCCCGCCTTGTCACCTTGTCTGACAGCAATAATATGTGATGATCATCACACACACCGCATGTTTCTGATCGGCAGGATTAGTATACTGCACTACTAAACAGTAGGCTAGTATCGTTGTCCTGTAGTAGTAGTAGTAGTAGTAGTTTTATTGTTTGACCCAGGTCGAGTCGAGTCGAGTCAAGTGTGTGGGGTACATAGAAGAAAGAAAGCGTCCTTGGTCAGAAGGTTTAGTTGCCAGAACTTTCGCATCCAACGCTCCAGATAGTGCACTCTGCAAGACGATAACAACAGCAGCACCAACAGACAAACACAGCACAACGGCATATGGATGAGGTCCCAGCAACATGGGGTCGAAGGCGTTGGTGATGTGTCTTGCTGCATGGCTTGGGTGCTTGGGGCCGGGTCGGGTCTCATCGCGGCTCTCCTCACAACAAGGTAGATTTATCGTCGGGGAATAGAGATCTTGGGTGTGTCAGGGCCGACGGCAGCTAGTGAATTTTAGAGGGTTCATTGGGGATTCGCCCGCAGGTCAACACGCACCACCGCCGCCGCCGCTCTCCAGGGATCGTAAGACGACGCAGGTCGCCAGGATGTCAAGTCGGTCCAGTCCAGAGTGTTTTTGCCATTATTGTTCCATCCGTCTCACCACCCTCTTCCTCCTCCTCCTCTTCTCCATCCTCCACATCCACAATCGCATTCTCTCTCTTTCATCCTCCTCCTCTTTCCCCTCCCTCTCCCTCAATTGCTCATACCACTTGTAAGTCCGCAATCTTCCTTTTGTAATCTGCTCACCGCCGCGCGCGTGCCCCTCACACCGCGCGAGAATTTCTGGCGGGCAAAGCTTCTCAGGAGCTCCAATGCCTGCCGTCAACACTTCCATGCATTCCCCAATCCCGCCATTTGCGACAATTCAATAAACCTTTATTCCTCCTCTTCCGCAACTGACCGCGAATTTCTCACCCAGGAAACACTCCCTCACACCCACACATCCAATCCACACAGCAACAATGGCTCCGGCTGCTGTGCCCAACGGCGAGGCCTCCTCTGCCAACGACAACATCACACGCTTCGCCCCTCCCAGCAGAGCATTCACTCCTCAGCCCGAACACAAGCTCTTCCACCCCAAGACAAGATGTTTCGTCTAGTATGTCTCCCTAGCAGCGAGAAAGGACAGCAAGAAACATGCTGACAATCGCAACAGCGGAATGCAGACCAAGGCCGTCCAGGGCATGCTTGACTTCGACTTCATCTGCAAGCGCAAGCAGCCTTCCGTCGCCGGTATCATCTATACCTTCGGTGGTCAATTCGTCAGCAAGATGTAAGCGCCAGTCTTTCAGCCAGCAAAAACAGCCAGAGACAGCCCACTGACCCTCCATTAGGTACTGGGGTACCACCGAGACTCTCCTCCCGGTCTACCAGTCCACCGCCAACGCCATGGCCAAGCACCCCGACGTCGACACCGTCGTCAACTTCGCCTCTTCCCGTTCCGTCTACCAGTCCACCATGGAGCTCATGGAGTTCCCTCAGATCAAGTCCATTGCCATCATCGCTGAGGGTGTCCCCGAGAGGCGTGCCCGTGAGATCCTCCACGTTGCCCAGAAGAAGGGTGTCACCATCATTGGCCCGGCCACCGTCGGTGGCATCAAGCCTGGTGCGTACAAGATCGGTAACACTGGTGGCATGATGGACAACATCGTCGCCTCCAAGCTTTACCGCAAGGGTTCCGTTGGTTACGTCTCCAAGTCTGGTGGCATGTCCAACGAGCTCAACAACATCATTGCCCAGACCACCGACGGTGTGTACGAGGGTGTTGCCATTGGTGGTGACAGGTACCCCGGTACCACTTTCATCGACCACATGCTCCGTTTCCAGGCCGACCCTGAGTGCAAGGTCCTCGTCCTCCTCGGTGAGGTCGGTGGTGTTGAGGAATACCGCGTCGTCGAGGCCGTCAAGTCCGGCGTCATCACAAAGCCCATTGTCGCCTGGGCCATTGGTACCGTCGCTGGCATGCTCACCACTGAGGTCCAGTTCGGTCACGCCGGTTCTTTCGCCAACTCTCAGCTCGAGACTGCCGCCATCAAGAACCAGACCATGCGTGACGCCGGTTTCCACGTCCCCGAGACCTTCGAGGACATGCCCGCCGTCCTCGCCAAGGTCTACAAGGACCTTGTTTCCCAGGGCAGCATCAAGCCTCAGCCCGAGCCCGCTGTTCCCAAGATCCCCATTGACTACTCTTGGGCCCAGGAGCTCGGTCTCATCCGTAAGCCCGCTGCCTTCATCTCCACCATTTCCGACGACCGTGGCCAGGAGCTCCTCTACGCTGGCATGCCCATTTCCGACGTCTTCAAGGACAACATCGGT
>Ga0265797_10003180_pt1 | contig 26654 bp, 26 predicted proteins | sample P2T30metagenome_FD_192433 | JGI IMG/M metagenome (GOLD analysis project Ga0265797, IMG submission 192433) | Plant litter microbial communities from East Loma Ridge, Irvine, California - P2 T30 | ecosystem: Environmental > Terrestrial > Plant litter > Unclassified | place: USA: California... | reverse complement strand
TTCTCGATGGCCAGAGGGATCCCGGAAACGGCGAAATGCTTCGGTCCAGGAATCTTGCGAAGGGGGTGGAAGAAGAGACGATAGATTGCAACGCCGATTGCACTGACGACACCCTGAGAAAGCGTTAAAGGGTGACTGCATCAGCGAGATGAGAAAACTAACAATTTCGACTAGAAGCAGCACAGCAGCTGCAGCCTTCTGAAACGACATCGCTGTCGACAGGTTGAAGATGATATCAGATGTGGAGTGACTTCGACGGCGGCTTGGAAGACAGAAATCCTGGTTCTCGAATCCGCGACGTGAGATGTGATGCGGATATGTGTAGAATGATGGCGATACCACTCCGCACGGGAGGACGACATTATATATGCCCTTCGGCAAAACCCCCTGGGTAGCAAGACTCTTTACCCTGTCTCTTCAACCATGGCTTCTACAGACTGTATGATGCCTGCCGACGTTTCGCTTTGACATCTTGCGTGGACCCCATCCGTACGCGAGAGGATGATCCTGTGGTGAACGACCAGGCACAACGGTCGGATCTCGAATGTTTCCGGGCGCTAGCCTCGAAGAGTGACATCTGCTAAAATCTCCGATGGGGAACGCTAGGGTCGGATCGCGACTGCTCCGGCTTCCGTCCTTATTCACGCGCCGTTGCGTTGTTGAGCGCGTACATACCGTATTTGAGGTTTTAGTGCGAGTGTCAAGCTGGGATGTAGCAGGTACGTTCTTCGTCTAGTGCTTCCAAACGGATGTCGTTGCTAGCCATCCGGTCGCGCCAAGCTTTTGGCTCGGTTCTACATACCCCACGATCGGCGTAATCTCTTTGCCCAACGCCAAGCCGGTACGTAGGACGAACGTTATCAGCCTCCAAGGAGATGTGTTCTCTACCGCACCAAATACCGTTGCGCGCGAGGTGTTTTCAGCCTCGCAGTCCACCAAGACTCTCGTCGGTCATGTCCTCAACGAAGACGTATCCTATCTGTATTGGGAAAGCAGTGCGAAAGCCTCGTCGGTACGCGCAGGGTGAACTCCTTGTCGCTATGTCGCCGCATATCGAGACAACCAAAATATCGCGCACTCGCGTCTCGGAAAACAATCGTCGCTCTTCCGCGCTGAGGATCGCAATGCAAAGATGGCCCCCTGGGCAGTCGGTGGCAATCAAGCAGACCTAGGTAGGTATTCACGTGCTCTGGCGCGTTAGGGAATGAAGTGCAGACGTACTGTGCGCGCTCAAGGTTGCGGTGCCGTTGCAGTAGCTATCGGACGAAATCAGTCAGGCCAGCCGGCAGCTCCCGAGGTCCAGCTCATGCTTCTCCGCTCACGTGACTTACACGGGCTCTTCGACGCTAAGAATCGCAGTGCAGCGACACCACGTTAAAACAGTCCATACCCGCGTCCTCCCCTCTCACACTAGAGACTGCAGCGCAACACCAAAACAAGCACTGAATGACTGCCGAACGAGTACCATTCACCCCACACACTCCTTTTATCGACCCAGATGCCCTTTACTACGCCGAACGTACGATCCAGTCCATATCAGGGCAATGCTCGGGAGGCCGCTCTTTCGCATTTACCAACGCTTTCGCTGAGGACTGTGGTACATAGCAGTCAAACCGCGCTGATGATGATGCATATCTCTTTGACGCGGGAAAGTGTGGTTTCCTCCTACAAAATGGGTATTCGTTCACGCTAGAGATTGCAGTGCAAGAGCCCACGCCAACGTTACCTATAGTCCCAACATGCTGGAATATACCGTAGGTCTGGACTAATCGCAGCCTTATCGTAACCAACTGCCCTTTTCTTCAACACCGATAGTCGTGGCTGCAGAGACGCGCTACGTTGAACAGCCGATTCGTCATCGTCATACTTCGTATATGGTTTCGTCCGTGCTAAGAAATGCAGTGCAACGCCCACCCTTGAAGGAATCCCTGACCGGTTTGAGGGCCTTTGCGAAGGACTTCCACTTGCGGAGCTGACATTGGTGGGGATGCGCAGGCTGCGCGCCGAGAACCATAGTGGCTGAGCGTCCCCCCGCAGGACGTTCACTAGTGTCACAGCAGCCAATCAAGCGAACCTTTCTACCACCACGTACACTCGTACGCGCTAGTCATTGCAGTGCAGTCACATTCGTATGGCCCAGGCCCCAAGGGATACGCATTCTACGTGCCGAGACGGTGGTGGCTGAGCGTTCCGCTGGAGGACGTTCACCGGTGATGCAACATGGCAGCCAATCAAGCGCATCTCTTTCGTCTACCTACGCTCGTCTGCGCTAGAGATTGCAGTGCAGCGTGCCCAAGATGACAGCAGGCTGAAGCAATTTGTGCCCAAAAGAGCGCGCCTCATTCTGGAAGCGAGAGCCCTCCATCGTGCTGCGCCCCAGGCTTCCCTCACCCTAGAGACCTAAGAAGTGTGATTGGTGTTGTACGGCTAGTGCCTGTGGCGAGGCACGTTGGTCGAGAGATGTAGCACACCCTGTACTTCCATCTCGTCAAGTGCTCTTTCGCACTAGAAATTGCAGTGCAGGCGCCCGGCCACTCCCGGTAAGCGTTTAACTATTGCTGCAGGGCCGTCTTCTCGCATATGTACTCGTGTGCGCTAGAAATTGCAGTCCGCACCTGTCAGATCCCTTTGCACGTCAGAACGATTCCGGATCTGGTTAGCGACTACTTTCAGATGCCTCTTCTTCTGCGCTAAAAATTGCAGTGCAGTAACCATCTCCTACCTCATCTGGGTAGCGGCATCGGGTAGCGGGGCGCATACGATCAAATGCGCGGCTGAAGTGTAGTCAAAGCCCTGGAGTCCACGGAACCCACGCGCCGGACACAACACTAACGCAACTTCCACAGGATGTTCACCAACGATACCCCCAGCAACTCATGAAGCGCAATCCTCTTCTTGAGCCCACACAGAGTCTTCCAGTCTCACAGACCGAAGTCACTGACCCACGATGGCCTATGGCTTATCACAAGACGCGTGACCTGACCCCTCGTCCAGGCTAGAGATTGCAGTGCACACCAGTCAGAACGGCTCGCAGAAAAAGCCCCCGTCGCTGCTCTCAGGTGGCTGACCACATCAGGCGCGACCTGAGCCCTCGTTCACGCTAGAAATTGCAGTGCACACCAGTCAGAGCGAGAAACGTCCAACCTTTTACGGCCCGCCTGGCCAATGACTTTTAGCTTGCATCCACCTGTGCAGGCACACAGGCTCGTCTGCGCTAAAGATTGCAGTGCACCTGGCCTTGGCACCCATCACAAACTCATTCGCGCTAGAGATTGCAGTGCAGCACAATAGTCTCAGCTGTGGGCATTTCCACCCCCGGAAGTTATCTTCAGCCCACCACATGTTTTTTTCATCGCCTTTTACATCATGAAATTGATCACATCATCTGTAAGAGACTAATGCGAATAGAGGAGATACATTCAGAAGCTTCGTGTCCGTGATAGTAAAGAGTTGATCATTCATGGATGCGCATATACTACGCGTGCCGTTGATGCACCTCGTGTAGGCCTGTTCAGCCTCACGACTTCTCCCGTGTAGATAACGCCAACTCAAACCCCCGATGCTGAACCCCGAAGATGTTCACCAGTCCATACACCCAAAGCAGTCCGATCATCGAACGCAGGAACGCAAAGCAAGACACCACTTCTCAGATTCCTCATCGGACAAGGTACTCAACGGGGCGAAACCGTTGTCACCAACCAAGGCCCTCAGTAAAGCCACTAAACCTCTTCCTCAACGAGCTTCTCAACGACGACATCCTCCTCATCAACAGGCTCCTCCTTAACCCGCTTAGCCATCGGAACGTAGTCATCTTCAACCTCGCCCTCCTCGTCCTCCTTGTCGCTTGTCTCATCATAAGTGGGCTTACGCTTGCCGTTAAGCGTGCGCTTACCGCGGGCAGCAGACGGAGAAAGGACCTCGTCATCATCCATCAGACCCTGGGGACCGTCGCTGTCAGCGTCCTCGGAGACGGTTTTCTTCTTGCGGGGAACGGGCTTGGCCTTTGAACGAGGAGTCTTGGGTGTGGAAGCGGCGCGAGTTGGCGAGGCGTTGGCGGGGGTTGTGCCGCCTTTGCGGATGTTGGTGAGGCGGTGGGATACGGCCTTGGGGGTGCAGTCTGAGGGTTGAGTGTTAGCTAAGATGTCTATAGGTAGGAATGGAAGCGAAGGTGCTGTGAGGGAAGAGTCGGGGATATGATTGAGTGCGGACATGAGCAGTGCGCTGGCACTTAAGAGCTGGAATGTATTTACCGCCACCGATCTCTTCAGACAGGTACTTGAGGAGCGGAGCGCTGCTCTTGATGTCATGAAACTTAAAGATACCCTTGAGGATCTAGCATTCCAGTCAGTAGCTGAGACAGAATGAATGGCAAGCCAGCGGCGCGCGAGATGAACCTACGATCTGATCCTTATCCGCAGTCCAGTTGACCATCTTGACAGTAGTGCTGGAGGTTGTTCTGCGGTACCAGTCAGCAAATGTGCGGCAGCATGAGCTAGATGAACTTACTTTGTAGTGTTTTGTTTGTAAGATGTGAGCGAAGCTGAGTGCTATGCAAGAGCAAAGGCTAAAGAAAGGCTTGATGAAGACGCGGTGTGGGCGATTGACAGTGTGCGATAGGGATGGGAAGGAAGAGGAGGAAGGAAGGTGGGAGAGCGGGGTTTTATATCTTGCTGGTGGGGCTGGGGAGGCAGAGCGCGCGACGAGGTGAAGGTAAGAGACTGGCACTTTTCTGGCAGTGGGGATGGCGCTAACAGCTCGCTTGATGATAAGGCGTGGTAGTCGAGGCGAGGTGAAGGTGGAATTGAAGAACATGGGCCGCTGGACAGTACTGAGAGGAGCGAGGAATGCATTGGTCTGGCGAAGATGAATGGGTGAGCTGAGGGTTGTGGGAATAATTGACATCGGTAGCAGTTGGCCAGTCATCTTCACTGCCACAAAGCTGCTAATATCTCCCTGTTAGTTCATCTACTCCCCTTTGAATAGGCCCTTGTTGCAAGCACAAAAACACAGACATAAGCCTAACACTCCGCGCTGTATTCTTTTGATCCGGAAGAAGGTGTAAAACCAAAATATATGGGTACCGAATACTCTCAAAAGCAAGATAATGTTACAAGACATTTCACAGTCCCAATCCGAGCAGCCATTCATGAAGTTCCTGCCGACTCAGCTCCTAAGCCGTCGGATCAACAAACTGTCTCTGCCCATCCTGCTCGTCACCATCCTCTACATCATCCCCAGCAGCTTCAGCATCGTCCTCTTTCGCACCCCCAACACCCAGCCCCGCACTCTCCTGCTCCACAGTCCCCCTCTTCTTGTGATGCCACTCCTTCCACATATCCGACACCATCTTCTGGTTCTTCTTGTTGTTGACATAAATCTTCAACTCCTTAGGTATCGGGTACATCTTATCCATGAAGTCCTGCTTATCGAGCTGCTTCTCCGTCATCGTGACTCTCTTCTCCGCGGTCTCGGCTTCCCGGACGAAGTACTTGGCCCAGCGGAGTTCATACTGGAAGACGGTTTCGCGTCGCCAAGGAGTGCGGTTCTTGGTCCCGGCTTGACTGCCGGCTGGGAGCTCTTCTTCTTCGGCTTTGAGGTCGTCCAGGACTAGGCGGCAGAGACTGGGGAGGGGGATGTCCGCGGATTCTTGGTGGGCGCGCTCGAGCCAGACTTTGCGTAGCCGACGGACGGTGTTTTCGTATGCAAGCTGCGGCAGTAGACCGCATGGTGGTAGATCGTTGCTGAAGAGAATGGGCACTGCGCGGTCAGCTAATCACCTTGAATGGCGTGCGTCGGGGCTTGCTATCACGGGACTCATGTTCGTGAAGTTGAAAAACCTACTGTTGGGTAATAGCGCAAGCTCTTCCTCAGAAAGTGGTTTGTTGCTCTCATCGTCAGGCTTGCCATGGCCGTCTAAACCGAGTCCAGCAATGTCGTCGGACACATCGGTCCATTCATCTTCTTCTTGAACATGTATTAGCGCTTGACATTAGGCGTAAACCTTCCGGAGGTCTTGGCATACCCTGCATCTCTGTTGTTTGGCCTGTCGGTGGAGCTGACATGTGGCTAGGTCCAAAGGGCAACCGGGGCATGTGTAGCGAGCGATGATAAGGGCAGCTGAAGATGACCCCGCCGAATCGAGTGCGCGCACAATAAGGAATTAGAAATTAGAAAATGGGTGTTGCGTGTTGATGTTGCAGCGGGAGTGCAGGCTTCGGCGATCAAGCAAATCGAACGCCAGCGTCCGCGCCTGCTGCCCAAACGCAGGTAGTGCAGGGCAAGAGCTCATGACGTCAGCGCGTGACTAGACCCTGGAAATTATACAAAATCACGGGATGTCGAGATTGGGCCAGGACGTTTTGACAGGTGAGACACATGAAGATGATGAGAAGATAGTACTACACCATTGTCGCAAACCAGAGAATGTCTTGTTAGTTCATTGATTGCGACATCCGTCACACAACCTCAACCACGCAGTAACCAAGTCCATGCTCATCTACAACGCTTTGCCCATGAACTTCCTCTTGGTGTAGCTGAGCCACCACTTGCTGGGTGTGTTTGTCTCGTCCGCGTATACCCTGTTCAGTAACCGTGTCGCTAGCTCTTGTCGCATCTGCATGATGTACTGTCGCAGCACTTCAGCTCCGTTCCTGTCGGCTGGCGCCTCGAAGGCCTGGTTGAGCGGGAAGCCTGCGTCGCCCGGAATCGCAAAGTTCGTGTCCAGCGCAATGTTCATGACAGCCTGCCATATAGTCAGCTTCCAGCGTCCACCTTCTTCATCCGCTCTCCTGACAGCATACCTTCTCGGCTTCTCTCCGACTCATGCCCGGCTTGATCTTTCCCAGTACCTCGCTAACGTATAGGATGCCATAGATGAGGACACGGTCGGCGGGCCCCTTGATCTCGAAGTTGCGGAAGAATGTGTTGGCGCGGAAGAGGGCAAGGATCTCGTCTAGCGGATCGTACGACTCGTGTGAGGCATCGATGGTGAGCTCTGTGACATCGGCAGGTAGAGCTGGCAGCTGGATGGCAGGGCCGCGAGTGCGCGTGCGGAGTGGGAGGAGAGCGAAGTTGCCTGATGCGCCCGTCAGTCACTTTTGCCTACGCAGGAGCTGGAGGGCATAGCTGTACCAATCAATTGCTGATTGGGCTCATCGAGGAAGACGGAGTGGTAGGCCTAGGTGTGTCAGCTGCTGCTCTAGATGTTTGAACATGCCCTGAGGCATCAATCTGAAGAAACGATGCTATAACTCACCGGCATCTTGGGTGTTGTCGCCTAGCTTGTTGGTGTCTGGCGGTGTTCTGGGAGCTCGGCGGAGGTGACGGCGCAGCTCCGCTCGGTGAGGTGTGCTGGTAGGGCTGAGCAGCGGGGGGTGACTAAGCCGCCCCATCAACGCGTCCCTGCGCGCGGCGCGTCTCCCTCGATTTCTTACTAACAGCCTCCATACCGCCAATCAACGTTCTAGCTACGTCAATTCGACCTCAATACATACAGAGACTCTCTGCATCTTCATTACAGCTATCGCAATGTCCGACTACGAAGATGAGATGGACGTGGACGCGCCCGCGGTAGACAACTCGATTACTTTTGGTGGAGATCAGAAGAAGGGCAAGAGGAGCGCTGCAAACCTACCCGTTGAAGCCGAGGATTCCTTACCATGGTATGGCTCAATCTATGTCGTCTTCTGCACACCTACTGAACGTCAGATAGGGTAGAGAAGTACCGACCAAATTCCCTCGATGACGTCGAAGGCCACAAGGACATAATAGCCACCATCAATAAGTTTGTAGACTCAAATGTATGTCAGAACTTGCTTCCGAGTTCCACAGCTAACATGTCCAGCGACTGCCCCATCTCCTCCTCTACGGCCCTCCAGGTACCGGAAAGACATCGACCGTCCTCGCACTCGCACGCCGCATATACGGAAACAAGAACATGCGACAGATGGTCTTGGAGCTGAACGCATCAGACGACAGAGGTATCGATGTTGTGCGAGAGCAGATCAAGACGTTCAGTAGCACAAAGCAGATCTTCTCTGCGGCACCCAAGGCTGGCGACTCATCGCTGGCAACGTTCAAGCTCATTATCCTCGACGAAGCCGATGCCATGACTGCGACCGCGCAGATGGCCCTGCGACGAATCATGGAGAAGTACACCGCAAACACTCGCTTCTGTATCATCGCCAACTACACACACAAGCTCTCGCCCGCGTTATTATCACGATGCACGAGGTTCCGATTCTCCCCGCTGAAGGATCAGGACATCAGGAATTTGGTCGATAAGGTCATCGAGGAGGAGAAGGTCAACATCACGCAAGACGCAACCGACTCGCTCGTCACGCTCAGCAAAGGAGACATGAGGCGAGCACTCAACGTTCTACAGGCCTGCCACGCATCAAGCACGCCGCTTCAGACACCCGGCAAGCCCGCACCCGACCCATCCACAATCGTACGCGACGAGATCACCCAGACTACCATCTACGACTGCATAGCAGCACCGCACCCGTCGGATATCAAGTACATCATCGAGACATTACTGTCAAAGAACGACATGACAGAGTGCTTGCGCACGGTCAACAACCTGAAGATTATGAAGGGCCTTGCGTTGGCAGATATCCTGACGGCGATCAGTGAGGAGCTAGTTAGCAACGACGTGCCGCCGCAGGTCATGGTGACTTGGATGGCAGGTCTGGCAGACATCGAGTATCGGTTGAGCGGAGGTGGTAACGAAGCCATACAGACCGGTGCGGCGATCGGCGTTGTGAGAACAGGTGTGGAGTTGTTGGAGACTGGAAAGAAGTAGCACGTTCGCGACACTAGTCGTGGAACGAGGACAAGAGCGAATTGCTAGAAATGATACCATCGGAATGCGCAAAAGTAATGCGACAAGACTACATCCGCACCACCCAAAGATCGCAGTCGTGATGATACACTACAAGAAAGTGGGGCGCTGTGTCTCAGGATACTCAAGATCACCGTGGTGATAGGACGAGAGTCGTGTTTTGCGCTAACCACGCTAGTCAACACCCACGCGACTCGGACGCGCCTTCCGATTGACGTACCCCGGGATATATACACGACGCATCAACAATCAACACAGTTATCTTAGTCGCGTTCCTCCAAGTTGAAGATATTTCCATCCCCGCTTCCTATACGAAACACGTTCGACCACCTTGGTATATTGAATATCTCATACGCGCGACGCGCATGCATACTCCGATCATGCCTGTAAAGGTAAGTCAACTTGCGCGACGAATGATCAAGGGCTGACATCAAACAGAGAAGAGAAGGCCCAACAAAGCAGCGGCAAGTCAGTCTGCGCAGAAGTCGAAGCATCGATGCACTTGCTCTTCCTGTGATTACAGAAACAACCAAGTTACAAGAGCGTCGAGCAATCGAGGGAAAGAGCAAGCGGCCGCCTAGGTGGCGAGGGCCTGTAAGTACTATATATACATGGCGCAAAGTCACCCAGGCTTATATCCCTGCAGCAACAACACAACCCTTTATCCCACAGGCCAGCGCCAACCATGCCTTCGCAAGGAGAGTCTATGGCGGCACGTGATCTTAAGAGCAGTCAAGAAAGCCAGCCACCACCATCATCAAACATCCAACTCCGCTTCTCTTTCTCTGAATCCTTCATCGATGATGTAGAGCGACAAGTCCATTCCGAGAACAACTTCAACCAAAGTTTCTCGGGGCTGACCATGACCCCCGGTGCCAGCTTCTCTTCCTCGAGTTCACAGTCTACCACCAAAGCATCGCCGGTCCAACCCATCCAACCACAAACGTCCATCTACCACCAGCCTCCGGTCTTGATCAAACCGGGTAAGAAAAGAGAAGGCTATGGGTTCAGCTACTCGGAGACGTTCATGTACGATTCAGACGACTACCCGGACACCGAGTGCGGGGACGCTGACGACCAAGCGTCTGAACTACACACCACGAGGTCTTTGGATAGCAACCCGTATCTAAACTGGGACGGCACAACGGGATCACAACAACCACAACACGGGCAACAATCACAATCAACAACCAGGCCAACATCACGAGACTCCACAACAACAATCCCAACCCCAACAACTTCCTTCGACGACCTTGTCGTCCTCCGCCCCCCAGGCTCCTTCCACCTCGCCCGGCCCCAACGCCATCTCCCCTGTACCACTGCAACGCGCGAAGACGCGCTCGCCCTCCGCGCGTCTGCCACCTTGCTCCTCTCAAGATACACAGAGTCTTCATCCATCCAACTCGCCCTCTTGACACGGATGGAGCGCATGATGTATCTCGAGCAGCAGAAGCCGGGTGCGACGGAAGATAGCGTAGCGGAGAGTTTAGAGTCGTGTGTGAGGAGGCTGAGGGACTGGTTGGTTAAGAGTCAACAAGAGAGGATCGAGACGGGGGAGTGGAGGGGGGTTGTGGAACATGAGATTGAGTGGGTGGAGTGGATGGTGAGGGCGGCGGAGAGGGGCGTGTTGCATGTTAGGAGGGGGGGGTGTCGGTGTCGGCCGGAGTGGGAGGGGCTGTAAGTAGGAGATGAGAACTCGTTGGTTGTGGAGGGTAGAGAATGCGCCAATCAACCACAGTACTTTACACAAGCCTTGAGACAGCCTCTAAATTCGTGGAAAACTACATGGTTGGCTGCTCCACTCACATACCTCCTCTTCCACGCTAAAGATTGCAGTGCAAAATGAGATGGCATGCAGCGGGGGCACCGGCACCACGGGGGCTATGCGAACGGTCGTACATTATTGGCTAGTTCCCTGACATACATGCTCGCTGCAGCTAGAGATTGCAGTGCAAAATCTGGATACGACCTGTTGGGTGAATGTGACTGGTCATTACAACAAGCCATGCGCATGTTTAAACCCGATCATCTGGTTGACCTGTCAGCATTCGCACTTTTCGAGCCCGATAGATTGGTAACGAAGTGCACTGCAATCTCTAGCGCAAAGGAGCGGGCATGTATATAAAGGAAGCAGCCAATAATCCGTAATTTTCCTCTTGCACAGCCCTGCTAAGCATCGCTACAAGCCACGCGGGATCAGACCGCACCGATCCCGGCAATTATTGGTGGTATGAAGGGCCGCGCAGAAATTGTGGCTGTACAACTCTGCGCTGCAGCCCACCGGTGAAGCTGAGACCAAGGGTCTACATTGACGAGGAGGCTCTCATTGGTGATTATCGAAGCGACCCTACGTGTCGGTTTGGTATGCAGATTTTGCACTGCAATTTCTAGCGTGGGAGACGTCGTCTCAGGCCGTGTGATATTTTGGCTGCAGAAAGTGGCAGCGAGTAGTGGCTGCACTGCAACCTACTCTGCATTCCATCCTTACATAATGCCCCCACTGCACTGCAATCTCTAGCGCAGAAGAACAGGTACCTGGCACCGCAGCCCACCGGTGAAGCTGATTGCACTGCAATCTCTAGCGTGGGAGAAACCGTCACACCAACGTACTAAGACCGAAACGGCTTCGACAACATAACAGCGCAACATTTCGTGTTATTCGACTCTTTGCAAAATTATGTTCGCATTCGCGACGTACTGATGATAGCGAAGCAAAACACTAACAACCAGTCCGAACCAGAACCACACCGTAGTCTAACTCAAAGAGGCACTCTATCCTTGTTTCAACGCCGCTGCACTGCAATCTCTAGCGCGAAGGAGCAGGTATGAATACCAAGTAGGTAGCCTGTAATACTTGGCTTTCGCATAGATAGCCTCGTCGTGCAATGTAACGACCCTCGCGGGTTGGATTCGGGAGTAACCCGCGACACGGTACCTGGAAAAGGTACTAGTACCAATTCAACGACTTTTAAGCAAATACAGACATGCACTGCAATCTCTAGCCCGGACGGGGCCTCTCAGCCACGTGCGTACTAAGCTAGAGAGTGTCTTCGAGTCCCACAATAGAGACACAGTTGTTGGTGCGATCCGACTTTGTGCAGAAGTCGTGATGTCTTCTGGTGCACGGGATGCTCGGAAACGTTTCCGAACGCTCGTCGGACCTTTCCGAGCGCGATCTTGTACTTCGATACCACTATTCCGACCATTCCCTAATACTTCTAGCTTGCTGATCAGTCATGATCAGTCTCACGAAGCGCAGTGCGAAATCAGCTCTTGGACGCCGTCTGAGTGTGCCCACTACCCGTCGACACATGTACACCACATCCGCGCCACGCGTAGCAGTCCTATACCAAGAACTCGATGTACCACTGATCCAAGGAGTGCGCAAGCCCAAGAAACCCGGAGGTACTTGGTCTTCCTCTATACAGAAACCTTTCCCGCAACATTAACATCTTTACCAAGGCTACATCGACTCCAGCGCAGACATCGCCCACGCACTAACACACCAATGCAACATCCACGTCATCACGCCCGCCTCCGCCCCAGATCCACAAAAAGATGAAGAGTGGTGTTTTGGAGATACAGAGACTGAGATTACGTGGGCGCTGGAGAAGGGAGCGACGCATCTCTGGGCTAACACTATACTCTTTGCGAAACATCCGCTGCAGGTGGCAGAGAGTCTGACAAGTGTGGCGCAGACGTTGAAGGTTGTAGGACAACCGCCCAAGCTGGTCGAACTGTGCGATGACAAGGCGTTTGTTAACAATCTTCTTCGTGCTCGTGGTGGGTTTACGCTGCCGGGTGCGCGGGATATGATTGATGAGGAAGATCTCGCGGATGTGGTCGATGCGGATCTTGCGTATCCTGTTGTCGCTAAGCCGGTTAGAGGACGGGGGAGTTATGGAGTGAGAGTTTGTCGCTCCGAAGACGAACTGATCGATCATTGTCGCGATTTACTGGGAGAGGATGCGTACGTGATCGTCGAAGACTTTCTTGCGGGTCAGGAAGTCACTGTTACTGTGATGCCGCCTTCGCCTGCGACGGGACGGGACGGGTATTGGGCGACGCCGGTTGTGGAACGGTTTAATCACGCTGAAGGTGCGTTGGCCGCGTGGACTTGGAAAAGCGTCTGTGATGCCTGCTGACTACTCACAGGTGTAGCTCCGTACAATGGCAGGGTCGCTGTTCTTCACAACTCTCGCTGTCTTTCCGAAGACGAACACCTGGCCGATCCGCACTATGGTAAAATACAGCGACAGTGCGTTGAAGTGGCGAAGCTGCTTAAATGTACTGCTCCTATCCGAGTTGACGCTCGTCGGTTCACGGAGGATGGATCGTCACCGTTCGCTCTTTTTGATGTCAATATGAAACCAGTAGGTTAATTGAGACTTGCCGTTGATGACGTGGCTGAACTGTGGCCAGAACATGACAGGTCCTGGTAGGCCTGGTAGAGAGAACCAAGCTAGCCTGACGGCACTGGCTGCTGCTGGCTTGGGATGGGACTATCCGACTTTGCTGTTGAAGATCCTCGAGTCGAGCAGTTCGCTGCGTGATCTGAGAAAAGTTACATTGTCGAATGTCGACCGCATATAGTCCAAGCATGTATAGAACTCTTAAACTTACCTGGGTAAGGTTTAGCGTGCATCATGATATCATAGACTCTTCCCCGTCTACTCTCGTTACTTAGCGCGTGGTAAGCGTGTGAGAGACAAACTGCTAGTATAGGTACTTAAATGTATTACTCTATGACAATAGTCTGCAAAGCTGCATCAGGAAACAATCTATCGTACAACAAACGAAGTTCAGGATGTCTATCCGGATCATCTGGAGCTCCTCCTCCCCCAACGTCAAGCCAGTAATAGAGATGTCCAATGCGCCGGTAGACCCCACGCGAGCCCCCTCCATCTTCACCATCTGTTGATAGTAACCGACTGACAACTATAGCATCATACACGATTGACTCCGGGTAGTCATCGATTATACCTACTAAAACTATAGTGTATACCTTCACCGCGATGTGAGGGTCTTGAACCTCGTCCCAGGCTAATTTCGCGCTTGTGGCGTCGAAAGTGGAGAAACATGGGTCGTCGAATTCTGCGTAAAATTCTCCGGTGGTGGGCAAAGATAGACAAAAAATGGGAGCACGTAGCCTCAAAGAGGCCTTCGTTAAGTTCCCATACTGGTTGCTGGCCTCAGCTAGTACCGCTTGTACATCGATTATCTCCGCCAAGGCTTCCGAATGTGCACCGAAACGACGTGTACGATACTCAATTCCGCCAGGCACCGATGCCCAGCTCCAGGATGGCGCAATAGTAAGACACTTTTCCCTCGTTCTAGCAGAACACGGAGCACTAGATCTCCAGGAAAGACATCTGGATAGATGTGACTCCCATATGCCAGCGTAATATCTATGCCCAAAGCGTTCGGTCGCTACACACCTTGCAATCGATGACAGGGCTGTCAAACGGTCTGTTTGCAACGTGAATTCCGACAGTGAGTAGAGCTCAATAAAAGCTAGCCAATCCCCGAAGATCATCAAGGAAGCGTGATGTGATCCTATGTTCTGACCGATTGCGGATTCTTCGACTGCAAGTTCATCGTCGCTAAGATCCTCGGTTGTGTCAGTTGCTTGGCACTCCCAAAACACCCCTTCTTCGGTGAAATGTAGTATCCTCCGCGAGAGTAGGCGCTCTTGTGCAACCCAGCCGCGCCTGTTCAAGGAGGAAGCGACCACTGAGTTGTAAATTGTCGGCAAATTCGAGTGAAGGAGCATGTGCTCTTCTATTTCATTGACTATTCCTTCTGCAGACATGCCACATGGAGGATTGTAGTCTGTCCCAACTTTCTCCAGAAATCCTTCATTTGGGTTATTGGAGCAAGTAGCAGAGATAGTGCATATCGCATTCTCGTAAACAAGCCACATGCGCGGTCCCTCTGCATTCCAGTCCGTATAATCCCCGTGTGCGCTTGGTTGAACTATGCACAAGGCGTCGATCCAAAGGAAACGTATCTCTAGGCTCCGTGCGACGATAATCGCATCTTGGAAGGTTTGTGGCATGCTGACAAGGAAGGTAATCCGGTCTGTAGTGAGCTGCGTTCTCAACATACAAGCTGGCGGACCCTGACCCCAGCGATAGCTCAAGGTGCAGTATCTGGAAAGCTCTTCTATTGTGGCGCGGTTCCCAGAAATCCATTCTTGCGTGTCGAGCGTGAGAATGATATCGCCGTGAGAAAGATCGAGCAGACGACGTGGAAGCGAGGTTGCCTGCACTGCTGCATCCACTTCGCATGGCTTACAGAGATGATGTTTGTCCTCTCCACCAAGTACACAAGCCTCCAGAAGCTCACAAGCACGCAAGATTGGGTCGCGAGGAGGATCTAGGGCCCAGGTCTCCTCCGCCCACTCTACATCCTTGATGTAGAGGATATCGAGATAGTGAAACTCAGGGATCTTTAAATCTATGAAAATCCTGCCGCTGATAGTGATTGGTCCGTTGCACTCTCTGAGCACGATCGGGGCTTGATCATTGATGCGTCGAACGTTCGCCGCGGAAACCTTCTCTAAATCTTTCCGGATGAATGAGCACAGATCGCAACCACTGTCAGCAGACCTGATGAGTTCGGGTCCAGAGGACCATGTGCGAGACAGATTGGAGTCATATCCATATCTCGAGAATACGACCTTACTGCACTCGTAGCACCGAGGCATCGCTCATTATCCGCAAGATCTGTAGTCCTTGAACATGGAATGTTGGAGTTCGCGTCCAAATCGTGATGATCAATCCAAGAACAGGAAGTGGCAACAAGGTATAAGGGATTGATGGTCCAAATAGCGGCGCATGTGGGTTCGACGCGACCAGGGAGGCATGAGAAGTCAAGGCAGAAGTGCACTAAACATGAAAAGTGAAGAGACGAGGCTGTGCCTTCCTCACCGGTTTGCGGGGTGCACCACCGAGACGCTGAGGCTGAGTCCGCCAAGCTTCCTTCGCTGCGCCTGCATCTTCATGCGCCCCGTCAGTCCTGCGGTGTGCTGTGATTCCGAAGCAGTATCAGTATCGATGTCAATGCCGGCACCGCATCGCTGTATGTTTAGCTGCGGCCTGTCGTCAGCTGTTGTGCGTGATGATGCAGGTGGTGGAGGCAAAGTGAAGTTGAGGCGCGGCTTCCCGCTTGTCGCCTGTCCAGCAGCCTCGCCAAGAACCACACGCGGAAGGCTTCAATCGAGCCGAGTGAACTTGTGATATCTCTAAACGTGCGCGATACATCATGATCATAAGCAATGCAACAATGAACATATTGTGATCTGTTTCTTTACCACTACTTCCCCAAAACTACCTATACCACGCCATGCTATTTGTCTGTCTGTCCATCCTATCATACACTAGAACTTGGTATTCATGCCCATAATCGAATCAATAAAAACCCCAGCCAAGAAGTCAACTACGCCATAGAAATGCTCAACCAGAAACGCCCAAGCCCATCTCAGCAGCCACCCGTTCTTCATCCTAATAAACCACAGGTACAGCCGCAGCACCCCACCTCTCACGCACGCGCAGCTTGACAGCGAAGCTCTCAAACTGCCATGTCTTACTCCTCTCATCGAGTGTCTGTTGAAACCTTGTGCCAGTACAGGTACCGATGGCGTAGATCCCGTCGTGTGCTTTTCGATTATTGCGACCGTAGCAGACCTATCGTCTACGGTAGATATCCGCATCTCTTTCTCTGTTGTCCCTGTTATCGCGTCTTTGGTCTCTGCGATCTGGACTACGCGACCGTGTCCGTCCGTCTCGACGCTCTCTAGCAAAACCTCTCGCGTCATTCCGATCGGGTCGATCTCTATATGCGCGGTTGCGGTCTGACCGGTCATCTGTGTATCCTTCTCTCGAGTTACCGGAGTCGCGCGAGCCGCGGCGAGGTCGATCGTCTGGTTCGCGGGAGCGACGGGGGCCTTCTGCGCCGTAGCTGGGTATGTATGTGTCGCCGCCGGCGGTAGCTGGCGGTTGTCTTCGGCGGTCTGCGCCATCGGGGCCGTAGCGGGGCACGGGTGGGAGGGGGTGACGGCCGTCTGCGGGAGGTGGTGGGAGACCGTTGTGGCCTCGGTCTGCGCCGTTGCCCCAGTTTGGTCGGCGGTCACCACCTGGTGGTGGGGGTGGAGGTCGGTGTTCGTAGCGGCGGTCGTAGCCTCCTCTTTGGCCTCTGTCGACGCCTGGTGGGCCGCGATCTTGTGGGCCGCCGTATCTTCGGTCGCCGTTCTGCCATGATTGTGGTGGTGGGCCTTGACCGGTCCATTCGCCGTTGGGCCCGCCGCCTACTGTGCCGCCTTGTGGTGCTGGTGGTAGTGCTTGCTTCTGGCCTCGCGCGTTCCGCCGATCTAGCTCGTGTGAGTCTGCAAAGGTAGGGATGTCTTCCTCGCGCATGGGTAGTGGCTGCTCTCGGAAGTATGGGTGGTCGATAGCGTCGATGGCGTTGATTCGTTTCCGCCAGTCGAGCCTCATGAGGTCTTTGATAAGTGACAATCCGACAGGCGAGAGTTCGCGGAACCGTTGAGCGATAGTACCGGTGTGGACGGGGAATGCGCGTATGGGTTCGGCGCCAGGGAGATCGCGCCACCCCGGCATGCTGTCATCATTTGGTGACCCGACCAGCTCGAAGATGATCTGGGCTTGGTGAATGTCGCTCTGTCCTGCGAGGATGGGCTTGCGCTTGAACATCTCTCCAAACACACAACCCGCACCCCACATGTCGATAGCCGGGGTGTACTTCCTGAGCTGCAGAAGAAGCTCCGGGGGCCGATACCACCTAGTCACCACCAATGTAGTGTATTCGCGCTTGGCTTCGCCATTGCCCCTGCCTCGTTGTGGTACCGCCTCGTCGTAGTGTCGCGCGAGACCGAAATCCGCTATTTGTAGCCGTCCGCGGTTGTTAATGAGAAGATTAGCGGCCTTCATGTCTCGATGTAGGATGTGATTATCGTGGAGGTATCGCAAGCCCTTGAACAGCTGCAGCATGTAGCACTTGATCTGCGCCTCCTTGAACTGGACTTCGGGGTTGTCGAGGAGACCTGATAGATCATGGTCGGCGTATGGCGTGACCATGTAGAGGATGGCGCGTTTCCTGCCCTCGGTCTTTGGTCGTTCCACGGCCATCTCTTCCAACTTGAGGACGTTGTCGTGCGATAGCATCTTGAGCAGCTTGATTTCTCGCAGCGCCGTAATAGGGAAGCCATCCTTTTCGTTGTGCATCAAGATCTTCTTCAGCGCAAAGATACTGCCGGTGGCCTTTTGTCGCGCCATGTGGACTTCACCGAAAGTGCCCTCTCCAAGCTTCTTCATCATTTCGTATTCGCCGATCTTGCTGCATCCTTTGAACCGTCGCTGCAGCGTCTGCGATGGCGTCGCGCCCGCCGAGTTCGCCATGTCGGCGGCGGTGGTGGTGGCTTGGGTTCGCGATGGAAAGTTCGCGGCGACGCTTTGTACCGGCTGCTAGTGGTCCTCGGCGCAGATGTCCGCAGGGGAGTCGGGCTATTTCTCGAACCCGGTGGCGTGATGTTGCGAGATCTACGTGGTCGCGATGGCATGCGCTGCCATGGATGGGAGTTAGAAGGCAGAAGCTATTGTGTGTGCATGATGATAGGCGAAGACATTATCGTAGGTGAAGGAGCAAAGAACGCGATCCACGGTTGATGGCACTGGCTTGGCGCCGCACGCTAGCGTAGCCTCCGATCGACCTTAACCACACGTCCATCACGAAGACGTCAACAGGCCATTGCACCCCATAGCAACCAGGTATGATATGCTGCTACCCTCGGAAGACATCCCACAATACTGATACTTTATCAGGCTCCCAGTCATCATGCAACCCACACCAGCCCGCATGGGCCCGCCCAAATATGCGCCGCACCCGAACCACCCCATCCACATCCACCCAGTCCGACCGCTTTACCGATTCATGGCTACCGGCCTCGGCGCGTCCATGTGGTTCTTCGTACGTGAAGCGACCAGGTTGAAGGTGGCATAGCGCTAATAATGACAGTTGATGTACCGCGCGAAGAAGGACGGGCCAGCGCTCCTCGGCTGGAAGCACCCATGGGACCATTGAGCTCTTGATGAGCATCAGGAGGGGTGTGGATTACATGGCAAGCAATTGAAGTCGATATTGGGCACAGCGATTGTACATACTACGGATGATGCAGGACGCAAACACCTAGACGGAGGGCTGTGATATCCCGCGCAGACAGCGCCAAGAAATTCGAACTCCAAGAAGATCATGCCAATCGTACCACTGTCATGGATAAGTGCTCATACTGGTGACCTTGGGATGAGCATGTGCAAACGGTTCAGCAAAACATTGTAAGATCTACTTCGGCTGCAGCTCACGTTGCGCCGGTGCCCAGCAGTTTTGCACTTTCACTACCACGAAGACCTACCACAATAGCTACAATAGCAGCTGACCCGCAACGCGCTTTGCTGACAGTCTTGGCGACTCGAACAATGCTTTAACCCGCGCCGCCTCTGACGCTGTGAACTACCATCGCCCCTCTGCTACCCAGCTCAACACCACTGGCACAGACACACTCTTGCACCCACGCTCCCTGAACCGTCAGCACTTCCATCGGTTGATCTCTTCCATTACAGACTTTCATCCGTTGTGCACTTCACAGTCTTCGCTAGACAAATCGCTCCCCACTGGTCCTCCGTCGCCACTCCTCATTACAGACGCGTGTACAGTACACTATCGTCACCTCGACCACAGACTAATTGACCGCAGTCTTGTAAGGGCGTTGACATTAATTCAATGGGTCAAGATTAACATCACAAAGGCTATGGACTCTGCTACCATGTTCGCTACCGGCGCATCGTATGGCTTGTCTATGGTTGGTATCGCGCCCTGATCGCCAGACTCGTGATTAACATCTCATAGCCTGCACAACCCCCGGCGAGCAATGATCTCGCGCACGTCAAGGCAGCGCTCAGCGGCTTCGCCGACCTCGCCATCGATAAGAACATTGAGCGCATCACTGTCATATACGTCGTCGGCTCTACTCTTCCCAAGCGAGTCCGCAAGCTGGGCGTCAAAGACATCGGTTCATCGCTGAACAGCATCTTCCACAGGGAGAAGATCTTTCACAACGACAAGGAGGCTTTAGATTCGCTTGAGGGCATACTAAGCAAAGCCATTGACTACCACATCACCGCCACGGACATCGCGATCACCGACGATCGGTACAAGGAGTTAACCGCTGCTATGAAGTTCGAGCTTGAACATATATCAGACAAGCAGGACTTTTTCGCTCTAATTAGCCGTTTCGTCTCCAAGGTCAGTGATTGCTCGGGGGTGCCTGTGCCTGCACCCATCCTCGCTGCCAAGCGGAACGTGACTTCGAGCTCGGTCGCTGGGCACATGCCGACCACCACACTTCCGATGAAAACTGGCTCCAACTGGAATATCAGCCATGATGGCAATGCAACCACTGCAGCTGAATCGGACGACATGGACTACGACTTCGATGGTGCTCCAGATGTCCAGACCGATCACGCTCCAGGATCCGGAACCTCGCCTTTTCTTGGCGCTGTATTCACATTCCAGTCTGGAAATGCATCCCAGGAGTCGACTACACTTGCGCACAGGAAGTTAGCGCCACGGCAAGGGGATTACGGCTACCTCGACGGAATCTCTTACGAGCTTCGCCAACAAGGACTGCAGTTCTTCCATACCGAAGTGGACAGGATGCACTGCAAATTGAGCCCCTTCCAGGGCATGCTGCTCGATCAGGATGGGCTTTACGAGCTGACGCACGGTCTGGACGTCAAGGTCCTCCATGACATACACATGGAAGTGTCATCTCGTTCCACTCCTCCGTCAGACACCTGGCTCGACGAGAGATACAAAGACAGGGCACAGACAGAGCTCATCGCTCTGGGCGAAGCAAGCAACTTCCTAGCAACAGTGAAAGAGGTCTTGTACTCCAGAGACGTCGAGATGGCCGACGTATCCGCTCACGATAGCTGGGCCGATCCGACGCTCAACCAGGAAGAGTTCGACGCGCTCTTTCCTCTCAAAGCCCCACCTTTGCTACAGGGATTGTCTGTCGACAAGCGCCGACACTTTCTCTGTCGTATGCTACGCAAAGCGAAGCGCATGAACGACAAAGCAAGATCAGCTCAGAAAGAGCGCTTACAGCCTTCAGAAATGATGGATATGGTGCATCAAGACGAACTCGCAGTCCTTCACCGCATCGACTCCGCAATGCGAGACTCGATCTTCGAGCGGGATGATGCGGCGATCGAAAGAGCGTATGATAGCCAGTCTGAGTCTGAACTCCGTGATTGCGGCAGACTGCACTCGTTCGTGAGTAAAGTGAAGGGCTACCATCGGCGTCTGAGACACTTCATCTCGTCGGCGAAGGCACATGTTTTCGACGCCTTTGGGTTGCGTGGCGACAGCGGCGCGTATCATACTGCTGATGCAGAGTACCTTCCTCCCACTCCTCCACCAGTTCAAGACATCAAGGGCTCATTCATCTCCGCCCTTACAGATGCCATCAAAGCCATGAACTCCAGTGTGAGCGCCACACACAACCTTGACCAACTCCTTCTCCAGCCAGCCGAGGTAGCCGATCTCGTGTCCAGACTGGAAGCTCGCATGCGGAGCGACCTTGAGCAAAAGTACATCGACACGCCTTTGACATATCAGGAGCAAGAGACTCGATATGTTCAAGCTGCCAAAGACTTTCTACAGTGGATACAGAATACCCACTGCTTTCGTGAGACGGTCAAGGAGTATCGTCAGTTGACATCTTGAGGGCATGTTCGGTGACGGCGTGATTACGATGCAAAACCCGTCGATCTTGTGTTGTGCAACTGGGATATGTTATAACTCTGGTCTGAAAGTAAGCAATGCTCTGGCTCAATATTGTGTTTGGAGGCGGAGCAGCTTACGACTATCGCTGTGTGAGCGGTGCGGAGAATGGGTTCGGATGTTCAAATAGCGAGTGGGATTGATGATCTAAGACCAAAGTGGCTTGGGTCGTTGATAACGATGCTACCTCTATCGCATTCAGATCAGTCCGTAAGTCACCACTGTTCAACCTCACATCGCATTGAATTGACAATTGGCAGGAACAAACATTCGGACTACTAGTGCTCGCGATTCATCACTACGAGGTGTCGATAAAGCTTTTGTTTGCTTCTATCATTCCTTCCTTCGTAAATATCATCACCATCTCGTCACCTCACACCTTCAATCCCGACATACTCTTCTCAATATCCCTCTCCATCTTACCCATCTCCGCCATCATCTTCGCCCTTCCCGCAAAGTTCTCTAACCCCTTCGGCGTCGCATTAGGCCCAACTTTTGCTACAGCCCTGAGGTACTCCATTTTCTGCTCCCTCATATCCTCATTATCCCAATTATTGCCCTGCATCTTAGCTTTGACCATATCCGCCGCCTCATGCTCCATCTTCCTAGCCAGAGTAAGCAGCTGCGGCCAAGAAAGCTCAGTGAAGTCGTCCCAAAAGGGAGCCACACCCGCGTCCATACATGCAGCTAGTAGCTTTACTTCCATGCCACGGGCTAGTTTGGGGATCTTGACGTTGAGATCCATGAGGGTTTGGAAGAAATCGGTGATTGTCTCGGCGCGGGTTTGGTCCATGATGAGCAAATTTGGTGGGATGTGACGGCTTTGTAAGTTTGGTTCTGGAGGCGATCCCTTGAGCTTGTTTTCTCTTCACGGTGAAGAAGAGAAGAGGTGAATTGGTGGAGCGATTATTGGAATCGGGGTTGTTGACCTTATGAACGGTGGTACTCTGTTGCTGTGGAATGAATACAGGTACATGCATTGTTTAGTCACTATGTTGCCGCTACTCAGTGGTAGTCAGCGCCGCGTTCCGCTCCACCATTGTGACAATGGGAAATATGTCCGAGTCAAAGCTATTAACTTTGTAGTGTGACAATATGGCAGTAAAGGTTGAGTGGAAGCCGAGCGAAACCATACCGAGTTTGAGACCTCAATCAGGCGACCTCCAGGGGCGGTCCTTGAACGGTCCTCGTATAAGCCTTTGATAATGCCTGTGGCTATATAATACTATAACAGCAATTATACACTACCAGTATGAGTACCGAAAAGGACATCATCCGGAGTGATTGCGGATATGTCATGACCGACAAGGATAACAGCATGAAGATGCGCTTCTCCGCGAGAAAGGCGCATCTGAATAAGCTCCGCCGTCTCGCCGTCTTCCATACGAAAAGTCGACCTCTCTTTCTTTAGGTGAAACCAGTCGACACAGAACCATCCTTAGCACACCTCTGCGTCCAGTCTTTCGCATGTTTCTCAAACACCCCCCTCTCATTCGCAAACTCATTCGCGATCCCCACCTCCACCGCACTCTCCAACTCCGGATGATCCAACAACGTCCTCAAACCTATCAACACCTTCTCCATTGTATTGTTGTGATGCCACTCCTCGCCCAGCATCTTCCAACTCACAACCCCGGTTCTTCCGTCCACGTTAGGATGGTAGATCTTGGTCGTGAAGTTGAGTTTGGGTGGTGCCTCTGGGTATTCGTCTGTGAATTGGATGTGGAAGGCGAAGGTACCGCCCTCGTAAGGGGAGGCGGAGAGGCCGTGAAGGGTGCCTGTCCATTCGAAGATGTCGCCGTGTTTTAGTTCGACGTGGTAGCCGGCTGCGGGGGTCTTGCGTAGGCTTTGGTATTCTTTTTCGAGGCGCTTTTTGGTTGGCGTCATGGTTGTTGAGTATTGTCAGTCGCAGGGCTTTCAAGAATACAGATTGGATTAATAGGCAACGAAAACAATGCGAACTGTTATCGCGCGGTTGAGAAAGGAAGATGTTGAGGATGGTCGCTTGGGTTGGCCTACGTCATAGCGCGACTGCTGTGGTGCGCGTTGGTCCGACGCGACTCCCTAGTCCTTTCTATTGACGCGCCTCACATGTTGCACTATTGGAACGCATGTTCATTGCACTAAGCTGTATCGAATCTCGTTGCAATGCCGCAAGTCATATTTTCTCATAGCGGTATGTGCGAACGCCTGCGCTTAGCAGACTGTCATACGGCTTCCCTTCTTCTATTATTCTGCATAGCCTCGTCGATCGTCTGGAGATATATTTTCACAAACCGTTCTTGGTAGTTCTGCGCACCACGCGCTCTAAGTCCCGCCATCTCGAACATGCACGTTCTCAATCTCTTCAACCCCGTCGCGCGTCGAGACGTTGCCAAACTCTACTCTTGCATCGAAGCCGAGAGCTCCGCCATTCACTTGCTGTATGGATTCCTTTTCGCTATGACCAGCAGCGTAAAAATTAATCCATAGTTCTCAATTCATCGCCGTTCTACCCTCCCGCCTGGGTAACAGGTCTGTCTTAGAGTTTGCAGCGCTGGCGCTATCCCCGTAGCGTGCCGCGCATCCGAAGAAGAGACTCTGTACCTTACACCTCCATCGGGTCGAGAAACGTCGCAGCCTTGGCTGCGAACTCCCTCAGACCCATGGCGTCGGTTCCCGGACGATACCTCGCTGTCAGTCGAATGTACGCGTTTTCGTGTGAAACCTCGGCTTTCCCACTCCGCACGTCTAATAGCAGGCGGCGAAAAGCATCATCTTCGATTTGCTTCGCTAGCCTGAAGAGCTCCTGAGTATCAAGCGGTAGGTAGTCTTTCCAGAATGGCGCTGTTCCCATGGCTTGATAGACTTCGATAAGCGCATGCTGAAGGGCTTCGTCGTGCTTGAGGTGGGATACCAAGGTGTTAGCCTCCACCAGCTTGTCGTAAAACTCGACGAGTGTGCCGCTGCGAAGATCCTTGGCGAGCTTGATATCATATGGCTTGGCCGACGTGGGCTCTTTGAGGAGGGCCAAATCAGCGTCCATAAGCATGTCGCTATACGCCACGAGCGTACCAGGTGCCATCGAGGAGGGGATTTGTATACCAGCGCTTGGGAAGGAGAATGGGCTGTTACTTGTCGCCGGCTGATTCACGCCCTGGTCCAAACTAGTCACCGGTGCGTTGCCGCCATGGTCAGCGCTCATTGACCTCGACGCCGATCGATAGCGGTATCCAGCACGGCCACGAGGAATGGCGACGAAAGCTTCTACCTGCTGAGGAGACTGCGACCGGGTGACTCGTCTACTCTGCCTCAGGATATCACGCACGGACCGCTGATATCTGTGGATCAGCGTGGAGAAGTTGCTGCTATACTTGAAGCTGCTCCACATCTCCTGCCGAACAGTCGAGTACTCATTGAGTATGAGCGATGGGACCGAAGCCAATTGCCTCCTTATGACCCTTCGATCTATGCCTCGAAGAATGTCGAATTCTGCGTAGCGCGCCATATCGATCAGCTGGCTCTCAGGGAGGCGGGTCCGGGATGAAGTTTGGGCTGGGTTCCTCGACTTGAGAGCGCAGTACAAGCCGACTAAAGTCTTAAAGCGAAAGTCTTCATTGATGCAGAGAAGACGTGTCGATTGCTGACGTAGCGGCCGAAGTTCCCTCAACTCCTCATCCGACAGTGCGTCTTCTTCAGCTTGAGTAGCGGCCTGGGCGGAGACCGTCTCTTCGTTAAGCGTAGACACGCTTGGTTCTACTGGCTTTGATGACAGCGTAGCCGTGGTCGAGGCGGTATCGGTAGCTGTTCCATGGATTGGCACTTCGCTGACGGATGCAGTGTCGGTAGGCTGCTGGGAAAGCTGCATTGGTTACTAATGAACGAGTCAGAAAGACTACTGAGCCTGACTAACCGATACGTCTTGCTTTTCGAATACGGAGGCTGCAGGCGCCACATGCACATCTTCCACATCTCTTTGAGGTGTGACAAACTAGATCTGGTCAGCAAGGGCCCTACAGGCTAGAGGGACGGAGCTCTACGTCGGTCTGCGTCTCAGATGGAACATTTGTTGCAGAATCTTCACTGACTCTGAGACCACACGTAGGGACCGTTGGAGTTTCGCGATCTGGTGCAGCATGATGCGCGGGTGCGCGGCCTTGCAGTAGTTGCATGAGCAAGGACTTTATCTCCTGTTGCTCAGTCTTGAGCTGGTCGATGCTCGCTTTGACCGCGTCAAGGTCAGCCTTGGTAGCAAGTCCTACGGTTCCATGGGTGACCGTATCGCCGACCTTCTGTAGAGGCACGGAAGCAGTCATAGTTGGGCGGTCGTGTGAAGAAGACATTGTGAAGCTCTTTGATGTCTTGTGGTGGTGCGAGTGGGTGGTCGTGAGATCGGAGTGAAAGATCGTGCTGAGCGCGCTCCGCTGTTGAAGACTTTGAGAAGAAGGTTGAAAGCTACAGAAGTCTGGTTACAAGAGTTGAGCTCGTTGGTGGGTGTTAAGGTCTTTCATCGGGCGGCTGGCCTGCGTTTATATACTCCTAGGGAGCCGCTGAGCCCACCATGTGATGACTCCCTTCGCTCGGTGAATGACCGTGGCGCTGCTAATTGTCGTGGTCCGTGGAGACGCAGCCATGACATCTGTCGCAGATGAAGTGAATGGTATATAGCCGGAAGGTCGAGAACGTGTCGATGTCGAATGCCTGTATGAAGAAAATGTCGCGCTGTTTTCTCATCGCATGGACGTATATCATGCGAAAAGATGATGAAAGTAGAGTTACTATGATGAATTCGAATTGCCATATCGTTGCCTATTCATAGAGCATAGCGAAGCTTGCGAGCTTCAAAGTGTGGCAGTATTAATTTGGATAGTTGTAAGATTGAGGAGTTCTAGTCACATGTTTTCTATGATGGCAATATGAACAAGCCGCGAGCACAAGCCTTTGTGACTTGTCATTGTCCATCCCGGCCAAACCT
>Ga0265797_10003179_pt1 | contig 26666 bp, 21 predicted proteins | sample P2T30metagenome_FD_192433 | JGI IMG/M metagenome (GOLD analysis project Ga0265797, IMG submission 192433) | Plant litter microbial communities from East Loma Ridge, Irvine, California - P2 T30 | ecosystem: Environmental > Terrestrial > Plant litter > Unclassified | place: USA: California... | reverse complement strand
TCCCTTCACCATCGCGATCTATTTGTCTTCGTTTACAATCTTTCATGGGCTAGCGGCGGCGACGGCGCCATATGCCACTTGCGCGTCAGGCTCGCCGGGAGCCATGAAGTTGGTCTTTGCGTTCTTCTGTGCCTTGGCGGCGCTGCAGCGGGCCATGGTGGGCGATGAACGGGAGATGGGGTCGGTGAAGAAGAAGTCCTCGATGGGCCTCTTGAACGCGGTGCCGGAGACTGTAGAGTTCTTGTTTTGTTCGACGAGCTGGACGCGGCTGAGTTGGGGCAGACCGGCGGGCTCGACAATGTCGTAGCGGCGGAGCGCAGGGGAGATCTCCTCCATGCGGTCACGCAGAGCCTCGACGTCGTCGTACGGCAGCGGCGCGCCGACGGCTTCTGAGACGGCACGGATGATCTTCCAGTCGTCACGGGCGGCACCGTAGATGCTGGTGGCAGCACGTGCCATCTGTACACGGCCCTCGGTGTTGACATATGTGGCGTGCTTCTCGGTGTACGCGGCACCAGGGAGGACGACATCGGCGAGCTGGGCACCGCGGTCACCGTGGTGGCCCTGGTAGATGACGAAAGCGTCCTTGGGGATGTCTGCGGCAGTGATCTCATCGGCACCAAGGAGCCAGACAATCTTAGGGGTGGTCTTGGCTGTCTCAGGGCTCGCGACGGACCAGCCGAGCTCGTAAGCACCTGTGCGGGAAGCAGCGCGCTGGAGAACGTTGTAACCGTTCCACTCGGCAGTCTGGAAGTTGGTCTTGTTCTTCTCGACGAATGAGCCAACAGTCTCATAGATGGCCTTGGCGTCGGTGTGTTCAACGGCGGCAGAGCCAACAATGATCATGGGTCGCTCAGCCTTTGCAAGCTTCTTGCCGAACTCGCCAGAGAGAGCAGACTTGAGAGCGTTGGCATCGCCACCAAGGTTCTCGTAGTCGAAAGTAGACTCAAAGTCCTCACCAACAAGACCGACCTCAAGGTCGGAGTTCATCCACTGCTTCCTTATCCTGGCGTTAAGGATGGCAGCTTCGTGTCTGGGGTTGGTGCCAATAAGAAGGATGGCGTCGGCTTCTTCGACGCCAGTGATCTTGGAGTTGAAGGCGTAGTTGGAGCGAATGTCGATACCATGTGCAAGGGGAGCGGAGCCCTGAGGGAAGTCAAGGGCAAGGTTCTCCGAGCCGAGACGGTTGGCGAGATCCTTGGCGGCGACCAGCTGCTCGGTGTCAACCAGTTGACCAGCGACAAACTTGATCTCGTCACCCTTGGGGGCAATCTGCTTGAACTTGTCGCCGATCTCGACAAGGACATTCTCCCAGGTGGCGGGCTGGAACTCGTTGTTCTTCCTGATCAAGGGGGTGGTAAGACGCTGTGTGCTGAGACCATCGCAGGCGAATCTGCTCTTGTCGTGAATCCACTCCTCGTTGACGTCGTCGTTAAGCCTGGGGAGAATACGCATGACCTGAAGACCCCTGACATCGGCACGGATGTTGCTGCCGATACCATCAAGTACGTCAACAGTCTCAGTGTGGTAAAGTTCCCAAGGCCTGGCGCGGAAAGCGTAAGGCTTGGATGTGAGGGCACCGACGGGGCAAAGGTCGATAACGTTGCCAGAGAGCTCGGTGTCGAGCGCAGTCTCGAGGTAAGTACCGATCTCGAGGGCGTTGCCACGACCGGTGCTGCCAAGTTCAGGAGCACCAGCAATGTCGTTTGCGAAACGAACGCAACGTGTGCAGTGAATGCAGCGGTTCATTGAGGTCTGCCGCAAGTCAGTAAGATGTTTCGCCGTTTCAGTCATTTTTTGCATACCTTGACCAGCGGGCCAATGTTCTTGTCCTCAACGGCACGCTTGCCCTCCAACTCGTGGAAACGTCCTCGGTCTGCACCGTATCTCATGCTCTGATCTTGCAAATCACACTCGCCACCCTGGTCGCAAATAGGGCAGTCGAGCGGGTGGTTTGCCAGCAAAAACTCCATCACGCCCTCGCGCGCCTTGTGAACCTGTGGGCTGTCTGTCTTGACCACCATGCCGGGCTGCACCGGCCACGCGCACGAAGCTACGGGCTTGGGTGCGCGCTCGACTTCAACCAGACACATTCTGCAGTTTCCGGCAATCATAAGCTTCTCGTGGTAGCAGTAGCGGGGGACGGTCGAGCCGGCCTTTTCACAGGCCTGGATGAGAGAGGAGCCGGCTGCAAGAGCGGGTTAGCATGGGATGACGGTTGTCGGAGTGTTACTCGTGTGGTGCATACCCTCGACGGACACCTTCTTGCCGTCAATGGTGAGCTCAACCTCGGCGGCGAGGCGCGCACTGGACGAGAGGTTGCGGACGACATTGGCCTGGGAGGCCGGGCGCTGGGCGCGCCTAAGCGAGCGCAACAGCTGCTGCCTCATCATCTTGTCCTACCAAGGCCCGGGAGGATTGGTAGTATGGGAGGAGTGGAGAGTTGTGAGTGAGGTCGGGTGTGCGGGTGTAGTGGTGGCGGCGGCGTGTCGTCAATCAATCGCTCGCTGAAGCTGGCTCCATGTTCTCTCGTCTAGCAGCAGTCTCTCGGGAACGACGGGAAGGTCAAGTCAAACTGGCCATGCTCTCATTGGCCATGCTACGCTCGCGCTTGGCGGCCCATGCCGCTAGCTCAGTCGTCACTAAAAAGCGATTCTTTCGACGCACTCGCCTGCTCTTCTTCTCTCCATTATACTCATCACGGCACTGTTTATTGTAGTACCTTTGCGCTCAACTACGCAAAGGCACTCTATTGTGTGTCGGAGAGCACGAACTCGTGCACCGTAGCTGGATAACAAGAGATTTTGCTTCAAACAAGATCAACGAAATGATTTTCCTTACCAACGGTCGCTACATCTCATTACCTTGAGGCCTGCTCTCCAATATGAGACAGCTGCAAGGTATCTTCGTAATTTATCTGTATGCATAGTGCTGCAGAGCATCTTGACTGCCATGGCCTCATGAACGAGATTTGGTATGGCCCGTTGCTGGCTTGTCTTCCCGTCTGATGAATCAGCACAAAGCGATTCGCCCCGTCTCTACTTCGGAGGATTGATGCTCGCGCTCTTCGGGACATCGCTTCCTGTAGCACAAGTAGCACCAGCGTCTACCGGTAATATCACACCTGTCGTCGACTTTGTCAGCACCGCCTCTTCAATCCAAGCCCGCAATCCAACAAATCATCACCTACCAGTCATCCATCTCGCCTCGTCGCCGGCGAGAAACCTGACCGCTGCTCCCACATCCCAACCCGTGCCCTCAGTCTTCAACAGACTCCGGTTCTTCCTTGCCTCTCTGGCTTCATCGCTCATACCGCCCGAGTACATCATCGGCGTGTATACCATCCCGGGACAGACGCAATTGACCCGAATGCCCTGCGGTGCGTGGTGCACAGCCATTGCTCGCGTCATGTTCTACCACAGCCGATCAGTCCCGTCCAAACAGGTTACTCAACCCAGAAACGCGGTGCAGTGCAACTTACAACAATGGCTCCTTTGCTCGTAGGGTACAACAAATGAGGCGTCCCACCCCTAACACCCGCCACACTCGCCATGTTCACGATGCTGCCCCTCCACTGCCCCTCGTTCTTCGCCATGTGCGGGATGCAGTACTTCGCCATGACCACCATGCTCGCAACATTGACCTCCATCCCCTTAGCCCACTCCACCATATCGACCTCTTCAGCCGTGCCCGCAGCTCCACCAACACCAACAACATTCACCAAGATATCGATCCGTCCAAAAGTCCCCAGTGTCTTCGCGACGACATCCCCGGCGTCGTCTTCGGAGGTGACGTTCGCCCGGACTGCAATCGCCTTGCCGTGCCCGTCCTCCTCGATCAACTCTGCGGTGCGTTGCGCAAGGTCGTACTGCAAATCGACGCAGACGACATTCGCGCCCGCCTCAGCCAGTAAGATTGCAGAAGCGCGTCCGTTTCCTATACCATCGTCCGCAGCGCCTGCGCCAGAGACAATTGCAACACGTCCCACGAGAGAGCGTGTTGGGCGTGGGAACTCTTCGGTCATTTCTTCGTGAGTGAGAATCGAGGATTTGATTATTGACAGGCTTTTTATTTTATTGGCCGTGATCGCCGTTTGAGATTATTACGAGAGTTAAAACAAGATACATACATCGGACCTTGGGTTGGACCGAGGTCTTGTGTCTACTCCGCTTTGGGCATTTATTTGGCAAGGCGTGGTCTTTGCAACACCATCATTCTATGGGCCGGCCCCTGTTGAGTGTGATGTTGCCGTCTCGCATTCAACAATAATCATTTAAACTATGGTTGTGCCGGCAGATCTGCCGCCCAACTTACTTACAAAGTCAGTGACATGAGAAAACGTCCTTAATCTCCCAGCACGACACGATCTCAGAACAAAACTTGTGAATAAGACACAAAAGGTGGTAACACCCTGATACGGGGGTACCTGATATTCTCGCAGACTCTGCATCGCCGCCACATGTTCAACATATCTGAAAATATCCATCCATCCAAGCCCAAACGCCGCCCTCCATCATAACAGTCGTAAACAACAACAACGCAGCCACACAAGCCAAGCAAAGCTGAACAGCAAAGCCCCAAGCCCCAAGCCCCAAGCTCTCAAGCGTTCAACAAAGAGTTCGCCACCGGGCACTTAGCAACAGGAACATCCCCAGCAACAGCCGGGTGCTCATGGACCTTAGACCTATGATGCTCGAGCGTCGCGTTCGTCACAGGACACACCTTGCCAGACTCCTCCTCAGTAAGGTGCGGGTGGGTAGGGGGCAGGTAGGCGCTGACGGGGCCGACGACGGGGCAGGTGGCGTCGGTGATGGAGCCGTTCTTGTTTGCGTTCTTGAGGGCGGGGCAGGCGCTGGCGCTCGCGTCTTGGATGCTGGCGGCGGCGACGTCGGAGTGGTCGTGGATGATCGAGTCGCCGTGGTGCGAGACTTTGGCGTTGGTGATGGGGCAGCGGGCTTCGGGGTCTTTGGCGTCGTAGTGAGGGTGGTTGGGGGGCAGGGAGGTTGTGGTCGTGCCGACGACGGGGCAGACTTGCTGGGCGGCGGCCATGGCTTGTGTTGTTTGGTGAGGTGGGTGGTGTTGGACGTGTGGGTTGGGATCAGTTGGTATGTGAGCTTGATGAGTTGTACAGTGACAGAAACAGAAAGGAGAGGTGAAAAGGCGAACAGAAGACAAAGGGAACCGCCGCTACCCCGGGAGCCCGGGCATTCTACCTTTGGACATGAGCCAGCCACAGAAGAGCCTTGTTTGTCAACCTCACAGAGAGAAGCACGAATGACCCCGCCGCAAGGTGGGTAGGTTTGTTTTTTGCGGAGGTCAGCGCGTTTTAGGGTGAGTTTGATTGGCCGTGAACGGCCTTGGAGGATCCACTACTCTCTCCAACATCTTTGTTTCCATCGGCGGTGAGGACCTAGCCATCTGGACTTTGGATTTCTGTTTGTCTTTTTCAACAAGCGAAGGAAACATGTAGGTCTAGGCTCCCACGAGGCTTCATTGACTTTGATCTAGAGGCATACAGTAAGTAGGGGCTAGCACCACGAGGAATTGCTTTGAACTTTACAGAGTGCGAGTTCAAAGATTAGACTGCTCAGTAGGACGTAACGCCGCAAGGGCCGACTGTCTTTGATCACTCCGGTATGTCTAAAGATGGTTGTTCACGAATTTGAACACTTCAACTACCTAGACTAGGTAGAAACAATGTGGAAGATCGGCTCTCTCTCAAAAGCCCGGAAACCACAATCCCTCCTCAGCTGTGTGAGGTGTTGTCTCACTGGTATAGCGCGGATCCAACGGCCAGAAGAATACTTCCAAGGCACATATGCATCCTGCAAATGCAATGCGTCCGCGTTTCAGGCGGCACCACAGAGCGGACTGCAATTCTGACTACATAGAACAATAATGCTCAGGCGATATCAGGACATCATCACGTTGACAAACATCAAGAACAAGAAGAAGAAGAAGAAGAAGAAGAAGAAGAAGCGCCCGAACGACGCAACCGCGCACGAGTCTTGCTACCATACGCATGGCGTAGCGATCTACCAAAACACCTCTATGCGGTTCCAACTCAGCCCGACTTTGCAAGAAAAGGAGTATGCGCAGGAGCAGGAGCAGGACCCAGACCCGGACCCATCCTCGCCATCCCCTTGCCAGCAAAAGCGTGCACGCCATTCGCAACAATCTGCTGCGAAGCGGCATTCCACGTATCAGGATGATTGCGCCGCCCGTCCTCCATGACCCGCAAGTAATCCTCTCTCAGCTTCCTGATGTCGCGATACAGAACCGTGCGGCCAGCAGCAACGTCCCAGTACAGCTCCTCGGCCTCGAACTTGGCATTGTGAAGGTTGTCGCGCATCTGGTGCAGTCTGTTCGGAAGGCCCTGGCCCTTCATGAGAGCATGTACAGTAAGGTAGTATTATTGATAAACCGACTAGACCGCCACTGCCTCAGCTGAATCACGATATCGGATCAGCTGCTCCTTCCTCTTCCTCAGCTCGTCCGGAAATTTGGAAACTGGGACCACCAACGTTGAGTGCAAAAGTCACGTGGAAGTTTCCAAATTATTGCATGAATGGAGGTTCGCCTAACACATCCACTACTTGGTACGTCGGGTGCTTTGGGCTAGGGCAGAGCGGATGTAAGGAAGGTACAAGATGTTCGTTCCGTCCGGATCCTGTGAAACTTCGATTGATGATAAAAGTTACGAGTCCGGTAGTCGAGAGTGAAGCCACTTACAGTATGTACTTGGAGAGATTGGTACATGTATGCAAATGCATGTACAACACTGCTACTTGTATCCAAAAGGACTCTCTGCTTGAGCTGATCCGAGGTCTGCTTACTGTCAAAGGAAACGAAATGCCACTTTTCAACGTCTCTCCACCATACTGTACTCATCAAAGCACACGTTTTTCAACAGCTCCATCCATTGGCTGAGCAGCTCAAATGAGGCAAATACCATTGAGTAATTATCATTATTAAAATGCTGATGATGCAGCCGTGAGACTACATGTACCTAATCACTTCGCATCGTCTTTTGCTTCCTTTCCCTTGCCCTCTGCTTCTCGCTGCTTCCGCAACCTCTCCTCTGCTGCGGCCGCCATGATCTCGCGCCGAGTCAAAGGCTGTCCAGTACTGGAAGCCCCTTTCTCTAAGCTCCCGCTCCCACCACCCAGAACGAATGTTCCTCCCGTCCAGCCACCATGATCCATCTCATGGTCAGCGACACCCTTGTCGTCCGGATTGTAAAATTCCCCGCCGAGGCTCTGGCCACCACTCCTGTGATCATTCCGTGCCACTTCAGCCTCGATCTCTTTGCACAAAGCCCAGAAGTTTTGATCGTGAGGCCCCCAAACATTGTGAGCGAGTTCGTGACACAAGACATTCCGTATAGTCTTGTAATCCCTGTAACCGTCATAGGTATCCGTTCTGAGGCGCAACTCGATCTTCGAGCCATGACCGGTATTCAGACCCAGTATAAAGGAACCTTCGAATTTCTCATACGGGTCCAGCTCGCCGAGGAGGCCGACCGAGAAGCCGTGTTTGCGCATGCTAGCTTTGATGCCGACGTCGTTGGCTAACCGCTCGAGGAAACGCTTGCTCTTTCCCGGGTCCGGGAGCTGCGGTAAAGGCTGGATGTCGTGGAAGCGGTAGCGCCCCTCGTCCATCTCTTTCGACACATCTCGATATTTGTTGGCTTTCACCATGCGACCCGCGTCCAAAGCTGCACGCCGTCGTTCCATGCGAGCTTTGCGCTCGGACAGATCGGACTCCAGCTCTTCCACCTCCGTTGTTGTTGCGCCCATGAGGACGATTTTCTTCTCTTGTAGCGTTCGAAGCTGGAGCGTCGGGTCCTTGAAGGGCGGTTTCAAGAGGCCGGTCTTGGGTGTAATGAGGAATTTTTGGTTGGCAGGCGGGATGTGCAACTCTTCGGCGACGGAGTCGGATAGGTCCTGTATTGTTGCATCCTCGGTGTAAAAGGAGAGGTTGACGGGTTTGCTATGGAGTAAGATTGTGATGCTGAAGAGCGCTGGCGGATCCTCTGCAGCCAGTTCCTCGTGTTCAGAGGCCGAGTCTACCGGTTTGTCTGGGATGCCATCGTTCACTGAAGTCATGTTGCTGGACTGCGCTGTGTTGTGTAGTTGCGATTCGCTTCACGTCTTGGTTGTAGAGGAGCTGTTGAGAGGAGTCAATGGAATCTCGCCTTCACTTACATGTACTGTGTGTTCAATAGCAAGCGCTGCACAACGGCCTTTGTGAGATAGATGGATTACATGTACAGTGGTTCTAAACGCTTCTGGACAGGCGCTGACAAACGCGTCATTTGCCTCTTTCATCGGACATCGAAAGGCCGAGTCTCCGGCTCGGCCCTTACTGTACACAAACAACAAGTACAGCAGCCTTTTACTCTCGACTCTCACTACTACACCATGTTCACACACAGATCGATATCCTCAGACCAGGTACTTGTGGAAATTGTGCTCGAGCAGCACTCGATGTGTTCGCATCCTAATTAAACAGCCTACGCTACGTAAAGCATTCACGACACAACCATGCGCCAGCTGAACCCATATCTCATCACCATCAATACCCAATACCAACCCACAGACACCCAACACGATCGCAACTGTCGTATAGTCATTATCGCCACCCATCCTCAACCGATCCGCACACCCCCAACCACTCATACCTCTAAACGCCTTCCGACATATTGAGCTTCGGATCCGCTCTGGCGCTGCTCACGCCACCGCGCCCACGAATAAGATACATAACGGCAAGACCGAAAGTAATCGCAAAGGCGACCCTGGAAGAGCACAAGAAAGTCAGCCGCAAATCTCATCTCAAAAAATTCGGCTGCGGCGTTGCCGCGTGTAACATACCAAGCGAAAGCACCAAAAGCGGTTGCGGCTTTTGCTGCGCTGCACACGTGCCCGAAGCATACTCTGTTGCCGAGCCAGACCGCGAGGGCGAGGAAGCCGGCGAACCAGAAAATCATCGTCAAGCCCTCGACTCCGGCGACGACGTAGGCATGGTTGGCTTTTGTTTCGGCGAAGCGCATGGGCACTACGATCAGGTAGGTGAGGGTGATGATTGTGAAGACCGAGCAGAAGAGCAGGAAGGCGACTTGTGAAGGCGCACCTGCATTCCAGTAGCCGCCCCACCAGTTGGCGACTGCGTTGTTTGTGTTAGTCTTCTTGTGTGCTTTGGATCATGACCGATGTGACGTGTAGCTTACCATAGGCTGTGAGTCCGAGTACGAGGATTGTAAGAAGTGCCTGGACGGCGCGGAGCGAGAGGAGGAAGGTCCGATTCTCGAAGAAAGCCATGTTGATTTGATACTGTGGTGTAGGTTGATGTGTGATTGACTGTCCTGGAGCTTGAGTCCACGAGACCGATGTGTGCGAGAAGAGTTGAGTAAAAGATGTCTTCCAAGCCTTTCTTTGTTGTGTCTCACTGTCGTCACTGTTCCAACAGGGCGTTCGATTCTGAATCAGATACCGTCGTCGACCAGCAGAGCTCTCGAACTTGGGGAAGTGTGGAGGATCGTCACTGAAGAAGGCGTTTGAGAAACGGGTTTGAGACCTATTAGTAGTACCCGCACGAGGCGATTGACTGGCAAAAGCGCGCGTGACTATTTGCTGTGGCGCGTAACACGCGTCAATAGGGCTGCGGTATGTCGGTCAAGAGGAATGCGATCGAAACAAAGGCAGCTCAGCCTCAATTTATGTATCAAGGTGCGAAAGCTTGGGAAATTTGTACAATAACGTCGCCAAACCTTCATGAGCAGTAGCGATGACTCCCTTCGACCTGTTTGCTCCATCGGCGTGACAGGCAGCACTGATAATATTGATTTTGTTCTGCAGGGCATGACGCCAGCTGATCACTTGGAAATGGCCTGATCGCATCCCAGTCGCCTGTTTTTCGAGGAGATCGGCGGTGTCGCAGCCGCCCGAATTGCTGGGCGCACGCATCTGCCAATACTTTTCTCGTGGGAGCTGAGGTGGCGGAGCTGAGGTGGCACGGTGGCAGGGCTGAAGTGTGTCTCGGGTTAATCATCATAGGATCACGACGACGTGGATGGAGTGACGAAGAAATTAGACTCGCAGCTCTTCCGAAGCTGGCTGTCGCGAACATGGCGTAGCACGAGAACTTGCATGTGGCGCCGATGACTTGCAAGTTGCAGGTGCGTAGAGTACTACTGATGAGTTTAACGAAAATGTCTACCTTGTCTGTAACACTATCGGGTACTGACATGCTGAGTACATGGTGCATACGTTGAGTAACACTGTCAAATCGTCAGGTTGAACCTAGGCTCACCGCTGAGATATTGCTTTCCAAGACGTTTTGGTTGACAAGACTGTTCACAGTCTCGAGCGGTTGAAGTGTACAATCCGCTTGTAGGTCTATCTAATTAAGCTCTTCTCTTCTCACAGTCGGTCTTGACTTCGGATGATGCATCACCATCGAGAAGACAGAAGCCGGTCTCATTCGATGGGCTCGCATTTGGACTTAATTGACTGTTCACAGTGGGTCACCATTGAAAGTTCTGTGAGCAGCTATGTCTCCGTGAACCTGTCTCTGACATACATTATCGGAGCTCATCCTGAGTCTCGCTTGGGGTATCTCGCCACCGCTGGAAAGCTATCGTACACTCGGCCCGTATCTGAACATGAGGCCTCTAATCTCGCGACTACTTCTTCGCCTTCTTCGCTACCGGCTCCGGGTAGTCGGCGCCGATCTCCTCGAAGAATTCAGCTTCGCTGATGGTCTCGACCTTGGCATCGGTGGCATCGTCTACCTTCTTGCCAGGCTTTGTGCCGACGACAATGAAGTCGGCTTCAGTAAGCTTCGAGACAATCGTACCACCGTAAATCTCAACGGTCTGGGTGAAAGTCTTGTGATCCATGTGGTGCAAAGTGCCGGCCAACATGCATTTCTTGCCGGCAAGAGATCCAGAAATTCCTTCCGGGACAGCAGTCTTCTTGCTGACTCTCTTCGCAGCACCCTCTCCGTTGGCGCCCTTGTCCTTCTTGGAAGTCTTGACCTTCTTGGGTTCGGGCTCGCCGTCTGTGTCATCGCTGGGTGCGGTAGACTGGCCGCTGAGAAGAGGTTAGAGCGTGTACAGGATGGGCAACAAGTGTGAGCACATACACATCGTGGTAAAGCAGGCCTGGAGAAACGGTACAACCGCCGACGTGAGCGGCCTCACGAGCAGTCTCAAGATCGGTGTATGCGACCTGGGGGTTTGCGGCGAGGTTGTAGGGCGAGATGACCAAATAGATCGTAGTAGGGATGGGCTGCTGGCCGGCCATTGTTGCGGGCTTGTGGGTGGGTGGACGATGTGATGTTTTTGTTGATGCGATTATTGTCGGCGGTAGAGCGAATGAGGTGGAAACTGGCCAAAGGAGCGAGCTGTGAGCGCGCAAAGAAGCGCGGTGGCGGCCCGGTGAAGATTGTCGCGTTGGAGAGGAAGGAGCGACCAGGCACGTTCTAGGCACCCGTCGACTTCAGACGCACTTCAGGCTTCGCACAGCGACTTCCCAGCGATGGAGATGAATTGGATGCGTCTCTTCGAAAATCTCTTGTTGAGTACGTCGCGACGATTGTCTGCATAATTGTGTGTTTCTGTTCTCGTAGAGTCAGCAGCAAGCCATCATTGCGTCGCTAGCAGTGAGACTGTGGGAAGATTGAGAAAAGTTGTGTGAGCATTTGGCTAGATCAGCATTACATTACAGCTCATCGTCGGTGTCCTCTTCTTCCTCTTCTTGTGCAGGAGGTGGGCCAGACGCCTTCGCGCTGCGCAATCCCTTACCCTCGTCACTATATGGTGCTCTTCGAGCGAAAGGCAGCTCTCTACGAGGTGGTAGATCGACTTCCATCGCGCTCACATCCTTGCTTCTACCATCACTTACCATCTCCTCAGCACGACCTTGGCGCACTGCAGCGGTCGACGCAGATTTCTTCGTTGGTGCAACCTTTGGTGGAGCGGCAAATCCATCATCGCTACCCTCATCCTCCGTCTCTTGCTCTGGCGTTCGCTGGCCTTCTTCATCTTCGTCGTCTTCTTCTACGTCGTCGCCGTCGGCATGCTCGTCCGCTGAGTCAAGGTTCAAAGCAGATGCATTCTGTTCTTCCAACGTCGGACCATTGGCTTTGCGTTTGCCACGCGACGAGGCACCAGCCTGACGACTTTGAGTTTTGGACGTCGCATTGATCTCACGTTGCTGGTCACGTATCTTAGCTCTCTTTGTATCGAGTAACGCCGCACACTTTCGCAACAGCTGCTCCTCGTGCTCTTTTTTTGCCTTGACGAGCTCGTCAAGCTGGTTGGTGAGGCTGGCGACCTGTACGTGCTGAGACGCCAGAGACGCCTGAAGTGTCGCAAGTTCACCGCGGAGCTCGTCTGAAGACGCGACAGCAGTTTCAACCCAATCGAATGCACTGACTTCTTCCCGTTCGTCGTCCCGACTGAGGCTGATGGAGCCCAGGCGTCTGACAACGTCACCGAATTTCTTCCGCAACGACAGTGTACATGTCTCACCACTGACAGCCGCTACGATTTCCAGCCCTTCGATGGCGTTTAGGTTGACTGCCGCCCGTTCCTGAAGCAGAGTGTAGGCAAGGACGTCTTTCCATTCGTCGTCATCGCCAGTGTAGTTGCTGGCTTGCAGAGCTGCCATGCCGTTGTGTTTAACCGAGCCATGATATAGATGCTCGTGCTCAGTGGCCACAAGCTTCAGATCGAATCGCCTTGTTTTGCTCGTTTGTGTGACGTTCACGAGCAGATGGGATGGAGAGTCGTCTGTGCGGCGGACACGCAGAATATGCGTAGCAGGCGCCATCGAGCCGAGGAGAGGGTGGGTCGGCAGACTTTTGCTTCTGGGGATCGCGGTTAGACTCTAGCTGAGGAGAGATGAGACAGGGGACGGAGTCGACGGAGTGTACCTGGCGGGGATATGTGGTTTTGTTTACGGGACGTGTGGAGTTTTCACGCCGACGCGATGCCGTGACGATTACCTTTCACAGCTTTAGGCAACGACCGTGAGACCCTGGCTGCCTAGTTACCGGTTGTAGGTGGGCGGCAGAAGTGAAGCGGTTTGTTCATGCACTTGTTTAACGTATGAGCGAAGCGGAGTGAGGTAAGATGTACTGTAGTAGAGGTAGTATTACGGTTACATCACATGCTCGTGCCACCAGACTCCTCACCGGCGCAGTGTAGGCAAGCAGGTAGGAACGTTGAATGATGTCGCACAGTTCCCGGAATAATAATGCACATGGCAGGATATGACAGCGTCAGACTGACAGGGCATGACAGAAAAAGGAGACAAAAACATGACTTCGTTGCGCATTTAGTAGCATGCGACTCGCGAAGCTTGGAAGGCTGGTGCGTGCCTGTCGCCGGCCGCCTCGAGCTCGAAAGGGTCCCTTCAAGCCCTCGCTCGCGCTCCAACCTCTTCCGTCCCGCCTTCCGTACCACACTAGCGTCGACGTCTTTGACACCGACCGCATCCTCAGGAGAGGCCCACCCACCGACCGACATATCCGCTGCGTGCATGTCGCGCGCCAGCGATCGTCCCTACACCACCGCCGCTCTGCCTTCCACCGCTGGACCGACACGACGCGCAACGCCGCAACATGGCGCCCGCCATGGAAAGCTGGGACGACGACGATGACCTTCAAGGCGAATTTCAGGGCTTTGGAATTAGCGTGGGCACCGCGCAGGGAAGCATCTCTTCGCGCCTGAGCGTGTGCTCCGAGTCCGTGGCCGGCGACGACGACTGGAACCTGGTGCTACAACCCAATGATGAACTGTCCACCACTAAAGCCTTGCAATCCGCCAAGCACGCTGGCATACCGCTGCCTGCCGGCATACCCTCGAGCGCGTTGCTGGGCGGCACTATCAAACGACTGGGAAAGAAAACTACCAAACAGAAGGTCGAGGACGACTGGGACAACGACATGGACATGGGTGAGGCGCCTCTGACGCTGAAGCCTCGACAGGCCGAAGCTCCCACTGGCTTCGGGGATGATGATGGTTTCGACGAGTTTGAAGCCGATTTCGAAGGCAGCCTCGGGACTCGTTTCGCAGGCACCAAGCACGCTGATGCGCGAGAGTCCTCCGTGTCTTGCATGAGCCCTAGCGTCGGCTCACCGATGGTAGAGGACAGTGATCAAGATGAAGCCGGTGGACTTGATATCCCGGAGGGACCACTCGACTTTGACGCCATCCTGAAGAAAAGGCGTGCCGCCGAAGCTGATCTCTCCGAGGCCAGCGTTCCCAGTCCTGTCATCGAGCAGCCATCAACATTGAATCTACACAAAAAGTCCAAACTACTGGCCGACACAAATGAAGATTTCATGGAAGGTCTTGACTTCGGTGGCCTTCCATCACTTAACGTACAGAAACGCACATTCAACAAGAATGTCAAGATTAAGGATGCTAAACCGGCAGCACCAGCGCCGAGGGTGTCAACAACCTTGAACTTCCATGACAAGCCGATTGACCGACCTACGCACATGCGGTCACACCTGCCACGACCCGTTTCAGGATCCAAATCTCACTCTCGTCTCGAGCCGGTACTGGAGAATGGCACGTCGACTATCACACGCGAGCGTCGCCATCAGGTCGCGTCTGGCAACTCCTCCCTTCTACGCAACAAGCGATCTGCGCCCGCGCTGAGAAGCCAGGCACAGCAATCATCTGTTGCACGACCGCCGGCGTCTCTCCTACCCTCGGTCATGCAGCCTACTCATGCAAGTGCACAGAGAGCAATGCCATACCATCTGAGGCGAGAGTCCGATCCCAACAACCGCCGTGGAGCCCAGTCGCCTCCCATGCGATCACATTCTCGTCTGTCGAACACATTTGTGCCTGACACGCCATCTCGTGTTGCAAGACCACGTGCGGACATGGCCCCCGCTGCCTTGGCCCGGGAAGCCCAAGCCAAGAAGAACTTGACAAAGCCTTCGCGGCGACGAAATTTCGGCGACGGTAGCGAGCTGGAGCATTTTGACGACTTGCGAACTAACACTGAGAAGGAATCGAAATTTACAAAACAGCCAATTGCCAGAGGACCTCCCAAGTTGAGGCATACCTACAGTCGTTCCGATGTGAATATCAAGGATCCCATGAAAAGGATCCCTATTGGCCCAGACCGTATGACCACGCCAGCACCGCCTAGGACGCCAGCTAGTCCAACCAGAGGTTTCAATGATGGGCCGAGTTCTACCCCGAGTTACCTACGCGACACTGCGGCTTCTAGAATAGCTCGCGAGTCGAGGGTCCCTAATAGCATTCCAAGACCACGGAGCGAAGGTGGACCACTCCAGCCTGTAAGCACAAACTGGAAGGCACAAGTTGCGGCACGGAGCCCGCACACTTCGCCGTCTACTCTCAAGAAACCGAAGAAGATACAGCCACACCTCATCAAGGGCATTGGAATCCACATTGCGAAGAGTAAGTGTACAACTAGATCATGTCTCCAACCATCTTACTGACTCATGATTGCAGCTGAGAAAGGCATGACCTATAACCCGCTCACCCTCTGTTGGGAGGGTAATGAAAATACACTTTCGCATTTCGACATTCCTCCACCGCTCGAAACACCGACCCCTACCAGCAACCAGCCCCAAACCTCTTACATGGACCGCATGGACACCCTTCCGCCACCGTCCGCAAGTCCGCCTAGACCAGCGCTCATCGCACCAATGTCTGCGGCCACGAATATGCAGGTCAACGGCGGTATGGTCTTTGATCCGCAACAAATGAAATGGCTGAAGATCCGAAATGGCCGCGACGTTAGCGGACAGATGTCACCAGCCATCACTGACGAAGAGGAAGAAGATGTCTTCGCCGGCCTAGAGGATCTCAAAGATTCCGTCCCGGCGTTCGGCCCCAGCGGTAGCATCACTGGCATGCAAAGTCCTGTCTCCATGGCCAACACTGGCCTAGGTGAAGTCCACGAAGAGTTCGACCTTGGTCCTCGCTTCATCCACACGCAGCGGGATGAGGAAGTGACCTGGAGACGACGTTGCGAAAGCTGGTTCCCAGTGCAAGGTGGGCCCAGAGTCGAGGACGACCGATGGCGCTGGGCAGCGAGGGATGTCTTAACCCCGCCGGGCCTGGCCATGTGAACAGGCGAACGAGCAATGCAGTCCCCTGGGCCACACAGACCACACTAACGAAAAAGCTCTCGTATCTAATCTTTCCTCCCCTCCCCGTGGGGAGAACTGGGCGCCGCAACACACTCCACTACAGGGCTGGAGTTGTAGAAAGAACTTTCGGGGCAAAACAAAAAGGGGTCGGAAACCCGACCAGAATCTCGGCCATGTGCATAGCGGGAACGTTTTTTTTTTCTTTAACGATGAAGCCACGATTTTTTATTAACGACCGACCACGGTCGCGGCCCACGACTTCGGCCGCAACCGTTCGGATTGATGTGATGGGAAATCAAAAGATACGGAGAATTTGGACAGTTGTTTTACAGTTTTTTTATTCCTTTCTTCCGCTCTCTAATAGAGAGCGTGCTCTACCCTTTTTTTTAGTATCGCAAAACAGGCCAGATTTTCTGCCTCTTTTCCCTCCTCTACCCTTTACTCGTTTCCTCGCTTCTGTATGTCTCTCGTTTTTGCATTCATCTGATGATTGATGTTGTGAGCGAAAGTGCGAACAGCACGATACAGCATTGCGCATGTGCATGTGCATGTGCATGTGCAATCCTAGCCTACAGGTATTTCTTGATCACTAACTATAACGAGCGCTTGATGGTGCGTGTTGACACTAGGTACTAGGTACTAGGTACTTCCCTATGTTGTCATATGATGTTGCGCCCCGTTTCTTTCATGCTGTGCCTGGCTACCTTGATGCTCTCGGCTACATGTATAGGTAGTTAGCCACGGCGAATTGATGCCTGGGACCTGTTCGCTGCGGCTTCCGACCCAACTTTTCTGAACAAGACTACCTATCTTATCCTACGAGCCACGAAAGGGAAAAAAAATGAGTCCATGGCAAGATGAGACAGGCGAGGAAAGTTTCGTTGGAAGATGGGATGGGATGGGAAGGGGAGGGGAGGGAGAGGAAGAGGGATATGCGTGTGTTTGCGTGTTTGTGCGTGACAAGGACGATCAGGTTCAGTAGTGGTGGTGTTTCATATTCATGACGTTACTTCTGATGCTGCTGCTGATGCCGCTCATGCTGCTAAAAAGCGAATCAAAAAAAGAAAATGCAGCAAGAAACAAAAAAAGACCATTGGGTATCTATGAGCGCGCTCAGCCGGAGTGATCAAAAAAGGTCCATGTAATCCCCATTCCCTTGCCCTCCTCTTTCCTTTTCAATTCTTTCCTTTTCAAGAATCAACACACTGGCAGTCCTCCGCCGCCCCGACAGTACCGAGCATACCACTCAGCATAGACGGGCAGCGATCGCCCATCCTCCTGCCGCCAGGGCACTGCAACACCGTCCCCCACAAGCGCTCCAGATCGTAGCCCCAGAGCGGGTTCTCCTCGCCCGTCTCGGTGAATCGGCGCCTCAGACCAGCGTACAGCGCCGGTCCGTTAGCGCGGATGCGCGCCGCCGACGCGATGAACTGCCCGCGGTACGTCGGGACCATGTCGGCGCACTCGGAGCCGTTGTTGGAGTCGCGGAAGACGCTCTGCAGCAGTTGTGGGTCCGGGTTCCAGGTCGAGTGGTCGCGGCAGCCGGTGCAGGAGGAGCAGAGGGTGCTGGTGTGCCAGAGGGAGAGGAAGCCGGTCTGCGGCATGAAGTACTGCGTGATGCGCGGGCGCATGTACCAGGGGTCGTGCATTTCGGCCTGCAGGAAGAGGGTGTGGTCCGCGAGACCGGTCGCGTTGTCGTAGTTGTCTAGGATGTGGTGGAGGTAGGTCTCGCCTTCGCGGCCTACATTGGGGAGTTCGGTGACCTGGACGGAGGTCGAGGGTGGTAGGCCGAGGGTGAGGTTTTGCTGGAGCTCTGCGATGGGCGAGTCGGTGGCTTTGGCGTAGAGGATGACTCTTTGGGCTAGTGGGGCGACGTTGGGGAGTACGAGGAAGGAGGTCAGGGTGTTTATCAAGTCGGGCAGGGACTCGTCGTGGTATGAGACGACGATGTCGAAGGATCTGGACTCCGTCTCTGGTGCCGAGGGATAGGGGTTGATTTCGCGGTCAGCGACCGCAAGAGAATGCTGCAGGGCCTTGAAGAAGACGCACAGCCAACCGACGGCAGCCAAGCTCAACAATGTCACTCGCAATATTTGCCAAGCCGAAAGCTTACCAGAGCAACGAGCCCGGCTCTGCATTCTCCCATCTGCAGTCATGGGCTCGGACTCGAGGAGTCCCAATTCTCTTTCATGTCCAGCTGCCTGCAAACCTAGCAGCTTCCGCCACGTCGGTCTGTTGGACATGCGCAAGAAACTTTCGGCGGTGTCGGCGTCCTCGACGTACGTGCTCGATACAAGAGCGATCAGGAAGGCTGCAAGAAATGCAAAGACTTGCCAGCCCGAGACAACAACTGCGTGTCCAAGTATTGCATTGCCGCCGAAGACAAGCCCGACGAGAGCGGGTGCGTCTACAGTCAGATCATCGATATGATGCTCGTCTGAGATGCTTTGCGGCCGCATGAATAACGAGCCACTGTTTGCCAGTGCAATGCCACCGACGATCGCGTTGATGGAAAGCATGACGGGAGCCATACCAAGATCGAAACCCATAGCCTTGGGAGTCTCCGAGATCCAAGCAGCGGCAACCACTGGTAGAAGTGAAGCCAAAAGCACCCAAAGAAGGCCGTCCTCGGTCTCTGTTTCATCCTCGGTGTCTGGTGAGTCGACCCGTTGTGACAGGACATGGCAGCAATGTGAGGCGATGTGAGTTCCCAACGCCAGCAACACTATGCCGAATCCAGGCGGCGTGAGGCGGTAGTCGTTGAGCAAGAGGGCAAAGATGCAGACAGCAAGAAGTGCAGTCCGTGTCGCTGTGAGTCGATTTGGACGCAGCAGAAATGCACACACGGACGTCGCGCATGCAGGAGCCAGAGCCAGAACCAGTGCCAGACACAGGATGCTCGGCAGGTGGAAGAAGGACTGGTAGGCAGCGAATAGAGAGACGACCGCGAAGACGGTGCTAGCAAAGCTCCAGACGTGTGACCACGTGGGAGACTTTAGTCGCAGACAGCCGTTTCTGGCTGTATGCCACAGGTCTTTCCAGCCATGTTCGCAGGCGCGTCGTTGAAGTCGTATCGCAACAGCCACGAGCAGCTGTGGTATTAAAATGTGATAAGGAAAATGTTGGTGTCGGTCTCGGATTAGGTAATTTGTCGTGACGATTGCAGCCGAGGCAGTGAGGAGCCATATCGAGGGAGACCAGTTGGCAAAGGAGAGGTTCATATCCTGGCCTAAGCGAACGGCAGAAGTCTTCCAAGCCATGGATGTTTTAGTCCATGTATGTAGTATTCGTCCAGTGCGCGCGCAGAGAGATCCCGCGTGCAGTTCCAACGGCTGGCCGACAGTAGAGCAGATAGGAGAACCCTGGTAAGCGTGGGTAAATTAGGTGAAGTAGGTGCTGTATCGATCAATCGCCTTGGTATCGGGAGATATAGGGCATGACCTTGGCGGAGGAGTACAGTCAGTTGCGACCAAGGACGCGGGTTAGGAACGATTAAAGACGGCGGGGAGGAGGCTTGGAGATGGAAAGAATTCGGGCGCCTAAAGCATGAGTGTCGCAAAGGGAATTGGGCGTGCTTCATACACGCGCGGCTTTGAGCGAAGGATGAAGGTAGACAGGTAGTTAGCTCCATGCTCGCTCGCTAGGACCACGCCGTGGGCTTAGCTGGGCTCAGCTGAAGTTGCAGGTATGGACCCAGTAGTAGTAGTAGCATTTAATATTATCATTTGCTGTAACAACCGTGGTAGTGCTGTTGGTTCTACTCGCAGGATGGATGATCAACAACAACTCGCTGTACAGCCACTCTCATCAGCACACATACCACAGTATGCTCGTCGTGTCCGTGAGCACGTTCGTCGGTGGTGCGACGCTCAGGGGCTTGCCAGCGCCTCCAAAAGCCATGCCTCAATAATAGCGAACACCCAGAGGATTGCCTGTTTCGTCCAACAACTCAATGGCCGCAGCAGTGGCAGTGATGCAGATTACGCCATGCGTCGGTGAACAACCCTGCAGCAACAACAATCGTTCGGCAGAGACAGCACGCCTTGAGGCTTGCGGCCACCTCGCCTGGGACGGACGGGCCAAGGCCCATGTGGAGTGGATACAATCGATGTGGACACCAACGACACCCTGGAAACCATCTTCACCGACTTGGATGGAACGAGGCTGAAAAGTAACGCCGAATAATCAGGCGGCAGCTTAATATTGTCGCGAGCGTAACCGAGTGCTGTGAAGTGAAGTTCTGGGGAAAGCTCTCAAGGTCCCTTGGTCAGGGTCAGAAAACAGCCACAAGTCGTGTACCAAACCAACGATCAACGGAGAAATTACGTACTACCACGCAGCCACGTCTCCCATCGTCAATCCTCCCAATTATAGCTCCTCAAAATCCCTCAAAACACAAAATGCCACCTACAAAAAAGAAAGTTGCTGCCTGGAAGATTCAAGCACCTCACTAACGACTCTTGTCTCAAACTCTCAATCCTGTAGTCCCACCGACCCTTTACACTTGGACAGCATGCGGCAGGCAGGCAGCGCCGATTGGCGTCTGTTACGAAAGGGCCAATGGGCCCGCTGACTACAGTGCCTTAGTCCCGACCGTTGCTCGACACCTCGCTACCACGCGGCGGCGTCAATTACCTTAAGGTTAAAGGCACAGTCTAAGCGAGAGAGGACGGACACAATAACTAGTTCCACACTTTCCAGCGTGCATGCGAATATGCGATGTGATGTGATGTGCTGTATGCGGCCGAAACTACTTACTGCCACTGCTACATAAGTAAGACACATTATCGACACGTACTAGTCGGTGGAAGGCAATAGGTAATGCTAACGATATGGCAGGCAGGTAGGTACATGTAGCCTTGCTCGTTTGCTCACAAATCATCACCGGCAGAGTTTGAAATTCTTACCTACCTTACCTTACCACCTTACCTCATGTTGTTGCCTACATACCTGCCGTTTACAAGCGGCCTTATTATTTCCAACCAAACCGCAGTAACGACATCCGGAGTCTTCGCCGGCGGTTTTATGGTTTTTTCTTTTGTCCTGTGGCCTGTTGCCCGTTGATCACGCAGCCCCAGCAGGGTCAAGGCAAGAGTGGGTTTTGAGTAGTTGAGCCACCCTACCCTACCACCAACTAACTAGCCAACTGAATACGAGAATCCTGTGAATCCTGCGATCGACAAAAAAAACCCAAACACAGCCTCGCTCGATGCTTTGCTTGCCTTGCCTTGCCTTGCCTTGCGCCCCGCCGGCCGCTGCTTCTTCGGTGTCAACCTGGAATGGAGTGGCAGACCAAGGGACAGACAGACACTGACGTACTGACTACAGTACATTTTTAAATCATACCTACAGTAGGTAGGTAGTCGTTCAGATCAGAAAAGGCGATGTATAAGAAAATGGACGACAGCGGATACATAGAATAGCATGTCAAAGGGGAAGGCATGGAAAACACTGGAATTCAATAGGGTACACTACCTACTACAAAACAAAAGGAGGGAAAAAAACCAAAACCAGAAACCAAAACCAAAGAAAATCAACAAATGCCTCGCCATCCAGCCCTGAGCGCCTGGAAATGCAACTTTTGTTTTTTGTTTTTGAGCACACCTCTTGGAAAACCAATGCTCACGCCAATGTACCGCGTCCGGGTATTCCCAATGCCAGTGACAGCCCCATAGGTAGTGGTCATCTGCCCCAATGCTCTGACAGCCTTCAATCGTCGTGGGGACTATCTAGTCTCAGTCATGCGTGGAAAAGCCCACTGTCCGACAGACACTCACATGTACTGTGATTGAACAGTACAGTTTACCTAGCACCAGGCAAGCTGAATCCGAAACCAGGCACAGCCGGCGGAGTAGCGACAGCCACCGGCTCCGGCCTGACCACCTGCTGGTAGCCACCAGGCGGCATGCCACCGTAACCACCTCCAACATCATCGCGGTTGTGATGGTGGAAGCGCCCGCCTCTCCTGCCCTTTCCTCCGCCGCCGTGGTGTCCTCCGTCGTGCTTGTGGTGCTTGTTGCCCATGGGGGCGCCATCGGGGGCAACACGCTTGCTCATTGCCTTCGAGCTGACACCGGCACCGATCTCGATGTCTGGCTCCTCGATCGCCATGCCGGCTTCCAGCTGGCGACCGCCGGTGCCTCCGTATTCTGCAGTCAACATCCACTTCAGGTCGGCCTCGGTCAGGCGCGCGATGGGGATGACCGACTCGCCCTTGGAGTAGTCGAAGCACTCGCGAGGTCCGAAGCCTACGCCCCACTTGGTCTGGCGGGCAATAGCCATGGTCTCGCGGTCGTTGGCATTTTGCAAGGCCTCGACGCCAGCTTTGGCGTTGAGAGTATGCTCGCGCGTGGTCATTTTGACAAACGCGTGGCGTTTTTCCTTGTTCGGAATGCAAGAAGCCACTTCACCGAAACGTGAGAAAAGCTCGGCGATATCTTGTTGGGATCCGTTGGCACCACCCACAAAGAGTGTGCGAGAGAAGACACGAATGTGGTCTGGTGGAAGGCTAGAGTCGAAGAAGACGTTCTTGGGGCCGTGGCTGGAGCCGTTGGGCGCCATGCTGCCGCCGGTGTTGCGTGTCGGCGGCGAGCGTTGCCTATACCTGGCCTTGTCGCGGCCACCACGGCCTCCACCGCCACGTTGGTCTTGCTGCTCAGGACCTTCGTATGCGTTGTAACTTGGGCTTCCTCTTCCTCCGCCGCGACGTTCCCTGTCCGGGCTTCTGCTGCGGTCTCTGCCTCTGTTGTATCCATCATAACCTCCACTCTGTTGGTGCTGCTCTTGCTGTTGCGGCACCGGTGCCTGCTCCATCACCTGGTCATTGAAAGCCTGCAGAATAGGGCCCCACTGCTCCATAGGCAGTCCGCCCTTCTGTAGGTCTTGCAACAACTTCAGAGCCTGCATCAGCTTCGCGCTGTCATTGACAATGTTCTGGGGAAGAATGCTGCGCAGCGGACCCAGTGGGTCGGCCGGCGGGGCTGCCGCTGGTGGCGGAGGCGGAGCTTGAGCGAAGGTCTGAGGGATCGAGGCCGGCTGTTGGGGTGGGAAACCAGGGAAGTTGGGTGGAGGCTGGAACCCGGCCATATTGAACGGCGGTGGTTGTGACAGCGGCGCCTGGAAAGCCGGAGCGGCCTGCTGAGGGAATTGCGGGTTGGGAGGGAAGCCATTACCGAACATGGCGGCGAGCTGCGGTGGGAGTAAAGCCGGCGGTGCAGGTTGAGGCTGCGGCGGCGGCGGCTGATGCTGAGATACCGGTTGCGGCGGCGTTGGCTTCGGGGCGGCATTCGCAAGGGCGGCGAGGATGCTGTTCACATCTGCAGGCGGCGCCTGGAAGGATGGAGTCGGCTGGGGTGCTTGCGCTTGCTGAACATTGCTTCCGCTGTAGTCTTCCAGCGGCTCGCCCTTTCTTTTCAAAATCCCTTGATCATACAGTCGCTGAGGCGGATAGCCGACAGGAGTGTGAACCGGCCTGGTAGGAATGGGTGCTCTGAACTTCTCGCCGCCGCTTGACTGCTTACTCTGGTCCTGTGCACGGGGTGTGCCGTTACCATTCACGTTGGCTACGGGTTGAGGCTCAGCAAGCTTCTTCCTGAAGTCTTCCAGTAGCTTGACGGGGAACGTGCTGGCACGCTCCCAGATGGCGATCATGTTCTCAAGTTTTGGCTTTTGATCAGCCGGGATGACTTTGACGATATCGTCGATGAGAGCAGGCATCAGCTCGGTGATGCGCTTTACAGCGGCAGGATACGTGCCCGGCTCTCCTCTGCCTTCGATCTGGAGGTCCTGGCCAGATTTCTTTGCAGACTCGATCCACATGCGAACCACACTGTCTATCACATACAGCGCACCCAGCTTGTGAGTCGATGGCGCTTTCTTAAGAGCGCGATACATGCACTGTGTGATGTGCTGTTCGGCCTGAACATTGGTCATGCTGAGATTGGTGATGGCGCTGATCTTATTCCTACTTGCGCCAGGCGGTTTCAGCTGGTTGAGGGATGCCAGCATGGGCTCCAATTCACTTAGAGACGGCGCTGCCATGATTGCGATTGCGTGTGCGCTGGCCTAAGAACGTGCGGAAGCCTACTGCGCGTGTTTGCTACTGCGTCGCGAATATGCAAGTCTACACTTGGGTGATGACTTAAAAGAGACCAGATCTACAGTCAGACTGTGTAGTCAGTAACAAACCGTGAGGATTATGTTCACTTGTGAGTTGAGACCGCTGAGTATTCCAGGTGGACTGTGCGTGTTGTGGACGGAGTTGCTGGTGTGCTGACGTTCCAGATGTCGCGTGCGTAGAGGCGAGGGAAGTGTCCTTTTCCTGTGGGAGCAGCGCGCTTGTGTTGTACAGGCTCCGATTGGTGTTTGATGTTTGATGTTTGATGGTAGGATGGGAGATGCTGGTTGAAGGAAAGCCCCGTTCTCTCTTTGTCCGTGTCCGTGTCTCTCTGTCTGTTCTCTGTTCTGGTTGCTGGCGGTATAGGCCAGTACTAGTCACGAGGTTAATGCACACTCAGACAGCGAATGCTGGCGTGTGAAAAGGCGCGGTGCAGATCGTATGACGATTGGTGATGGAAGGGAGTGGTGAAGGAGTCTGCCAGGTGAACGAGGCCGGACGAAGGGGGATCTCTGTCGAGGGTGGTGGGCAGGATCGGATAGCAGCGGTCAGCTGACAGTATGCTGGCCAAGAAGCAGTGCTGGGCTTCGGGAGGATGGGGTGATAGATTGATGTGGACGAGGGCTGGGAGGAGTGGTGATGTGCTGCGTGAAAGTACCAAGTGAACCAAGTGAAGGGCTTTTGCGCCAGCTGCTGCCGCCGCTCCGAGCACGTGCCGGGCGAGCGTAAATATGGGAGTACCCGGGACCTCGGACACGACCTTGTTGGAAGAAGAATATTTCTTGGCCTTTCGTTTTGGCTCCACCGGCCGACCTGCATTGCCGCAACGTGCGCCGGAAGCACAATAATAATACAGTACTGTAATAGTTCAAGTCTATACTTACTGCTTATACGTCAGCACAGGCTTGAAGCGTGCTACATATAACATATGCTTTCGCAGTGATAGCAAGCCACTCACATGACTTTGGCAATGCCCAAAGAATAACAACCGATGTCAATAATGTCAATCAATGTCAATGATCAATAATATTGCCGAGACAATCTTTGGTGAGATCTCCGTGCAGCGCCGACCGGGCATGGTCAAAGCACACCCGAGTCGGTCGGAGAGAGATGGCGTTGGTTGAGTCGTTCTCCCGCATGACATCCGCGTTGCATTCCGGCGGCCTTCAGGACTTTATCTTGCTTCACCTTCCTACCTCTCCCATCCACCCATCCACCACCCCGCCCATCAATAACAATGGCCGTCTCCAGCATCTCCAAGACTGCGCTCCGCCGCGCCATGGCCGGCAACACCGCCTTCAACGGTGCCAGGACCTACGCCAGCAAGACCGCCGTAAGTCCTGCCCCAAATCATCCCTGAGCTCCATTGCGAACTCTGTTTGCGACTGCGCCAATGCTGCCCACCAACACACACTGACCACTCTCCTCCTCCAGTCCCTCAAGGAGACCTTCGCTGCCGGCCTCCCCGAGAAGATCGAGCAGATCAAGACCCTCAAGAAGGAGCACGGTTCCAAGGTTATCGGCGAGGTCACCCTCGACCAGGTCTATGGTGGTGCCCGTGGCATCAAGTCCCTCGTCTGGGAGGGCTCCGTCCTCGACGCTGAGGAGGGCATCCGTTTCCGCGGCAAGACCATCCCCGAGTGCCAGGAGATCCTCCCCAAGGCTCCCGGTGGCACTGAGCCCCTCCCCGAGGGTCTCTTCTGGCTCCTCCTCACCGGCGAGGTTCCCTCTGAGCAGCAGGTCCGCGACCTGTCCGCCGAGTGGGCCGCCCGCAGCGAGCTCCCCTCGTTCGTCACCGAGCTCATCGACCGCTGCCCCAGCGACCTCCACCCCATGGCTCAGTTCTCCCTCGCCGTCACCGCGCTCGAGCACGAGTCCAACTTCTCCAAGGCCTACGCCAAGGGCATGAAGAAGAGCGAGTACTGGGAGCACACTTTCGAGGACTCGATGGACCTCATCGGCAAACTCCCCAACATTGCCGCCCGCATCTACCGCAACGTCTACAAGGATGGCAAGGTCCCTGCCACCCAGAAGGACAAGGACTACTCCTACAACCTTGCCAACCAGCTTGGCTTCGCTGAGAACAAGGACTTTGTCGAGCTCATGCGTCTCTACCTGACCATCCACACTGACCACGAGGGTGGCAACGTCTCTGCCCACACCACCCACCTGGTCGGCTCCGCCCTCAGCTCCGCCTACCTCTCCCTCGCCGCCGGCCTTAACGGTCTTGCCGGTCCTCTCCACGGTCTTGCCAACCAGGAGGTCCTCAACTGGCTCACCCAGATGAAGCAGTCCGTCGGCTCTGACCTCTCGGACGAGAACATCAAGAAGTACCTCTGGGACACCCTCAAGTCTGGCCGTGTCGTTCCCGGTTACGGCCACGCCGTCCTCCGCAAGACCG
>Ga0265797_10003178_pt1 | contig 26671 bp, 23 predicted proteins | sample P2T30metagenome_FD_192433 | JGI IMG/M metagenome (GOLD analysis project Ga0265797, IMG submission 192433) | Plant litter microbial communities from East Loma Ridge, Irvine, California - P2 T30 | ecosystem: Environmental > Terrestrial > Plant litter > Unclassified | place: USA: California... | reverse complement strand
GCGCGGCCGACGAGCCGGGCAACCAGGAGACGATGACCCTGCTGCGCCGCAGCTTCCATACGCTCAAGGGCAGCAGCCGCATGGTGGGCCTGGAAGTCTTCGGCGCCACCGCCGCCGCGATCGAGCGCGTGATGAACGTCTGGCTGGCCGACAACCGCGCAGCCACCGCTGACCTGCTGGCGCTGCTCGCGCATGCCTATGCCGAACTCGATGCCTGGGTCGCCGAACTGGCCGCCGGCCAGCAGCCGGCGCGCGATGGCGCGGCGCTGATCGACGCCGCGGCGCGGGTGCAGGAGGGCGGGGCATTTGCATTGCTGGCGCCGGCCGCCGAGGTCGAGGCCGAGGCCGAACCCGACGTTGTCGCCGAAGCCGAAGCCGAATCAAAAGCCGAACCAGAAGCCGACCCAGAAGCCGACCCTGCGCCAGTCCTGGACGACATCGTCGCGCCGGATGCGCTGACCCTCGATGCGCTCGACCTGGACGACATTCCGCTGCTCGACGCGCCGCTGGGCATGCCGGGCGAGGATGGCGTGCGGCGCGTGGGCGACCTGGCGATTCCGCAGGCCCTGCACGACGTCTACCTGACCGAGACCGAAGTCCTGTGCGCGACGCTCGAACGCGAATTCGATGCGCTGCGCGCCGATCCGGAGCGCCGCATCGCGGAAGACGCGATCACTGCCGCGCACACCCTGTCGGGCACCTCGGCCACGGTGGGCTACACCGCCTTGCGCGACCTGGCCCACGAACTCGAAACGACGCTGGAAAAACTGGCCGGCCCTGGCGCCAGGCTGGACGCTGCCCAATCCGACCTGCTGGACGCGACCCTGTCGCGCATCCGCACGATGCTGCAGGTGTTCACCCTGGGCGAGCTGGCCCCTGGCCAGCCCGACCTGGTCGAACAGCTGGCCGCATTGCGCGAGCACTTGACTAGCCAGCAGGCGGTCGGGCAGGACAGCGAACCCGAACCGGCCCTGGACGGCCAGCTCGACGCCCTGTTCGCCACCGCCTACGAGGAGCTGCTGGCCGAACCGCCGGCATTTGACGCCCCTCAGGCGGCGACGGCGCCGGCGACCTCGGTGGCCGACGATATCGACGACCTGTTCGATACCCTGATGGACGAGCCCCTGGCCGCGCCGGAATTCGACCAGGCCACGCCGCGCGCGCTGGAAGAAGATTTCGTGGCGGTGACGCCGGACGAAGCCGGCCTGGCCGAGCCGGAACGCGACAGCGCGCCGGAACCGGAACCGGAACCGGAACCAGCGCCGCAACCAGTGCTGCAACCCGCGGTTGCGCCGCAGCCCGAACCGGACCTGGTCGACGCCACCTACGGCGACGAACTCGACGCCGATCTGCTGCCGGTATTCCTGGAAGAAGCGGCTGACCTGCTGCCGCGCCTTGGTCACGACCTGCGCCAGTGGCAGCAGGATCCGTCGAACGGCGCGATCGCGCAGGGCATGCAGCGTGACCTGCACACGATCAAGGGCAGCGCGCGCATGGCCGGCGCGATGCGCCTGGGCCAGCACGCACACGAACTGGAAACTCAGATCGAGAACATGGTCCACGCCGGCACCTCGACGCTGCCGGCCAGCGCCTTCGACGAACTGCTGGCCAACTACGACCAGGCGATGCTGCTGTTCGAACTGCTGCAGCAGCCGGCCGCGCCGCAGCAGGCCGCGCCGGTTCCCGCAGCGGCGCCAGGTTCGGCGCCAGTGCCGGCCGCAGCGCCGGCCGCGCTCCCGGCCGAGCAGGCAGCTCGCTCGCCGCTGGTGCGCGTGCGCGCCGACATCCTCGACCGCGTGGTGAACCAGGCGGGCGAAGTGTCGATCACCCGCTCGCGCCTGGAAAACCAGATGGGCGCCCTCAAGGGCTCGCTGGGCGACTTCTCGGACAACGTGGCGCGCCTGCGCCGCCAGTTGCGCGAAATCGAGATGCAGGCCGAATCGCAGATCGCCTCGCGCCTGTCGATCTCGGGCGAACGCGAATTCGATCCGCTCGAGTTCGACCGCTTCACGCGCTTGCAGGAACTGACGCGCATGCTGGCCGAGAGCGTCGACGACGTCGCCTCGTTCCAGGAAAGCCTGGCGCGTGCGGTCGATAATGCCAACGACGAACTGTCGTCGCAGGCACGCATGACCCGCGACCTGCAGCGCGACCTGATGCGGGTGCGGATGGTGCCGTTCGCCAGCCTGTCCGAGCGCCTGTTCCGGGTGGCCCGCCAGGCTGCGAAGGAAACCGACAAGCGCATCAACCTCGATATTCGCGGCGGCGCGGTCGAGATCGACCGCGGCGTGCTGGAACAGATGGCGGCGCCGTTCGAACACCTGCTGCGCAATGCGATCGTGCACGGCGTCGAGCCGCGCGCGGCGCGCCAGCAGGCGGGCAAGGCAGAGATCGGCGAACTGCTGGTGCAGGTCAGCCAGCACGGCAACGAGGTCACGATTGGCTTCAGCGACGATGGCGCCGGCCTGGACCTGGAGCGCATCCGCGCCAAGGCGCTGGCCGGCGGCTTGCTGGATGAGGCCGACGAGGCCTCCGACCAGCAGGTGACCGAACTGATTTTCGAACCGGGCTTCTCGACCGCGGACACGCTGACCGAGCTGGCCGGCCGCGGGGTCGGCATGGACGTGGTGCGCTCCGAAGCGCGGTCGCTCGGTGGTCGGGTCGGTGTGGTGACCGAACGCGGCCAGGGCGCCCGCTTCACGATCACGCTGCCGCTGACGCTGGCGGTGGCCCAGGTGGTGCTGGTGAATGCCGGCGGACGCACCCATGCGGTGCCGTCGACCCTGGTCCAGCGCGTGGAACAGGTGCGCGAGATGGACCTGGCCGCCGCGCGCGACGCCGGCAGCATCGTGCTGGCCGGCGAGACGCTGGCCTTGCACGGCCTGCCGGCCCTGCTGGGTGAGGATGAAGAAGAGCGTCCGGTCGGCCTGCGTTCGACGCCGGTGCTGGTGCTGGGCGGCGCCGACAGCCGCATCGCGCTGTGCGTGGACGAGGTGCTGGGCAACCGCGAGGTGGTGGTCAAGAATATCGGCCCGCAACTGGCGCGTGTGCCGGGCATGGACGGCGCCACGGTGCTGGGTTCGGGCGAGATCGTCCTGATCCTGGATCCGCTCGCGCTGGCACAGGCACAGGGACGGCAGCCGCAAGCCGCCGTTCCGGTGAAGAAGGAAGTCGTGCGCCAGCCGGTCCGTTCGACCGTGATGGTGGTCGACGATTCGCTCACCGTGCGCCGCGTGACCCAGCGCCTGCTCGAACGCGAGGGCTACCGGGTGGTGCTGGCCAAGGACGGCATCGATGCGCTCGAACTGATCGGAGAGAGCGCACCGGACCTGATGCTGGTCGATATCGAGATGCCGCGCATGGATGGCTTCGACCTGGCGCGCAATGTGCGCGGCAACGAGGCTACCCGCGAGATCCCGATCATCATGATCACCTCGCGCACCGCCGACAAGCACCGCAACGTGGCGCTGAGCCTGGGCGTAAATGCCTACTACGGCAAGCCGTACCAGGAACCGGTGCTGCTGGCGGCGATCGAGGGTCTTCTTAAACGGTAACTGCGGCGGCCTTCTTCACCACCGCAAACCGCTCCAGTGTCAACCTGCGCGCCGCGTCGTGATCCACGACCGGCGCCGGGTAATCCTTCCCCAGCACCACCCCGCGCTCGGCCAAGGCCTCCGGCGTGACGAGCCATGGCGCGTGGATCTGCTTCATATCCAGTTTGGCCAGTTGCGGCAGGTAGCGCCGGATGAATTCCCCGCGCGCGTCGAAACGGGTCGATTGCGTCACCGGATTGAAGATCCTGAACCACGGCTGGGCGTCGCACCCGGTCGACGCCGCCCATTGCCAGCCGCCGTTGTTCGAGGCCAGCTCGTAGTCATTGAGCTGGAGCGCAAAATAACGCTCGCCGCGTTTCCAGTCGATGCCAAGGTCCTTGGTGAGGAAGCTGGCCGTGATCATGCGCAGGCGGTTGTGCATGAAGCCGGTCGTGTTCAGCTGCACCATGGCCGCGTCGACCAGCGGATAGCCGGTGCGGCCTTCGCACCAGGCGGCGAACAGCGCATCGGCCTCGTGGCCGGCATCCCACTGCACCGCATCGAAGGCCGGCTTGAACGCGCGTTCGACCACATGCGGGTTCTGCGCCAGCACCATCGCATAGAAGTCGCGCCAGATGAGTTCTGACAGCCAGACCCTGGCGCCGTCGCCGCCCGCGCCGGACAGCATCAATTGCTGGGCCGTGCGCACCAGGTGGCGGATCGAGGTGGTGCCGAACCGCAGGTGGGTCGAGAGCCGCGAGGTGCTGTCTTCGAACGGGAAGTCGCGCGCGCGGCCATAGTCGGCGATGTCTTCCATGAAGGCCTCGAACAGTTCCTCGGCGCCTTCCATGCCGGCGGGCAGCGGCGCCTCGCCCGACGTGAAGCCGATGTCTTCCAGCGCCGGCAGGGCCGCCGGCGAGGTGGGCGGCGCGAAGGCGTGCGCACAGGCGTCGACCGGGTATGCCGCCAGTGTTTCCGGCTGTGCGGCCAGGCGCTTGAGCCAGGCGTTTTTATAGGGCGTGAACACCGAGTAGGGCTGTCCGGCCAGCGTCAGCACCTCGGCCTTCCCGAAGATCACCTGGTCTTTGTAGGTCAGCAGGGCGCGGCCCTGTTGCAGCAGGCGCTCGGCCACGTCCAGGTCGCGCGCGATCGCTGCCGGTTCAACATCGGTACACGCATGCACGACGTCAACGTCCAGTTCGTTCGCCAGTGCGACGACCTCATCCCGGGCGCTGCCGTGGCGCACGATGAGGTAGCCTCCGAGACGACGCAGCTCCGCATCCAGGCTGGCCAGGCTGGCATGGATGAAACGCAGCCTGCGGTCATCCTTCGGCAACCCGGCGAGGATCTCGGTGTCATAGACGAAGACGCAATACACCTGTTGCGAAGCGCTCAAGGCATGATGCAGCGCGGCATGATCGAAAGCGCGCAGGTCGCGCCGGAACCAGACTAAAGAATTGCTCAAATTCATCACTGTGTGCGAGGTCAAGGTGAGGCAAATTTTACTGTCTAGGATCGGTTCGTGGTGCCCGTATCGCAACGCTTCGAAGGGCCTCGGCGCCAAATGGGTGTAAACTAGGGAAAAGCGTAATGTTGCGCTGCAGATAGTTGGCAGTCGTTCATCGATGGTTTGAGGGGGCTTCGACAACCCGACATGCAACGCGCAGCGGGTTTTTCACAGTCTCTTGACGCGAGAGTGCGCCTTTTGAAAGCAAGCGTATGAAAAAAAGCAAAGTTGGCAAAACTCTTCCGATGCCGGGCATGCCCCGGGAGCAGGACGAAGCGGTGGAGAAGGCGGGTCCGGCGGCGTCTGGCCTGAATCTGGCGAACCACTTCCTGATCGCCATGCCGTCGATCCAGGATCCGGTCTTCGGCGGCACCGTCGTCTATGTCTGCGAGCATAACGACAAGGGCGTGCTCGGCGTGGTGATCAACAAGCCGACCGACATGACCATGGAAACCCTGTTCGACCGGGTCGACCTGAAATTGGCCGAAGGCCTGCGCGCGACCGTGGTGGACGAGCCGATCATGTTCGGCGGACCGGTCCAGGACGACCGCGGCTTCGTGCTGCATTCGCCGGGCGGGCGCTATTCCTCATCGCTGTCCGTGACCGACGACGTCGCCTTCACCACCTCGATCGACGTGCTCGAAGCCGTTGCCAGCGGCGGCGGGCCGGCGCGCATGCTGGTCTCGATCGGCTATGCCGGCTGGAGCCCGGGCCAGCTCGAAGAAGAAATCTCGCGCAACGGCTGGCTGACGGTGGGCGCCGACGCGCGCGTGCTGTTCGACCTGCCGATCGAAGAGCGCTACACCGCCGCCATCAAACTGCTGGGCATCGATCCCTTCATGCTCGCGACCGAAGCCGGCCATGCGTAGTCAGCCATTGTTGGTGATCACTGCGCATGGTTGACATCGTTCTGGGCTTCGACTTCGGCGTCAAGCGGATTGGTATTGCGATGGGTAACACCCTGACGGGGCAGGCCCAGCCCTTGCGCGTGATCGCCGCGATCGACAACGCCACCCGTTTCAAAATTATCGGCGAGCTGATCGCCGAATGGGCGCCAGCGCGCCTGATCGTGGGCGAGCCGCGCCATCCCGATGGCGCCGAGCACGACATGACGCTGCGCAGCCGCCGCTTCGCCAACCAGCTGCACGGCCGCTTCAACCTGCCGGTCGAACTGGTCGACGAACGCTATTCCTCGGCCGTGATCGCCTCGAAGCGCGGCGAGCGCATCGACGACAAGGCGGCCGCCATTATCCTGCAACAGTATTTCGACGCATCCCACTAACTTTATGCCTACCAACCATCAAGACTTCGATGCCGAAGCGCTGTACCGCGAGCTGCTGGGCCAGGTCCGCGCCGGCCTGGCCGGCGTGCCCGATGCCGCCATCGTCGGCATCCACTCCGGCGGCGCCTGGCTGGCCGAACGGCTCGCGCGCGACCTCGACCTGACTGCCCGCCTGGGCTCGATCGACGTCTCGTTCTACCGCGACGACTATGCGCGCAAGGGCCTGCATCCGGACGTGAAGCCGACCCATATCCGCTTCCCGGTCGACGGCGCCACCGTGCTGCTGGTCGACGACGTGCTGCAGACGGGCCGCACCACGCGCGCCGCGATCAATGTGCTGTTCGACTACGGTCGCCCAGCCTGCATCAAACTGGCCGCGCTGGCCGACCGCGGCGGGCGCGAGCTGCCGGTGGCGGCGGACTTCGTCGGCACCCGCGCCGCGCTCGCGGCCAACCAGTCGCTGTGCCTGCAGCGCGACGACACAGGCCAACTCTCGCTGACCATCGAAGAAGACAATGCCGATCCTGCAAAATAATCCGCAACTGAATAAAAACGGCGAGCTGCAGCACCTGCTCACCATCGAGGGACTCAAGAAGGCGCACATCGACCACATCCTCGACACCGCATCGAGCTTCGTGGGCATCTCGGACCGCGAAGTCAAGAAGGTCCCGCTCATGCGCGGCAAGAGCGTGTTCAATCTGTTCTTCGAAAACTCGACGCGCACCCGCACCACCTTCGAGATCGCCTCCAAGCGCCTGTCGGCCGACGTCATCAACCTGAACATCCAGGCCTCGTCGACCACCAAGGGCGAGTCGCTGCTCGACACGATCGACAACCTGGCGGCGATGCACGCCGATATGTTCGTGGTGCGCCACGCGCAGTCGGGCGCGCCCTACATGATCGCCCAGCACCTGAACCGCACCCGCTCGGACGTGCACGTGGTCAACGCCGGCGACGGCCGCCACGCGCACCCGACCCAGGGCTTGCTGGACATGTACACGATCCGGCACTACAAGAAGGATTTCACGAACCTGCGCGTGGCCATCGTCGGCGACATCCTGCACAGCCGTGTGGCGCGTTCGGACATCCATGCATTGACCACCCTCGGCGTGCCCGAAGTGCGCGCCATCGGCCCGCACACGCTGCTGCCCGGTGGCCTGGACCAGATGGGCGTGCGCACCTTCACCAATATCGATGAAGGACTCAAGGATGTCGACGTGATCATTATGCTGCGCCTGCAGAACGAGCGCATGAGCGGCGCGCTGCTGCCGTCGGCGCAGGAGTACTTCAAGAGCTACGGCCTGACGCCCGAGCGCCTGGCGCTGGCCAAGCCCGACGCGATCGTGATGCACCCGGGCCCGATGAACCGCGGCGTCGAGATCGACTCGGCGGTGGCCGATGGCGCGCAGGCGGTGATCCTGCCGCAGGTGACCTTCGGGATCGCGGTACGGATGGCGGTGATGAGCATTTTGGCAGGAACCCACGCATGAAACTTCATATCAAGAACGGGCGCGTGATCGACCCGGCGAACGGCATCGACGCGGTGCAAGACCTGTTCATCGTCGACGGCAAGATCGCTGCCCTGGGCAGCGCGCCCGGTGGCTTCATGGCCGACCAGAGCATCGATGCGAGCGGCCTGGTGGTTGCCCCCGGCCTGGTCGACCTGTCGGCGCGCCTGCGCGAGCCCGGCTACGAATACAAGGCCACCCTGGAGTCCGAGCTGCAAGCGGCGATGCAGGGCGGCGTGACGACGCTGGTGTGCCCGCCCGACACCGATCCGGTGCTCGACGAGCCGGGCCTGGTCGAGATGCTCAAGCACCGTGCGCGCATCGTGGACCAGGCCAATGTGCACCCGCTGGGCGCGCTGACCGTGGGCCTGAAGGGCAAGGCGCTGACCGAGATGGCCGAGCTGACCGAAGCCGGCTGCATCGGCTTTGCCCAGGCCGAGGAACCGATCCTCGACACCACCGTGCTGCTGCGCGCGATGCAGTACGCAAAGACCTTCGGCTTTACCGTCTGGCTGCGGCCGCAGGATGCCCACATCGGCATCGGCGGCGTGGCCCACAGCGGCCCGCTGGCCTCGCGCCTGGGGCTGTCGGGCGTGCCGGTCATGTCCGAGACCATCGCGCTGCACACGATCTTCGAGCTGATGCGCGCCACCGGCGCGCGCGTGCACCTGTGCCGCATCTCGTCGGCCGCCGGCCTGGAGCTGATCCGCGCCGCCAAGAAGGAAGGCCTGGACGTCTCCAGCGACGTCGGCGTGCACCACCTGCACATGACCGACGCCGACATCGGCTTCTTCGACTCCAACGCGCGCCTGACGCCGCCGCTGCGTTCGCAGCGCGACCGCGATGCGATCCGCGCGGCGGTCCTCGACGGCACGGTCGACGCGATCTGCTCCGACCACACCCCGGTCGACGACGACGAGAAGCTGCTGCCGTTCGGCGAAGCCTCGCCCGGCGCCACCGGCCTGGAACTGCTGCTGTCGCTGACGCTGAAATGGGCCCAGGACCAGCAGGATCTGGATGCCGCGCTGGCGCTGGCAATCAGCCGCATCACGCGCGATGCGGCCCGCATCGCCGGCCTGCCGGCCGGTACGCTGGGCGTGGGCGCGGCGGCCGATGTGGTGCTGTTCGATCCGAACGCGCGCTGGAAGGTCGAGGGCAAGACCCTGGCCAGCCAGGGCAAGCACACGCCGTTCCTCGGCTACGAGCTGGCCGGGCAGGTCAAGGCCACCGTCGTGCGCGGCCGCGTGGCGTACCAGCGCTGATCCACCCGGGACGGCGGTGTCGCATGGCGCTGCCGTCCCTGTTTTCCTGCCTATCTTGAAAATCCGTCTAGCCTGGCGCCTCGCGCGCATTGCCGTCCATCTGATCGAGGGATTGGCGACCAGTGCGCTGGTGTTTCCGTTTGCCTCTCACAACCTGCGCGCGCGCCTGACGCGTGGCTGGTCGCGCCGCCTGCTGCGCCTGTGCCGCGTGAGCGTCGAACACGCCGGCGGCGTGCCGGCGCTGGAACACGCGCTGGTGGTGGCCAACCACGTGTCCTGGCTCGACATCTTCGTCATCAACGCCCTTGATCCCTGCCGCTTCGTGGCCAAGGCCGAGATCCGCTCGTGGCCGGTGATGGGCTGGCTGGCGGCCGGCGCCGGCACCGTATTCATCGCGCGCGGCAACCGGCGCGAGCTGCGCCAGGTGTTCAAGGGGCTGGTCGAGGTGCTGCAGCAGGGCCAGCGCGTCGCGCTGTTCCCGGAAGGGACCACCGGCCTGCAGGGCCAGGTGCTGCCGTTCCACGCCAACCTGTTCGAGGCCGCGGTCGACGCCGGCGTGCAGGTGCAGCCGTATGCGCTGTCGTATATCGCTGCGGGCGGCGGCTTTCATCCCGCGATCGCGTATGTCGGCGACACCACCTTCGTGGACAGCCTGATGGCCATCCTGCAGGCGCCGCCGGTCACGGCGCGCCTGGCCTGCCTGGCGCCGCTGGACAGCCAGGGTGCGCACCGGCGCGAACTGGCCGCTGCAGCCGAGCTGAGTATCAGGCAGGCGGTGCAGGGCGCGGGCGCTGTCCTGGCGCACCACCAGGCCAGCGGCGCAGCAGGACAAGCGTAAGCACGCCGGCGGCCAGCATGCCGGCTGGCCACGGTTCGGGCACCGCACTGACGGTCCAGCTGGCGCTCGTGGCGCGCGTATCGAACCAGGTCGTCAAGGCCGGATTCTCTCCCGTTGCGGTCGCCGCGAAGCGCGAAATGGCCACCGCATCGCGCAGTGCTGGTGGGAAGGCGATGGCCTGGTCCAGTTCAGTGCTGGCGAGGAGCGGCCAGAAAAAGGTAGTCATCTCGTGTGCGGCGCTGATCGAGCGTCCGCCGGTGCCGGGCAGGCTTGATGCCGACGTCTGCAGGGTCAGGTTCTGGCGCTCGGCAGGCGAGGGTGGATCGGTCGCGCGCTCGAGGTGAGCGGCGGCGGTCGCCGCGTCGGTAGTCCAGTCCAGTGTCTTGCCGTTCATCGTCAGCGCGCCGGACAGCGTCACATTGGCGCCTGCGTAATCGGCGATGCCGCCGGTCGCCTGGCCGAGCGGGAGATCGGCCGTATCGAAGGTCAGCGACATGGCATAGGCTGCGCCGCCGAGAAAAACCGTCTCTCCGGGTTCACCAAAGAACAGGTTGAGGTCGTCCCTGCCTTGTTCGACGATGCCGCTCGTCGAATACGTAACCCACTGCGCCGCTGCGTGGGTCGGGACCAGCAGCAGCATAGCCACACAGGCCGCAAGCACGGCCTTGACGATCGTTTTCATGCGAGCCCCGTTTAACGGGATACCGGGAAAACTTAGCATCAAATCCGCGCGGATTCCATACGACTGCCACTGATCGTGGCCCAAAGACTACTCGGCAGTCAGTGTTTGCCGCCGTGCGCGCGGTATTCAGGACAATCCACCTGCAGCAGCGTGCGGTCGTCCAGGCACACCGCCGTCAATTTGCCGCCCCACACGCAACCGCTGTCCAGGCCGATCAGATTCGGGCGCTGCACCAGGCCCAGCGCCGACCAGTGGCCGAATACCACCGTCACGTCCTGGGTCTTGCGCTCTGGCAGCTCGAACCAGGGATGCAGGCCGGAGCCGACCGGCCCCGCATCGCTTTCCTTGTGCTTGAAATCCATCGTGCCATCCGGCGCGCATAGCCGCATGCGGGTCAGCGCATTGACGATGCAGCGCAGGCGCTCGATACCTTCGAGCGAGTCATCCCAGCGGTCCGGCTGGTTGCCGTACATCGCACCAAGAAAATCGATCCAGCCGTCGCCGCGCAGCACGGCTTCGACCTCCGCGGCCAGCGCCATCGTTTGCGGCGCATCCCATTGCGGCGCGACGCCTGCGTGGACAAGCAAGTGAGCATCGACGAACATCGCCAGCGGGCGCTGGCGCAGCCAGGCGATCAATTCGTCGCAATCGGGCGCAGCCAGGATCTCGTCGAGGGTGTCGGAGCGGCTGACGCGCTGGGCGCCGACCGCCACTGCGATCAGGTGCAGGTCATGGTTGCCGAGCAGCGCTTCGACGCGCCCATTGCTCGATTCCGATAAGGCCTTCATGCGGCGCAGCGCGCCGAGCGAATCGGGACCGCGATTGATCAAATCGCCGACAAACAGAATGCGCGCGTCGTCGCCCGCCACATCGACAATCCGTTCGAGGAGTAGTTGCGCTTCGTGCGCACAGCCTTGCAGGTCGCCAATGGCGTAGGTTTTCATATTCTTGTTTTGACAGGACGGCTAAGTCCCGCCGCCATGTCGATGGAAAAAATGGGTTGAGCGGATACGCACTGGTATTTTACGCGCCGGCGCCGCTCCTGGCATTTTTGACGCCCATCCAACATCCTGGCCGCGTGAATGGTGTGCGCCCGGATTGTCTCATCCATTCCGGTACAATGAATGGGGCATTCCGCCACGATTAGTGCGCCTTGACTGTTCTCGCTGAACTGTTCAATATCCAGCGCCGGCACCGCCCCTGAGTCTTCGCAAAAATAGCACCGAAAGATAACAATAATGTTCTCGTTTTTTGTGAGCTTCCTTTCCTGCGCATTGCTGACGCTGCTGGTAATCAAGACCGCGCGAAAACATGGCATGGGGCTCGATGGCGATTTTAACGGCGTGCAGAAAGTGCACTCGCACGCGGTGGCGCGTATTGGCGGCGTGCCGATCTTTCTTGCGGTGGTGGTCGCTTCCGGCATATCGATTCTGCGCCAGCCGCAAATGATGGCGTGGCTGGCGACCCTGATTGCCTGCGCCGCGATTGCGCTGTCGGGCGGCATTGCCGAGGACTATACCGGCAAGGTTTCGCCAAGCCGCCGATTACTGTTGACGATGATTGCGGCGGCATTCGGCTATTGGCTCCTCGATGCGCGCATCGGCCGTATCGACCTGCCCTGGACCGTGGTGCCGCTCGAGGCAGTGTGGCTGGTGCTGCCGCTGACGATGCTGGCGGTGGCCGGCATTGCCAATGCCATCAATATCATCGACGGCTTCAATGGCCTGGCCGGCGTGATCAGTATCTTCATGCTGCTGTCGCTGTCGTATGTGGCGCTGCAGGTAGGCGATATGTTCGTGCTGGTGGCGAGCCTGATCGTGGCCGGCGCCACCGCCGGATTCCTGATCTGGAATTATCCGGTCGGCCTGATCTTTCTCGGCGACGGCGGCGCCTATTTCCTCGGCTTCTTGCTGGGCGAACTGGCGCTGCTGCTGGTAATGCGCAATCCCGAGGTGTCGACCTGGTATGCAGCGCTTTTACTGATTTATCCAGCCTTCGAAACCATATTCTCCGCTTATCGCCGGATGTTTGTGCGCGGTAAGTCGCCGACAATGCCGGATGGGATTCATCTGCACAGTTTGATATTCCGCCGCATCGTGCAATGGACTGTGGGTCCGCGCGAAGCGCGTTCTTTGATGAAACGCAATGCGCGCACGTCCCCTTATTTATGGCTGTTTTCACTCTTGGCCGTGATACCTGCAACGGTGTTCTGGGATAACACGGCGGCATTGATGCTCTTCTGTTTGTTGTTCATAATCAGTTACCTCTGGTTGTATGGCCGTATTGTTCGATTCAAGTCGCCGCGTTGGCTTTTTTTAAGCAAGAAGGACTAAGCTGGTTTATTCATGTATTATATTGCGAGAATGTGTGAGAATTCACTAGAATCAGCAATTGTTTAAACTGCATTTATTCTTTAACGAACGAGGAACGATGATGGATCTGTCGAATATGTCCGTAGGCGATTTGCGCAACCTGCAAGAACAAATCAAGCAGGAAATGAAAAAGCGTGAAGTCCAGGAAGTGCAAAAAGCACGTGAACAAATCCTGGCGATCGCACAAAGCGTTGGTATTCCGCTGAAAGACCTGATGGCCAGCGCCGGTCGTGGCTCGAAAGGCGGCACCGTCGCCGTGCGTTATCGTCACCCAGATGATTCCAACCAACAATGGACCGGCCGCGGCCGCCAGCCAAAGTGGGTCAAGGAATGGGTTGAAGGCGGCAAGTCGATCGACGACCTGCGCGTATAAGCTGTTTCGCCCTGGCCCACGGCCGGGGCAGGGTGCCCGATGCCGCGCGGAACCTCACTTCCGCAGGCGCCGGCGCCGGCAGCTAGCTGCCATTTCCAGCGGGCGCTTTCTACAGCGCCTATGCTCGCGCTCCATTCCCACGGGGCCAGCGCTTGCCGGTACAATAGCAGGCACTTTTATCATTCCTCCAACATCCGGCGATGACGACGATCGTTCAGCGATCCGCGCATCTGTCCCTCAAGAATTCCAAGGAAGACCATGGTTGCTCTCTCGAAAACGATTTTCAAGGCCTATGACATTCGCGGCATCATCGGCAAGACGCTGGATGCGGGCATCGCGCGCCACATCGGCCGTGCTTTCGGCGCCGCCGCGCTGGCCAAGGGAGAGCGCAAGGTCGTGATCGGCCGCGACGGCCGCCTGTCGGGTCCGGAACTGACTGCGGCACTCAGCGAAGGCCTGCGCGACGCCGGCGTCGATGTCGTCGACCTGGGCATGGTCGCCACGCCGATGGTCTACTTTGGCACCAACGTGCTGGACACCCGCTCGGGCATCATGGTCACCGGCAGCCACAACCCGCCGGACTACAACGGCTTCAAGATGGTCATGGCCGGCGAAGCGATCTACGGCGACGCCATCACCGGGCTGCACGACAGCATCGCCGCCTATGACGGCAAGGTCGCCGAACAGCGCGGCGAGTACAGCACCCACGACATCCGCGCCGCCTACATCGAGCGCATCGTCGGCGACGTCAAGCTGGCGCGCCCGATCAAGATCGTGGTCGACTGCGGCAACGGTGTCGCCGGCGCCTTCGCGCCCGAGCTGTTCACCCGCATGGGCGCCGAGGTCGTCGAGCTGTTCTGCGACGTCGATGGCACCTTCCCGAACCACCACCCGGACCCGGCGCATCCTGAGAACCTGCAGGACGTGATCCGCGCGCTGCAAGAGACCGACGCCGAGATCGGCCTGGCCTTCGACGGCGACGGCGACCGCCTCGGCATCGTCACCAAGGATGGCCAGATCATCTTCCCGGACCGTCAGATGATGCTGTTCGCGGCCGACGTCCTGTCGCGCAATCCCGGCGGCGAAATCCTGTACGACGTCAAATGCACCCGCCACCTGGCGCCATACATCGAGCAGCACGGCGGCAAGCCGCTGATGTGGAAGACCGGCCACTCGCTGGTCAAGGCCAAGCTGAAGGAAACCGGCGCCCCGCTGGGCGGCGAAATGAGCGGCCACATCTTCTTCAAGGACCGCTGGTACGGCTTCGACGACGGCCTGTATTCGGGCGCGCGCATGCTCGAGATCCTGACGAAAGAAAAGGATCCATCGGCGCTGCTGAACGGCCTGCCGATCGCCAGCAGCACCCCGGAACTGCACCTGCAGCTGCAGGAAGGCGAGAACTTCGCGCTGATCGATTCCCTGCGCGCGAATGCGACCTTCCCGACTTCCGAGAAGATCAACGACATCGACGGCCTGCGCGTCGAGTACGCGGACGGCTTCGGCCTGGCGCGTTCGTCGAACACCACGCCGGTGGTGGTGCTGCGCTTCGAAGGCGAGAACCCGGAAGCGCTGGCCCGCATCCAGGCCGAATTCAAGAGTGTGATCCTGGCCGCCAAGCCGGACGCCGACCTGCCGTTCTGAGGACTTGCGCTTGAAAATCCTGCTGGTGCGCGTATCGTCCCTGGGTGACGTGCTGCACAACCTGCCGATGGTGGCCGACCTGCTGCGCCACCATCCCGGCGCCACGGTCGACTGGGTGGTGGAAGAGGGCTATGTCAGCCTGGTGCGCCTGAACCCGCACGTGCGCAAGATCATTCCATGGTCGCTGCGGCGCTGGCGCAAAAGCCTGGGCAAGCAGGAAACCCGCGCCGAGATCAAGGCCTTCTTCGCCAACCTGCGTGCAGAAGAATATGACTACGTGTTCGACACCCAGGGCCTGCTCAAGACCGGCATCATCATGGGCGCGGCGCGCGTGCGCAAGGGCGGCAAGAAGGTCGGCCTGGCCAACGGCAGCGAAGGCTCGGGCTATGAAGGCGTCTCGCGCATCTTCCATACCGACAGCATTCCCCTGAGTCCGCGCACCCATGCGGTGGCGCGTGGCCGCATGGTCGCAGGCAGCGCGCTCGGCTATCCGGTCGACAGCGCGCCGGACTTCGGCCTGCCGCCCCCAAACGCATCGGCCCGTCCCGACTTTTTGCCGCCAGAAGAGTACGCCGTGTTCTTCCACGGTACCGCACGCGCGGCCAAGAAGTGGGCCGACGCCAACTGGATCGCGCTCGGCGCGGCGCTGGCGCCGATGCCGGTGCTGCTGCCCTGGGGCTCGCCCGCCGAACGTGAGGATGCCGAAACGCTGGCCGCCGCGATGCCCAACGCGCGCGTGCTGCCCAAGCTGTCGATGATGGATGCAGTCAGCCTGGCCCAGCATGCCGCGCTGGCGGTCGGCGTCGACACGGGCCTGACCCACATCGCCGCCGCCTTCGTGCGCCCGACGATCGAACTCTATTGCGACTCGCCGAAGTGGAAGACCGAGGGTAACTGGTCCAAGCGCATCGTCAACCTGGGCGACCTGGGTGCGCCGCCGTCGAGCATTGATGTCATCGCGGCCGCGCGCCGCCTGCTCGCAGCGCCATGAACCGCACGCTGTATTCCGCCCTGTGGTGGCTGGCCATGCCGGCCGTGCTGGGGCGCCTGTGGTGGCGCGGCCGCAAGGAGCCGGGCTACCGCGCGCACTGGGGGGAGCGGCTGTCGCTCGCCGGCCCGGCGTCGTCGGCACGCCCCACGATCATGCTGCACGCCGTCTCGGTCGGCGAAACGCGCGCCGCCGAACCGCTGGTCGATGCGCTGCTGGCGGCCTATCCCGATTGCCGCATCCTGCTGACCCATATGACGCCCACCGGGCGCGCCACCGGCAAGGCCCTGTTCGCGCATCACGGCGAGCGCGTGGTGCAAAGCTATCTGCCGTACGACACCGGCGCGATGACGGGGCGCTTCCTGCGCCGCTACCGTCCGCGCGCCTGCATCCTGATGGAGACCGAGGTCTGGCCGAACCTGATCGCCAGCTGCGCCGCGCTGGACGTGCCGGTGGTGCTGGCCAATGCGCGCCTGTCCGAGCGGTCCCTCAAGCGCGGCCAGAAGGCCGGCGCCCTGATGCGCGAAGCGGCGCGCCGCTTTACGCTGGTGGCGGCGCAGACCGAAGCGGATGCAGAGCGTATCGGCTCGCTCGGCGCGCCAAACGTGGTGGTTACCGGCAGCGTCAAGTTCGACATCGTGCCGCCGGCGGCGGCGCTGGAAAAGGGCGACTGGCTGCGTGGACGCATCCGCGCTGGCGGATCGGAGCGCCCGGTGTTCCTGGCCGCCAGCACCCGTGAAGGCGAAGAAAGCCTGATCCTGGACGCCTGGCAGCGCCTGGCCGACAAACCCGCGCGTGCGCTGCTGCTGCTGGTGCCGCGCCATCCGCAGCGCTTCGACGAGGTCGCGGCGCTGGTGGCGGAGCGCGGCCTGACGCTGGCGCGCCGCTCGCAGCTCACCCTGGACAGCGGCGTCGATGGCGCCGACGTGCTCCTGGGCGACTCGATGGGCGAGATGTTCGCCTATTACGCCGCCTGCGACTGCGCCTATATCGGCGGCAGCCTGCTGCCACTGGGCGGCCAGAACCTGATCGAAGCCTGCGCACTGGGCAAACCGGTGCTGGTGGGCGAGCACACCTTCAACTTCCTCGATGCGACGGATGACGCCGTGCGGGATGGCGCCGCGCTGCGCGTGGCGGATGCCGATGCGCTGGTGAACGAAGCGTCACGCCTGCTGCAGGATGACGCCCATGCGCATGCGGCGCGGGTGGCGATGGGCGCCAGAGCGCTGGCGTTCGCCAACCTGCACCGCGGCGCGACCCTGCGCACTGTTGAACTCCTGCAACGGCTCATTTAACAAGTTTTGTTACCATTCGAAACTGAACTCGGTTAAAAGAAAAGGGGATGTGCCATGTTGTCGTTCAATCACCCGAGGCCGGTCACTAGTGGAAAGCCCGTCGCCGCTCTGGTTCAGGACCAGACCAGCGAGGTCCTGGAGACGATCATGACTGCTGCAGCACCCGACAAGATATCGCCCCCAACGCGCGCTGGCAGCTTGCTGCCGCTGGACGCGCTGCATTTCTTCGTGCGTTATTCGCTGCGCGAGTACACCAGTTTCATGTGGCAGCACGGCGGCTTCCTGATCCGCCGCCGCCGCGTGCGCTGGCCGGCGAGCCTGTTCCTGCGCCTGAAGAGCACGTTCAGCGCGGCGCTCCACTTCGTCCTGCTCGGACGCGGCAAGCGCACCTATGAATTCACGATCGACGAACACGGTATCGTGCGCAGCAGCGGCGGCGTGACCCTGATCGACTGGGATGACGTGGCCGCCGTGCGTACCTATTCGCGCGGCTTCATGATGGTGCTCAATCGCGGCACCTTGCCGATTCCGTTCCGCTGCCTGTCGGAGCCGCAGGTGGCCGCGATGCGCGAGCTGGCGGCGGCGCGGCATGAGTTGAGTTTGCGCTGATTTTTGTGGTGGTTGAACGCGTCGGCAGGAAACCTGCCAACCCTACGTAGGGTTGGCGGCTATGCCGCCGACGCGTTCAACGATCGCTCGCATACCCGTACTGCGCTCTGACCCGTACTGCGCTCTGTTCAAATCACTCCTCAAACAACACCGGCATCTCGTGCGAGCGCTTGCGCAGCGCCAGCCGCGCCCCTTCATAATCCGGATACACCTCGCCCACGGTCGCCCAGAACGCCGGGCTGTGATTCATCTCGCGCAAATGCGCCAGTTCGTGCGCCACGACGTAGTCGACCAGCGCCAGCGGATAATGCACCAGGCGCCAGTTCAACCGAATGCTGCCGCCCACCGTGCATGAACCCCAGCGCGAGCCGGCCGAGGACAGCGTCAGGCTGCTGTAGGCCACGCCCAGCTGCGGCGCATAATGATCGAGCCGCTCCCGGAACAGCCGCTTGGCCTCAGCCTGGAACCAGAGCTTCACGCGTTCCTTGAGCTGCCATTCCGACAGCCCCGGCACCACGCCGATCTGCAGTTCGCCCGTCGCCGCGTCGAACCGGCAATGGCTGCGCGATGCATCCTCGAGTCGCAGTACGATCTCGCCCCCCAGATAGGGCAGGCGCGCGCCATCCTTCCATTCGACGGGCGTGCGCTGCTGGCGCTGGTCGCGCCGTTCTCCGCGTTCGATCAGCTTGGCGACGATCCAGCGCTGCTTGGCGCGCAGTGCATTGTCGATGTCTTCCAGGGTCACGCGGCGCGGCGCCGTCACGCGCAGGCCGTCGTCGTCGATGGTAAAGCCGATCGAGCGGCGCGACGAGCGGCGCAGCGCGTACTCGATCGTGTGGTGACCGAGGATGATGCGTTTCAGGGGAGGGTCTTGCGGGCCGACGGGCGGCGAGGGAAGCTTGATGCGGGGTGGCGCCGGCGGCGCCTTGAACAATGGCTGCGCAGGCGGCGCAGGCCTGTCGGAAGGCTTAAGCGCCGCGAAGAATTCTTGCGCGAACAGTTCGAGCTGGTCCCCATCGACCCGGGACGACGCCATGGCCTGTGGCCGCGACTCCCGGATCTGGGTGCTGACGTCGCTCAGCCACCTTTGTAGGCGTGGGGCGAAATGACGCGCATTTCGGACTCTATCCAATTTTCTACCTCTTGCATCAGGCTGTCGGGGGTATGGCCTTGCGGCGCGATCGGTTTGCCGATCGAGACCGTGATCAGGCCGGGACGTTTGATGAATGAATTCTTGGGCCAGCACTCGCCCGAATTATGCGCGATCGGGATCACGACCGCTTGGGTTTCCACAGCCAGGCGCGTGCCGCCGCTCTTGTACTTGCCCTTCTGGCCGACCGGGATGCGGGTCCCTTCCGGGAACATGATGATCCACTGGCCGTCCGCCAGGCGCTGGCGTCCGCGCCGCACTACCTGCGAAAACGCGTTCTTGCCCTGCTTGCGGTCGATCGGGATCATGCGCAGCAGGCCCATGGCCCAGCCGAAGAAGGGGATGTACAGGATTTCCTTCTTGAAGACGAACACCAGCGGGCGGGTAAGGTTCGGCAGCAAAAAGATCGTCTCCCACGCCGACTGGTGCTTGGACAGCACGATGGCCGGCGCATCGGGCAGGTTCTCGTAGCCCTTGAATTCATAGCGGATGCCGCAGATGACGCGCGCGCACCAGATGATGAAGACGTTCCAGCGCGAGGTGAACCAGAAGCGCTTGTTGTAGGGGAAAGGCGCGGCCAGAAAGCACAGGCAGGCCCAGACAACGGTGGCGGCGATCATGACGATCGTGAACAGCAGGGAACGCAGGAACAAACTGAAGTTACGCAAAGGGGCTCCGGACAAAACGATCTGGTTCTGGGCAGTTGCTACTGCTTTTTATTGTTTATGGTTTGATTATGCCGCCTGCGCGCCAGTTGTGCCAGAGGCCCCCGGTTTCAGGAAGGCCGAGACCATCGCGGCCAGGTCCGGGAAGGCCTGGGTGCCGGGCGGCAGGCCGCCGGTGGCCTGCGTTTTTTCGCCCTTGCCGGTCAGGACCAGGTAGGGCGTGCAGCCGCGGTTGAAGCCTGCCTGCAGGTCGCGCAGCGAGTCGCCCACGGTTGGTACGCCCTTGAGATTGACCTTGAAGCGCTTGCCGATCTCTTCGAACATGCCGGACTTGGGCTTGCGGCAATCGCAGCAATCGACTGCCGCATGGGGGCAGAAGAAGATGGCGTCGATGTCGGCGCCCACCAGCTGGGCCGCCGCATGCATCTTGGCGTGGATGGCGTTCAGGGTCGTGATGTCGAACAGGCCGCGCGCGACGCCCGACTGGTTCGTTGCGACCACGACCCGGTAGCCCGCCTGGTTCAGGCGGGCGATCGCTTCGAGCGAGCCGGGGATCGGGATCCACTCGGCCGGCGACTTGATGAAGTCGGGCGAGTCGTGGTTGATCACCCCGTCCCGGTCGAGGATGATGAGCTTGAGGGCCCGTTCTTCCTTGCCTCGCTCGTTGCCCATGTTACGCCGCCAGTTTCGAGATGTCGGCCACGCGGTTCATCATGCCGTGCAACACCGCCAGCAGGGCCAGGCGGTTGTTGCGCAGCTTGATGTCGTCGGCCATCACCATCACATCGTTGAAGAAGGCGTCGACTTCGTCGCGCAGCTGGGCCAGGGTCTTGAGCGTGCCGGTGAAGTCGCCGCCGGCGAAGGCCGCGTCGACTGCCGGCTGCACGCGGGTGACCGCGGCGGCCAGGTTCTTCTCGGCCTCGTCCTGCAGCAGGGCGGGATCCACCGTCGCGTCCTTCGGCATCGCTTCCTCGTTCTTCTTGAGGATATTGGTGATGCGCTTGTTGGCGGCGGCCAGCGAGGCTGCCTCGGGCAGGGCCGCGAAGGCCTGCACCGCTTCCAGGCGCTGCACCACGTCGTCGACGCGGTCCGGGTTCTGCGCCAGCACCGCTTCGACTTCGTTCGGCGCGAAGCCGCGCTCGCGCAGCATGCCGCGCAGGCGGTCGAGCATGAAGGCGGTGACGTCGGCGCGCGGGTCCTTGAAGGCCGGCTGGTCGGCGAAGGTGGTGACCGCATCGGCCAGCATGTCGGCGATCGACAGCGGCAGGCGTTTTTCGACCAGCATGCGCATGATGCCCAGCGCATGGCGGCGCAGTGCGAACGGGTCTTTCTCGCCAGTTGGCTGCAGGCCAATGGCCCAGATGCCGACCAGGGTTTCCAGCTTGTCGGCCAGCGCCACTGCCAGGCCGGTATTCGTCGACGGCAGGGCGTCGCCGGCGAAGCGCGGCTGGTAGTGTTCCGAGGCCGCGCGCGCGACGTCGTCATGCTCGCCGTCGTGGCGCGCGTAATACGTGCCCATGATGCCTTGCAGCTCGGGGAACTCGCCGACCATATCGGTCAGCAGGTCGGCCTTCGACAGGCGCGCGCCGCGTTCGGCCAGGGCCGCATCGAAACCGAGGCGGGTGGCGATATAGGTGGCCAGCTTGGTCACGCGCTCGCTGCGCTCGGCCTGCGAGCCCAGTTTGTTGTGGTACACGACGCTGGCCAGTTGCGGCAGGCGCGACTCGAGGGTCTTCTTCTTGTCCTGCTCGAAGAAGAACTTGGCGTCCGACAGGCGCGGACGCACCACGCGCTCGTTGCCGCCGATGATGGCCGACGGGTCGTCGGTCGCGATGTTCGACACGATCAGGAAGCGCGAACGCAGCTTGCCGTCAGCATCGGTCAGCGCGAAGTATTTTTGATTGGTCTGCATGGTGAGGATCAGGCATTCCTGCGGCACGGCCAGGAATTCTTCCTCGAAGCGGCATTCATAGACCACCGGCCATTCGACCAGGGCCGCTACTTCGTCCAGCAGCGATTCCGGCATCAGGACCTGGTCGCCGGCCGCTTTCTCCAGCAGCTGCGCGCGGATGCTTTCCTTGCGTGCTTCAGCGGAGGAGAGCACTTTGCCTTCGTTCTCCAGCACCTGCGCGTAGTTATCCGCGTGATCGATCGTGATCGCGCCGCCATGCGACAGGAAGCGGTGGCCCATTGTGGTGCGGCCGGCGTTCAGTCCCAGCAGGGTCAGAGGCAGCACCCCATCGCCATGCAGCGCGGTCAGCAGGTGCACCGGGCGTACGAACTGCACGGTGTCGCCGGTCGGGCGCTGGTAGCTCATGACCTTCGGGATCGGCAGCTTGGCCACTGTCTCGGCCAGCACGTCCTGCAGGGCGCCCGCCAGCGCGCTGCCGGCGGCGGTGTAGGTATAGAAGAAGCTTTCGGTCTTGCCGTCCTGGGCGCGCTCGAGCTGGTCGATCGTCAGGTCGGGGAAGCCCAGCGCGGCCAGCTTCTTGGCCAGCGGTGCGCTCCGATTGCCTTCCTTATCGAGGGCCACCGTCACCGGCAGCACTTTTTCGCGGATCGATTTATCCGGCGAGGTGTCGCGCACATTGGTGATCGACACGGCCAGGCGGCGCGGGGTGGCGTGGGTGGTGACGGCGCTGTCGGCTTCCAGGAAGTCGCGTGCCTTGAGGCCACTGGCGATGCCGGTCGCGAACGCGGCGCCCAGCTTGACGAGCGCCTTCGGCGGCAGTTCTTCGGTCTGCAGTTCGACGAGGAGTGTTTGGTTCATGGTCTGTTCTGTTCTTGTCTTCAGGCGGCTTGTTCGGCCGCATCCGCGGTCTTTGGTGCCATCGGGAAGCCGAGCTTCTCGCGCGAGTCGTAATACGCCTGCGCCACCAGGCGCGACAGCGTGCGGACGCGGCCGATATAGGCGGCACGTTCCGTCACTGAGATCGCGCCGCGCGCGTCGAGCATATTGAAGCTGTGCGAAGCCTTCATGATCTGCTCATAGGCCGGCAGCGTCAGGGCCAGTTCGACCAGGCGCTTGGCTTCGGACTCGTGGTTATTGAAAGCCTGGAACAGGATCTCGGTATTCGAATGCTCGAAGTTGTAGGTCGACTGTTCCACTTCGTTCTGGTGGAACACGTCGCCGTAACTGAGCTTCCTCTGAACGCCGTTTTCTTCCCACTCGGTCCACACCAGGTCGTAAACATTCTCGACGCCCTGCAGGTACATCGCCAGGCGCTCGATGCCATAGGTGATCTCGCCCAGCACCGGCTTGCAATCGAGTCCGCCGACCTGCTGGAAATAGGTGAATTGCGTCACTTCCATGCCGTTCAGCCAGACTTCCCAACCGAGGCCCCAGGCGCCCAGGGTCGGGCTTTCCCAGTCATCCTCGACGAAGCGCACGTCATTCTTTTTCAGGTCCAGGCCCAGCGCCTCGAGCGAACCGAGGTACAGGTCGAGGATATTCTCCGGCGCCGGCTTGAGGGCGACCTGGAACTGGTAATAGTGCTGCAGGCGGTTCGGGTTCTCGCCATAGCGGCCATCCTTCGGGCGGCGCGACGGCTGCACATAGGCAGCGCGCCATGGCTCAGGGCCAATCGCGCGCAGGAAGGTGCCGGTGTGGAAGGTACCCGCGCCGACTTCCATGTCGTAGGGCTGGAGCAGTGCGCAGCCCTGCTTGTCCCAGTAGGATTGCAGGGTGAGGATGATTTGTTGGAATGTGAGCATCTCTGATGGGACGCGGCCTTGTTGCCGCGAACACGGTATGTTTGCCAAATGACTAATTCTACTGAATTTCTTCAATCATCTGGGTGGGAATGTTGAATTGATGGGTAGGGTTGGCGGCTATGCCGCCGACGCGGCGATCGTTATCGGCTGCATTTTCGTGTCGGATGATCTTGCGGCCAACCATCACCGCGTCGGCGGCGAAGCCGCCAACCCTACGCGTCGACGGCCAAGCAGCCACGCGCCGAGCAGCATCACCGCACCCAGTATCAGGAACGCCGCGCTACCCAGGCGAATGAACGGCGTCATGCCAGTCGCGCCGCGCACCGTCGCGCTGAGCACGCCATCGGTATAAAACGGCAGCATCTGCGTGATCGTGCCACGGCGGTCGATCACGGCGGTGGCGCCGTCATTGGTCGCGCGCAGCATCGGGCGGCCGGTTTCCAGGGTGCGCATGCGCGAGATCTGCACGTGCTGCGGGATCGCCACCGATTGCCCATACCACGACAGGTTCGATACGTTCAGCAGCACGGTCGCCGGCTGCGGCGCATTGCGCAGCTGGTAGGCGATCTCTTCGCCGAACACGTCCTCGTAGCAGATATTCGGCTGCACCCACTGGTCCTTGACCGCGAACGGCGCCTGCAGCGCGGCGCCGCGCGTGGCGTCGTTGAGCGGGATGGCGAGCATGTCGGTGACCCAGCGGAAGCCCGGCGGAATGAACTCGCCGAACGGCACCAGGTGCGCCTTGTCGTAGCGGTATGGCTTCGGTTGCGGCGACATGGCGACCAGGCTGTTGCCATATTGATTAGGGCCATCGAGCAGCGGCATGCCGATCGCCAGCGTGCTGCCGGTCGTGGTGGCGTAGCGCTGCAAGCCGTCCAGGTAGCCGTCGGGCAGATTGTGCGGGAACACGGGGAGCGCCGTTTCCGGCGTCGCGATCAGGTCGGCCGGGCTCGCGGTAATCAATTCCTGGTAGCGGGTCACGATGCTGGCCAGGAAGGCTGCGTCGAATTTTTGGTCTTGCGGGATATTGCCTTGCAGCAGGCGCACTGAGATCGGCTGGCCGGTATCCTGCGTCCACTCCACCGTGCGCAGGCCGGCGCCAGCCAGCATCAAGCCGGCCAGCAGGCCGATCGCCGGCCAGCGCGCGCGCTGGGTCAGCATGGCGATGCAGCCGGCGCCCACGCCCACCAGGATGCCGATGCCATAGACGCCGACCAGCGGCGCGTAACCGGCCAGCGGCGCCAGATCGTGGGCATAGCCCGACGAGGCCCACGGGAAACCGGTGAACACCCAGCCACGCAGCCATTCCGATACGCCCCAGGTGGTGGGCAAGACCAGCAGCAGGAAAGCCGCCACCGGCAGCGACCACTTGTTGCGGAGCCAGGTTGCGACGCCCGCGGCAAACGCGCCCCACAAGCCCATGTACAGGCACAGCAGGCTCAGGCCCACGACCGCCAGGATGGCGGGCAGGTGGGCGAACTGGGTCATGAAGACATACAGCCAGTGCACACCAGCCAGGGTCCAGCCGAAGCCGAAGGCCCAGCCGACCAGGGTGGCACGCTTGACCGATGTGTGCATGCCGACCTGGTAGAACAGCCAGGCCAGCGACAGGAATTGCAGGGGCCACCAGCCGTAGGGCTGGAACGACAGCAAGGAAGAGGCGCCGGCCAGCGCCGCGGTGGCCAGCAGCAGCGCCGATGGACGCGCGCTGCGTTCAGGCGCCGAAGGTGGCGTCGCGTCTGGCGTCGACGCCGTCTTTGTCCAACGGCGCAACATCAGTCGCGGTCGTCTTCAGGCAATGGCAGCTTTTCGACCAGCAGGACGTGGATCTGGCGCGCGTCGGCGCGCAGCACTTCGAAGCGCAGGCCGTGCAGGTCGACGATCTCGCCCTTGTGCGGCAGATGGCCGAGGTGGCTGGCGATCAGGCCGCCGATGGTGTCGACTTCGTCATCCGGCAGCTCGGTGCCGAGTTCCTGGTTGAACTGCTCGATCTCGGTCAGCGCCTTGACGCGCCAGCGCGAACCCAGCTGGCCTTCGCGGATCGAGATGATATTGTCTTCTTCTTCGTCGAAGTCGTATTCATCCTCGATGTCGCCGACGATCTGCTCGAGCACGTCCTCGATGGTGATCAGGCCGGCCACGCCGGAATACTCGTCGACCACGATCGCCATGTGGTTGTGGTTGGCGCGGAAGTCGCGCAGCAGCACGTTCAGGCGTTTCGATTCGGGAATGAAGACCGCCGGGCGCAGCTTGGCGCGCACGTCGAAAGATTCTTCAGCGTAATACCGCAGCAAGTCCTTGGCCAGCAGGATGCCGACCACCTTGTCGCGCTCGCCTTCGATGGCGGGGAAGCGCGAGTGGGCGGTCTCGAGCACGTACGGCATCCATTCCTCGATCGGCTTGGTGATGTCGATCACGTCCATTTGCGAGCGGGGAACCATGATGTCGCGCGCCGACAGGTCGGATACCTGGAACACACCTTCAATCATCGACAGCGCATCGGCGTCGAGGAGGTTGCGTTCGTGGGCGTCGTGCAGGACTTCGAGGAGCTCTGAACGATTTTCAGGCTCGGGGGAGATGAATGCGGTCAGCCGTTCTAGCAGCGACCGATGGGGTTTGGCGTCCGGGCGGACGTCACTGGGATACTCGGGCATAGTTGGCGGGAAGCCGTTGTTGCAATGGGGTATAGGATACACCAAAAGGGAATGCACCCGATATTGACACCGGTGTGCAGGGTAGGGTTGGCGGCAAAGCCGCCAACCCTACCACCCGTCGGCGAGCCGCCAGCATGGCGGCCAACCAATCCTCAATCCGCGTACGGATCTGGGAACCCCAGCACCTCCATGATGTCGCGCTCGAACTGCTCCATTTCCTCGGCATCGTCGTCGTTGTCATGGTCCCAGCCCTGGGCATGCAGCACGCCGTGCACCACCAGGTGGGCGGCGTGTTCCTCGACCGTTTTCTTCTGCTCGTCGGCTTCACGCTGCAACACGTCGGTGCACAGGACGATGTCGGCCTGGACCGGATCGTCCTCGCCCAGTTCCTCGTCCTCGTTATAGGCGAAGGTCAGGACATTGGTGGCGTAATCCTTGCCGCGGTAAGCCTTGTTCAGGGCCTGGCCTTCCTCGGCATTGACGAAACGGATGGTCAGTTCGGCCGGACCGAGCAGCGAGGCCTCGACCCAGCGCTGCAGCTTGGCTTCGGTGATCTCGCTTTCCAGGCGGGTGTCGGCGAACTGGACTTCGAGTTCAA
>Ga0265797_10003176_pt1 | contig 26674 bp, 23 predicted proteins | sample P2T30metagenome_FD_192433 | JGI IMG/M metagenome (GOLD analysis project Ga0265797, IMG submission 192433) | Plant litter microbial communities from East Loma Ridge, Irvine, California - P2 T30 | ecosystem: Environmental > Terrestrial > Plant litter > Unclassified | place: USA: California... | reverse complement strand
CCCGCTTCGTGGCCCAGGTCGTCGACCTGGGCGTCCGCACCGCCCGGGTCGACGTCACGACGAGCGCGCAGTCGGACGCCCTCGACCACGGGGCCTGGCACCGGGCCACGCTCCGGGGCGCCCTGCCTGAGCGGGCGGTCGAGATCGACGGCCTCTACGACGAGATCGACCGTCGACGCGCCTCCTGGTCGGGCGACGTGCGCCGCGTCATCCACGGCGACCTGCACCTCGAGCAGCTCTTCGTGCACCCGGCCGAGCCGTGGCGCGTGACGGGCCTGCTCGACATCGACACGGCGGGACTCGGCCACCCGGCGCGCGACGCGGGCGCCCTGATCGCGCACCTCGTCGTCACCGGGCAGTGGCACCGCGGCAACGGCGACGAGGCCGAGGCACGGGCGTGCGAGAGCCTGGCCGACGAGGTCAGCCGCACCTGGGTCGAGCACGCCCCGTCGATCGCCGACCGGCTGCCCCCGGCCGTCGCCTCGCAGCTGCTCGCCCACGCGGGCGGCCAGGCCACCCTCGGCACCGACACGGGGCGGCGCAAGGCCGTCCAGCTGCTCGGCGCGGCGGCCGGGGCCCTGTGGTCGCACCCGGTCCCGGCGGCCTGACCGCCGCCTCCTCCGGCCGCGCGCCGTCCCCGCGGCCCGGCCGCCGCCTCCTCGACACGCGCCCGCCCAGGTGGCGGCGCGACGGCCCGAGTGCGTAAACTGGCGCGCAGCACCGTCCGTGTCGACTCCGACACGGTGTCCCGACCGGTCGACCGACGCAGATCTCGTCGTCGCGCCGACCCTCGTGACCCGCCTGCGCGGCGGTGCCGCCGGGCAGGAGCCGGGCCCCAGGGCCGTCCGCTCCTGCACGTCCTGTCGTACGCCCGCGCCGCACCAGACCGACCGCGATCAGCCCCGATCGCCGTGGCGCGCGGTGCCGGCCCCGCACACCGCGGTCGGTCGGAGCAGCACCCGTCGTCGCATCGACGACGCAGCACCGTCGACGTGACCGTCGACCACGAGGAGGAGCCTTGGCTCGACCAGGCCAGAACCGATCCGGCGGCACCCGCACCGCCCAGCGTCCGCACCGTCGCCGCGAGGTCGACAACGACGGCCTCATCCCCGTCCTCGCCCGTGCCGTGCGCGAGGTCGAGGCCGCGGCCCAGCGCGGCCAGGTGAAGCCCTCGAGCCGCACCAAGTTCCAGGTCATCGCCCTCCTCATGCGCGAGGAGCGCGCGAGGGTCAAGGTCGACAAGGCCATCAGCGACTCCGAGCGCGCCGAGCAGATGAAGCGCCTCGACGGCGTCGCGCAGATCCTCGCCAAGACCGCCGCCCGCGACACCTCGCTCATCGCCCTCCTCGGCGAGGACGCCGTCGTCTCCGACACCGCGAAGGCCCTGAAGCGCGACATGCAGATGTCGGCCGGCCTCGAGCTCGCGCCGGAGGAGCAGGTCGTCATCACCGAGGCGGCTCCCGTCGCTCCCGTGTCGGAGCGCCAGGTCGTGCCCCGCTCCGTCGTCTCGCGCCAGCTCGCGAACCCGTTCCTCCCGCCCGACTTCTCGCTCGCCGAGGTCGCCCGCGAGGCCCACCCCGTGCGCCTCGCCAACTGGGAGCTGTTCGGCCCGCTCTTCAAGTCGTTCGAGTACGGCGCCGGCGGCGGCTCCGCCTGCATGCCGCTGCCCGAGCCGACCACGGTCGACGCGCCCGCCGGCGCGACCCTCATGCACCACCAGGCGCAGCTCGTCGAGTCGGCCCGCCAGGGCCACCGCACCTACCTGCTCGCCGACGAGCCCGGCCTCGGCAAGACGGCGCAGTCGCTGCTCGCCGCGCAGGCCGCCGGGGCCTACCCGCTGCTCGTCGTCGTGCCGAACGTCGTCAAGACGAACTGGGCCCGCGAGGTCCAGCTCTGGACCCCGACGCGCACCGCGACCGTGATCCACGGCGACGGCGACACCCTCGACGCCTTCGCCGACGTCGTCATCGTCAACTACGAGGTGCTCGACCGCCACGTCGGCTGGCTCGGCGACCTCGGCTTCAAGGGCATGATCGTCGACGAGGCGCACTTCATCAAGAACAAGGAGTCGCAGCGCTCGCGCCACGTGCTGCAGCTCTCCCAGCGCATCCGGCAGCGCACCGCGCACCCGCTGCTGATGGCCCTCACCGGCACGCCCCTCATCAACGACATCGAGGACTTCCGCGCCATCTGGGAGTTCCTCGGCTGGATCGGCGACAAGAAACCGGCCGCGGAGCTGATGGAGAACCTCGAGGAGGCGGGCCTCACCCCCGCAGACCCGGGCTTCTTCGCGTCCGCCCGCGAGATCGTCATCGACCTCGGCATCGTCCGTCGCCGCAAGGTCGACGTCGCCTCCGACATCCCCGCCCGTCGCGTCGCCGACCTGCCCGTCGAGCTCGACGACGAGGCCGGCCGCTCCATCCGCGAGGCCGAGCGCGAGCTCGCCCGCCGTCTCGTCTCCCGGTACCGGTCCGCCCTCGCGGCCCGCACCTCCGGGGTCAAGGTCGAGGGCATCGACCACGACCTCGTGCGCCAGGTGGCGAAGTGGGAGCTGGAGGACACGAGCTCCTCGGGCAGCGGCGAGAACGTCTTCAGCATGGTGCGCCGCATCGGCCAGGCGAAGGCCGGCCTCGCGGCCGACTACACCGCCCAGCTGGCCCGCAACGTCGGCAAGGTCGTCTTCTTCGCGAAGCACATCGACGTCATGGACGTCGCCGAGCAGACCTTCGCGAAGCGCGGCATCAAGTACTCCTCGATCCGCGGCGACCAGACGCCGGCCGTGCGCCAGCGTCAGATCGACGCGTTCGTGGACGACCCCGAGGTGGAGGTCGTGGTGTGCTCGCTCACCGCCGCGGGCGTCGGCCTGAACCTGCAGGTCGCCTCGAACGTCGTCCTCGCCGAGCTGTCGTGGACCGACGCCGAGCAGACGCAGGCCATCGACCGCGTGCACCGCATCGGCCAGGCCGAGCCCGTCACCGCGTGGCGCGTCATCGCCGCGCAGACGATCGACACGAAGATCGCCGAGCTCATCGACAGCAAGGCCGGCCTCGCCGCCCGTGCCCTCGACGGCGACGACAGCGAGGTCACCGACTCGGCCGACATCCAGCACAGCGCGCTCGTCGCGCTGCTCACGGACGCCCTCGGCGGCTAGCGCCCCGGCCCCGGCCGCACCGCACCCCGTTCCGCGCACCGCACCCCGTCCAGACGCGGGAGGGACGCCTCCCAGGATGCGGGTGTTCAGTCGGTCGGGTCACCACCCGACCCGAAGGAGCACCCATGCCCGAGATCCAGGGCTACGCCCACGTCGCCATCACCGTGTCCGACCTCGACCGCAGCCTCGCGTTCTACGAGTCGCTGCTCGGCGCCCCGCCCGTCGGCCGCATCGAGCTCGACGGCCTCGACCGGCGGCTGTTCTCGGTCGGCGGCGGACAGATCCTCGGGGTGACCGCCTACGCCGAGGGCAAGGCCGTGCCGTTCGACCCGACCGTGCCCGGCCTCGACCACATCGGCTTCGCCGTGGCCGACCGCGACGCCGTCGTCGCGTGGCAGGAGCACGCCTCCTCGGCCGGCATCGACTCCCACCTGGAGGACCCGGCGTTCGGCACCACGCTCATGGTCAAGGACCCCGACGGCAACCAGATCGAGTTCTTCGCGGCGGCCCCGCAGGGCTGACGCGACCGCCGGCAGCACGACGCCCCGCGCCTCCCGAGGGAGGGCGGGGCGTCGTCGCGTCGATCGGGCGCTACAGGCCGAGCTTCGCCTGCACGTCGGCGAGCGAGGGGTTGGTCGCCGTCGAGCCGTCGGGGAAGATGACGGTCGGCACCGTCTGGTTGCCGCCGTTGACGCTCTCGACGATCTCGGCGGTGCCCGGCACCTCCTCGATGTTGACCTCGGTGAAGCCGATGCCCTGCTTGCCGAGCTGCTGCTTGAGGCGCGCGCAGTAGCCGCACCACGAGGTGCTGAACATGGTGATGGTGCCCGCGTCGGGCACGAAGGAGGTGGCGGTGTCGGTCATCCTCCAAGGCTAAGCCCAGCAGCCGGGGAGGCGCGGGGGAGTTGGCTGGGAGCAGGTCGAGCAGGTCGCCCCCGGCTCCGCTCGGCCCCGCTCGACCTCGACGAAGGGAACACCATGGCAGACACGGTCGCCGACCAGATCATCGCGCAGCTCGTCCAGGCGGGGGTGCGCCGCATCTACGGCATCGTCGGCGACAGCCTGAACCCGATCGTCGACGCCGTGCGCCGCACCGGGGGCTCGTCGGAGGGCGGCATCGACTGGATCCACGTGCGCAACGAGGAGGCGGCGGCCTTCATGGCCTCGGGAGACGCGCAGATGAGCGGCGAGCTCGCCGTCTGCGCCGGGTCGTGCGGGCCCGGCAACCTGCACCTCATCAACGGCCTGTACGACGCGCACCGCAGCCGGGCCAAGGTGCTCGCGATCGCGAGCCACATCCCGAGCGGCATGATCGGCTCGGGCTACTTCCAGGAGACCCACCCCGACCGCCTCTTCGTGGAGTGCTCGGGGTACAGCGAGATGATCTCCACGCCGGTGCAGTCGCCGTCGGTCGTCGCGTCGGCCATCCGCCACGCGGTCGCGGGCCACGGCGTCAGCGTCGTCACCCTGCCGGGCGACATCGCCGAGCTCGACGCGGAGGGCGCGACGCCCCCGCACCTCACCACGCGGGCGCCCGAGCTCGTCCCGGCGCAGGAGGACGTCCAGGCCCTCGCCGACGCGATCAACGACGCCGGCACCGTCGCCTTCTTCGTCGGCGAGGGCGGCCGCGGGGCGCACGACGAGATCATCGAGCTGGCCGGCCGCGTCGGCGCCCCGATCGGGCACAGCCTGCGGGGCAAGGACGTCATCCAGCACGACAACCCGTACGACGTCGGCATGACGGGCCTCCTCGGCTACGGCGCCGCGCACGCCGGCATCCACGACGCCGACCTGCTCGTGCTGCTCGGCACCGACTTCCCGTACCCGCAGTTCCTCCCCGACGGCGACGAGGTGCGCATCGCCCAGGTCGACGTCGAGGCCGCCGTCATCGGGCGCCGCGCGACCGTGCACGTGCCGGTGCACGGCGCCGTGCTGCCGACGCTCCGCGCGCTCGCGCCGCTGGTGCGCGACAAGAAGAGCCGCCGCTTCCTCGACAAGACGCTCAAGCGGCACGCCAAGCTGATGGACGGGGTCGTCGGGGCGTACACGACGAAGGCGGACGAGCTCGTGCCGATCCACCCCGAGTACGCGGCGTCGGTCCTCGACGAGGTCGCGGCCGACGACGCGATCTTCACCGCCGACACGGGCATGTCGAACGTGTGGGCGGCGCGCTACGTCACGCCGACCGCGGGGCGGCGCGTCTTCGGCTCGTACCTGCACGGCTCGATGGCCAACGCGCTGCCGCACGCCCTCGGCGCGCAGCTGGCGTTCCCCGGGCGGCAGGTCGTGTCGATGTCGGGCGACGGCGGCCTCTCGATGCTCATGGGCGAGCTGATCACGGCGAAGATGTACGAGCTGCCGGTCAAGATCGTCGTGTTCAACAACTCGACGCTCGGGCTCGTCAAGCTCGAGATGCTCGTCGACGGCTACCCCGACTTCGGCGTCGACGTGCCCTACGTCGACTACGCCGCCGTCGCCCGCTCGATCGGCATCCACGCCGTGCACGTCGACCAGCCCGGCGACCTCCGCGACGGCTTCGAGGCCGTGTTCGAGCACGACGGCCCCGCGCTCATCGACATCGCCACCGACCCGCAGGCGCTCTCGCTGCCGCCGTCGATCACCGGCGCCCAGGTGAAGGGGTTCTCCCTGGCGATGTCGAAGATCGTCATGAACGGAGGCGCGGGCGAGGTCGTCGCGATGGCGCGCTCGAACCTGCGGAACGTCCCGCGTCCGTAGCCGCGCCTCCCGCGCCTCCCGCGCCTCCCGCCGGTCGTCGCTCGCCGACCGGGGGTGCGGCGGGTCAGCGTCCTCCGCGGCGGGTCAGCGCGGGCCCGCCCGGGAGGACGGCGACCCGCCCCACCCGGTTGCTAGCTGTCGGCGGAGGGCGCGGAGCGCGCGACGAGCCGCTCGACCGCGGCGATCGGGATGCTGATCCAGTCGGGGCGGTTGCGGCTCTCGTAGATCGCCTCGTACACGGCCTTGTCGATCTCGAACGCGTCGAGCAGGGCTCGTTGCGCCCGCACGTCGACGCCCGACGACGCGACGTAGCCGTCGACGAACGCCGCGCGGGCGTCGTGCGCCCACGAGCCCACGTCGACCGACGGCGTCTGGTGCGCGAGCGAGCCCGCCACGTAGTCGAACGACCGCAGCATGCCGGCCACGTCGCGGAGCGCGAGGTCGGGGCGCGAGCGCTCGGGCATCGGCCGCAGGGGCTCGCCCTCGAAGTCGAGCAGCGTCCAGCCGCGGGTGGGCGACTGCAGCGCCTGGCCGAGGTGCAGGTCGCCGTGGATGCGCTGGAGGCGGGGCCACGAGAGAGCGCCGGCCGCGTCGTACACCGACAGGATCGCGTCGGCGTGGGGAGCGATCTCGGGCACCTCGCGGGCCGCGGTCGTGATGCGGCGGCGCATGCTCACGAGGGCGGCGTCGACCGCGTCGGCGTCGGCCTCGACCGTCCCGAGCTGGCGCGCGAGGGTGGCGTGCACCTCGGCCACCGCGACGCCGAGGTCGTGGGCCTCGGCGGTGAACCCGCGGCCGGCCGACGCGGCGTCGAGCGCGACGCGCCACGCGTCCTCCGAGCCGGCGAGGAACTCCTGCGAGAACGCGAGGTGCCCGCTGGCGACCCCGCCCTCGCGGCCCGGGTCGGGCCAGGTGCCGTGCAGCGACCCGAAGGTCGTCGGCACGCGCGTGGAGCCGCCCTCGGTGAGCGCGGCCTGCGTCGTCACGTCGGGGTTGTCGCCGTGGTGCAGCACGCGGAAGACCTTGGCGATGGCGTGGTCGACGGGCCCGCCCTCGACGTCGAAGATGATCGACGTGTTCGACTGCTCGCCCGACAGCACGCGGGAGCGCGTGACCGTGCCGGCCGCGACGTGCACGGTGCCCTCGACCACGACGTCGGAGCCCTCGACGCGGCTCGTCGACGAGAGCAGCTCGAAGAGGTGGCGCGCGTACGCCGGGTCGTGCGGGGCGTCGTAGAGGTACAGGTCGTCGGCCGAGCCGATGAAGGCCGCGTCGCCGCCGGGCAGCGGGGTGCGCCGTGCGACGACGGGCACCTGGTAGAGCACGGGCACGTCGGGCGCCTCGTCGATGACGAGCAGCGTGATCGCGAGCACGCCGTCGAGGTCGGCCTCGAACGAGCCGATCACCCGGATCGCGGGCGCACGGCCCTTCGTCGCGTACCAGCGCTGTCGCGCCATCCAACCAGCCAGACTCGGGGCGACATCGCTCATGCGCCCGACAGTACCCGGCCCGGCCGGGGCCCGACCGAGGAGGCGCCTCCGTCGCGGGCTCCCCGGCCGCGATCCGCCGCGCACCGGGCGATCCGCTAGACAGGGAGGATGACCCGCAGCGAGCAGATCGAGATCGAGCGCAAGTACGACGTCGACGAGGAGGCCGCCGTGCCCGACCTGGTCGGCACGACGACCGGGGACGACGACGGGGGAGGCGCGGGTCGGCCGCTCGAGGTCGCCCGCGTGGTGCTCGACCCGGCCGCGTCGCTCGCCGCCACGTACCACGACACGGCCGACCACCGCCTCCTCGCGGCCCGGGTCACCCTGCGTCGGCGCACCGGCGGCCACGACGCCGGCTGGCACCTCAAGCTGCCGCCGGAGGCCGCGGGCGGAGGCCGCCGCGAGGTGCACCACCCCCTCGGCGCCGCCGACGAGGGGGTGCCCGACGAGCTGCTGGCCCGCGTGGCCGACCTGCTCGCGGGCGACGACGGCGCGCCCGTGCCCGTGGCGCCGGTGCTGCTGCTCGAGACGCAGCGCACCGCCCGCCACCTGCTCGACGACGCCGGCCGCGAGCTCGTGGAGGTCGCCGACGACGTCGTGCGGGCCACGCGGCTGGTCGACGCGCGGGTGCGCACCTGGCGCGAGTGGGAGGCGGAGCTCGGCCCGGGCCTCGACGGGCCCGCGGGCGACGCCCTGCTCGACGCGGTCGCTCCCCGGCTGCGGGCGGCGGGCGCCCGGGCGTCGGCGCACCGCTCGAAGCTCGCCCTCGGGCTCGGCGACTGACGCCCGCGGGCACGAGCCCGGCCCTCCCCGGGGTCAGAACTGCACGACGCCCGGCAGCACCCTCGTGACGACCCCGTCGTCGCCCACCTCGCCGAAGAAGTACACGGCGCCGGTCGAGAAGGGCAGGTCGCCGCAGCTGCCCTCGGGCCAGCCGTCGTCGTCGACCTCGAAGAGGTAGGTCCAGCCGTCCTGCACGACCGGCAGCGCGTCGAGCGGCAGCTGCCGGACGAGGTCGGCCTCCCCGCCGGCACGCACGAGAGGGCTCGCGACCGACGCGGGCGGGCGGGCGGCGACGCTCCCCGCGACCACGAGCCGGCACTCCGCGAGCCCCGGCAGCGCGGCCGACGCGGCCGTGCCCCGGGGAGACGGCGGGTGCAGCACGGCGGTCAGCCCGATGTCGGGGTAGTCGACGTCGTCGACCCACACGGAGAACCCGCACCGGACGAAGACCGAGCACTCCTGCTCGCCGAGCCAGGGCACGTCGCGCGGCGAGAGCGTGAGCAGGTAGCGGTGGCCGGCCAGGAGGTCGTCGCGAGCCTCGAGGCAGACCGGGGGCGCGCCTCCGGCCCGCGACCCGGCAGCCGAGGGCCCCGGCACGACGGCCAGGTCGACGGGGTCGAGCGGAGGAGGGCCCACGTCGTCATCGTAGGGGCAGCGCTCGCCCGGGCGACAGCCGCCGTCAGGCCCTTGACACGCCCGGATCGGGCACGGTCCGCCGGTCGAGCAGGGCGACGATCTTCCGCACCGTCGCGTCGTTGCGGGCCGTCACCGTCGTCGGCAGCGTCCGCCACCACGCGGGCGGCACGCGCGAGCCCGTGACGCCCGCGGGCAGCCACTGGTAGACGGCGTCCGCGGCGACGACCAGCTGCTCGTCGCCCAGGTCGACCGCCGGAGGCGCGGTGGCGGCCAGCGCGCCGGGCACCTCCGCGATCGCCACCGACAGGCGGGCGGGCACGCGCTCGGCGGCCCGGAGCGGGTTCGCCGCCGCGATCGCGCGGAACGCGTCGCCCGACAGCACGAGCACGGCGGCGTCGACCCCGGTCGACGCGACGACCGCTGTGCGGAGCGCCGCCGCGGCCCCCTCGACGCGGTCGACCGGCACCCCGACGACGAGGTTGCCGCTCGCCAGGACGGTGGCCGGCTCGAGCAGGCCGAGGCCCGCTGCGACCGTGCGCAGGTCGGCCATGCCGACGCGCTTGGCGGTGCCGACGTTGATGCCGCGCCACAGCGCGACGTGGTCGACCGCGGCCGCGACGGGCATCGTGCTCAGGCCCGCCCGAGCACGTCGAGCAGCCAGGCGAGCTCGAACGCGCGCTCGCGCCACGACTCGTAGCGCCCGCTCACGCCGCCGTGGCCGGCCGACATCTCGGTCTTCAGCAGCACGGGGGCGCCGACGTCGCGGAGCCGGGCCGTCCACTTGGCGGGCTCGACGTAGAGCACGCGGGTGTCGTTCAGCGACGTGACCGCGAGGATGCGCGGGTACTGCACGCCCTCCCGCACGTTCTCGTAGGGGGAGTAGCCGCGCATGTACTCGTAGACCTCGGCGTCGTGCAGCGGGTCGCCCCACTCGTCCCACTCGATGACGGTGAGCGGCAGGTCGGGGTCGAGGATGCTGGTCAGCGCGTCGACGAAGGGGACGGCCGCGAGGATGCCGGCGAACAGCTCGGGCGCGATGTTGGCGACCGCGCCCATGAGGAGGCCGCCGGCGCTGCCGCCCTCCGCGACGAGCTGCTCGGGCGTGGTGCGCCCCTCGGCGACGAGGTGGCGGGCGACGTCGACGAAGTCGGTGAACGTGTTCGTCTTCGTCAGGGTCTTGCCCTGCTCGTACCAGGCGCGGCCCATCTCGCCGCCGCCCCGCACGTGGGCGACCGCGAACACGACGCCCCGGTCGAGCAGCGACAGCCGCGCGACGCTGAACCCGGGGTCGATGCTGTGCTCGTACGAGCCGTAGCCGTACAGGTGCACGGGGGAGGGCTCGCCCTCGACGACGGCGTCGCGGCGCCAGACGAGCGAGATCGGCACGCGCGTGCCGTCGGCGGCGGTGGCCCACTCGCGGGCCTGCTCGTAGTCGGCCGGGTCGTAGCCGCCGAGCACGGCCTGGCGCTTCAGCAGGCGCCGCTCGCCGGTGCGCACGTCGAGGTCGTAGACCGTCGAGGGCGTGACGAACGAGGTGTAGCCGAAGCGCACCGTCGGCTGGGAGAACTCGGGGTTGCCGCCGGCGCCCGCGGCGGGGAGGGGCTCGTCGAAGTCGACCTCGACCAGCTCGCCGTAGCCGTCGGGGCCGAGGGGCATCACCGACAGGCGGGGAAGGGCCTCGCGGCGGTGCTCGACGACGAGGTGGCCGGCGAAGGCGTCGACCGACTCGAGTCGGACGTCGTCGCGGTGCGCGACGACGACGCGGCGGTCGACCGTCGAGGTCGGGTCGTCGGCGGGCACGTCGACCAGCTCGAAGTTCTCGGCCCCCTCGTTGTGCACGACGAGCAGGCGGTCGCTGCCCGCGACGACGGCGTGCTCGACGTCGTACTCGACGCCGTCCCGCCGGGGCCAGACGACGCGGAAGTCGCCGGTCGGGTCGGAGGAGTCGAGCAGCCAGGTCTCGCTCGTGATCTTGGAGCCCACGTCGACCACGAGGTACTGGCGGCTCCGGGTGAGGCCGACGCCGACCCAGTAGCGGTCGTCGGGCTCGGTGAAGACGCTGACGTCGTCGCCCGACCCGCCGACCTCGTGCCGCCAGATCGTGTCGGGGCGCCACGACTCGTCGACGGTCGGGTAGAAGACGAAGCGGCCGGTGGCGTCGAAGACGGCCCCGGGCGCCGTGTCGGCGACCCGGTCGGGCAGGTCGGCGCCCGTGGCCAGGTCGCGCACCCGCAGCTCGTAGCGCTCGTCGCCGCTCGTGTCGATCGCCCACGCCAGGAGCGAGCCGTCGGCGGAGACGTCGAAGCTGCCGAGCGAGAAGAAGTCGTGGCCCTCGGCCTCGACGTTGCCGTCGAGCAGCACCTGCTCGCCCTCGGGCGCGGAGTCGGCGCTCACCTCGGGCGGGGTCCAGTCGTCGGGGCCCGAGGCGGGCACGCGGCAGTGGATGCCGTACTGCGCGCCCTCGGCGGTGCGCGAGTAGTACCACCAGGCGCCCTCGCGCACGGGCACGCCGAGGTCGGTCTCCTGCACGCGGCCCTTGATCTCCTCGAAGATCGTGTCGCGGAGGCCCGCGAGGTGCTCCGTCTCGGCCGCGGTGAACGCGTTCTCGGCCTCGAGGTGAGCGATCACCTCCGGGTCCTCCTTGGCGCGGAGCCACTCGTAGTCGTCGACGAACTCGTGGCCGTGGTGGCGGCGGGTGACGGGCTTCTTGGGGGCGCGGGGCGCGGAGGACGAGGCCATCCGCCCAGCCTAGCCAGCGCCTCCCTCGGCGTGCCCCGGGGCCGAGGAGGCGCGGATCAGATCTGCGTGTCGCTCGCGGTGATGCCGCCCAGGCGCGGGCGCGCGGGGTACTCGTCGGAGGCGACGTGGACGTCGGCGGGGTCGGGGGCGGCCGCCTGCCGGGCCTCGTCGGCCAGGGCGTCGGCGGTGCCGGCCTTCTCGGGCGCCGCCGCGGACGCCGTGCCGGACAGGGTGGCGGTCCCGTCGACGTCCTCGCCGGCGGCGAGGCGGGCGGCCTCGAACTGCGCCTCCTGGTCGGCGGCCTCGGCCGGGTCGACGGGGGCGGGGGTCTCGTGTGCGTCGCTCATGCCGGCGACGCTACCCGCGCCTCCTCGGCTCGGTGTCGCCCGGGCCGCCCTCGGCGAGCGCGGTCGGGGCCCGGAGCCCGGCCACGGTCGGACCGAGGCGCGCCTGGCCCGGCTCCAGGTCGGCGATCGCCCGGCGCTGCGAGCGGAGGCGCCGGACGGCCGCGTTGAGGCGGGCGTGCAGCTGCATGAGGTGCAGCCGGTAGAGGTCGGGGTGGTCGTCGCTGTCGTCGAGGAAGGCGTTGCAGGCGAGGGTCATCTCGTTGAGCACGGGCAGGGCCGACGACCGGGGCCGCGTCTGCCGGCGGGCCGACCGCACGACGCCCCGCAGGCCGCTGATCGACCGCCGGGCCGTGGCGTAGTCGGGGTCGGAGCGCTCGGCGTCGGGGCTGCGGGTCGGCACGATGCGGTGCAGCACGCGGCGGAAGTGGATCTCGGTGACGAGCTCGTTGAGCGCGGAGGCCTCGGCCCGGCGCGACTCGAGCCAGCGCACGAGGAGGTTCGCGCCGAAGGCGGCGCCGGCGCCCACGAAGGCGCCGAGCGTGACGGTGACGACGTCGGTCCAGAACATGCGGCCAGGCTACGGGCCGCCACCGACAGCCCGGGCGGGCGCAGAGGTCGGTCGTCCGGCGACTGCGCTCAGCGGGACGCCGCGTCGATGCGCCCCATCAGCGACCACACGGCCCGCGAGAGCTCGGGGTGCCAGAGGGCCACCCCGCGGAGGAACCGCAGCTCGTCGTCGGCGCCCCCGCCGCCGCCGAACGGCACGCCGTCGACGCCCCGGGCGTCGGCCCGGAGCGAGATGACCACCTGCTCGTCGACCGTCGGCAGGCTCGGGATGACGTCCCACGGGTCCTCGCCGCCGCGGCAGCGGAGCTCGATCAGGGCCGCCAGCTCGTCGTGGGCCTCGGCGCGCAGCACCTCGAGGCTGCGACCCGCCCCGCGGAACTCGGGCACGCCGCCGCGGAGGGCGTCGGGCGTCTCGGGCATGACGACGACCCTACGCCGGGTAGCCTGCCCGGATGGTCTACCGCGTCTGCGTCACGTACCTGCTCCGGGAGGTCGAGGGCCGCACCGAGGTGCTGCTCGGCCGCAAGAAGACGGGCCTCGGCGTGGGCTACCACGTGGGCCTCGGCGGCAAGCTGGAGGGCGACGAGACGCCGGTGCTCGCGGCGGTCCGGGAGATCGAGGAGGAGTCGGGCGTCGTCGTCGACGCCGCCGACCTCGAGCCGCGCGGCGAGCTGCTCTACCTGTTCCCGCACCGCGAGGCGTGGAGCCAGCGGTCGACCGTCTTCGTCGCCCGGCGGTGGCGCGGCGACCCCGTCGAGACCGACGAGCTCGACCCGGCGTGGCACGACCTCGGGAGCCTGCCCCTCGACGAGATGTGGGACGACGCGGCGCGCTGGCTGCCCGGCGTGCTCGCCGGCGGCCGGGTGGCCCGCACCTACTCGTTCGCGGCCGACCTCGCGACGGTCGAGTCGGAGGGACCGCTCCGCTGAGGGGCGCCGTGCCGCACGAAGAAGTCGACGGTGCCGACGAGCGCGGCGGCGACGAGCGCCGTGCCGGCCAGGCCCACGAAGCGGCCGGCGACGTCGCGGCCCTCGGGGGCGAGCGTGATCGACAGCACCCACAGGGCCGCCGAGGCCACGAGCAGCACGACGACGACGAGCACGAGGAGGCGGTGGGCGGCAGTTCTCGACACGTCGAGAGAGGCTACCCCTGGTCGGTGCCGCCGGGGGACCGCGGGGCGCGGACGACCCTGACCGGCCGCGTCGACAGCTCCTCGTTCTCGAGCCCGCCCGGCGCGCCGAGCACCATGTCGCCCCGGTCGCTGTCGACGTCGACGGCTCGCGCCCGCGCGGCCTCCTGGTCGGAGGGGCGAGGGCGGCCCGCGGGGGAGCGCGTCGCGGAGTGGCTGTGGCCGTGCTCCCGCTCGAGGGCCTCCCGCTCCTCGTCGGAGAGGGTCGTGATGCTGCCGGTGTCGGTCGACACGAGGCCGTGGCGGGCGAGCACCTCGTCGCGCTCCGCCATGAGGAACTCCCGGTTGGCGTTCTGGGCGTCGGCGAACATCGTCGTGCGGCCCTCGACGATGCGGCGCACGCGGCGGTCCTCCCACCAGCGCTTGCCGACCAGCATGAGCACGACGCCGGCCACGGCGTACGAGGCCATCATCGTCAGGCCGCGCCCGTACCCCGGGCCGACGTCGTAGAGCACGCGCTTCAGCATCTCGGTGATGCCGCTGCCGACCACGACGGCGTTCAGCGCCGCGAAGGGCTGCGGCATGAACCAGGCGGGGTAGGCCCCGCCCGACGCGGGCATCGACAGGAAGACGAAGACGATCATGGCGGGCAGCGCCACGAAGCGGCCGACGAAGTAGCTGATGCCGTTCACGGCCAGCCCGATCGCGACGATCCAGGCCCAGCCGAGCAGCGCGAGCTCGCCGAAGTGCCCCTGCACGGCCCCGACGACGGGGCCGGCCAGGAGGTTCGTGACGAGCGAGATCACGGCGGCGCCGACCACGATCACGGTCACGCGGGTGCGGTGGCGGAGCGGCGCGCCCATCAGCCCGATGAACATCGCGACCATGTAGCCGCCGATGCACCAGGCGAGCATGAGGTAGAGCGACACCGTGCCGTACTCGTCGTAGGCCGGCAGCGGCGCGAGGTCCGCGACGACCGGCGTGACGCCCTCCGACGCGAGCACGGGCGTGAGCATCGCCGGGATGAGGGCCGACACCTGGTACTGGTGCGCGCTCGCCTTGGAGATCCGGGAGTCGGCGGGGTCGACGGCGACCGCCACGTGCCCCCGCAGCACCGCCTCCTCGGCCTCGTCGAGGTCGTCGTACGACCGCACGTCGAAGACGCCCGGCTGGGCGGCGTCGAGGTCGGACTGCAGCGAGGAGGCGGCCGACGACGACCCGACGACCGCGATCGGCACGTCGTGCGGGTGCGGGGCGTGGAACGCCGCGATGTAGCAGAGGCAGAACCCGACGATGAAGAACAGCGGCAGCCACAGCTGCAGCCCGATCAGCTGGAGCGACGGGTGCAGCGTCGAGTACCAGCGGCGGAACCTGCCCACCGGCGGCTTCGTCGTGCCGACCTCGTCTGCCGTCGCTCGCGTCACGCGTCCTCCTCCTCGGCCGGCCCGGCCCACGACGCCACGGTACGCCTCACGAGCGCGTGCTCGACATGGCGTTCGTGTCCATCGCGAGCTCCTCGGCGTCGAGGCCGAGCAGCACCTGGCGCATGACCTCCTCGTCGAGCTTGCCGGCGTCTCGCTCCCGGAGCACCACCTCGCGTCGCTTGGCCAGCAGCTCGCGGCGGATCTGCCCGACCGCCCGGGGCACGGCCCGCCGCCTGTCCTTCTCGGCGCTCGACGGCTCGCGGTCCTCCGCGTCCTCGACGGCGCCCCGCTGGAGGGCGTCGGCCTGCCGCACGAGCCGGGCGGTGGTCAGCTGCACGGCGCGCTCGGTCAGCTCGCGGCCGTAGAGCTGCTCCCACGCGGGGCGTCGGTCCTCGACGTACGCGAGGGTCTCGGAGGTGCTCGTGGTGAAGAGCGCGAGCTGGGCCGCGAGGTCGCGGTCGCGCTGCGTGGTGTCCTGGACGCCCAGCCAGCGGATCACCGCCGGCAGCGTCAGGCCCTGGAGCAGCAGGGTGCCGACCGTCACGACGAACGCGATCAGGAACATCGTGTCGCGCGCCGGCACCGGCACGCCGCTGTCCGTCACCGCCGGGATCGACACCACCGCGGCGAGGGTCACCACGCCGCGCATGCCCGTCCACGAGATGACGGTCAGCTGGCGCCAGTCGAGCCGGGGCTGCGGGTGGTACCGCAGGCGTCGGAGCCTCGGCACGCGCCGGAGGCCCCGCAGGAGGCGCGAGAGCAGCAGGTAGCGCAGCACGCGGGCCGCGTAGTAGGTCGCGAACACGAAGGCCGGCCGCACGAGCACGACCACGGCGAGCACGACGAAGGCCACGCCGAGGCTCTGGCCGAGCCCGCGGTCGCTCTCGGCCACCTCCTCCACGACCGTCCTCAGCTGCAGGCCGATCAGGGCGAAGACGAAGCCCTCGAGCAGCACGTCGGCCGCGGCCCAGAACGGGCGCTCCTGGAGGCGCGTGGCGTAGCCGGTGCGGGGCGAGTTGAACCCGACGAAGAGGCCGGCCGCGACGACGGCGAGCACGCCGGAGCCGCTGAGCTCCTCCGCCGTGATGTAGGCGATGAACGGCAGCAGCAGCCCGATCACGTTCTCGATCACGGGGTCGTCGATGCGCATCCGCACCCGGTGCGCGACGAACCCGAGCACGAGGCCCACGGCGACCCCGACCCCGATCGCGAGGCCGAAGATGCCGAGGTCCTGCCAGAGGGTGAGGGAGGCGCCCCCCACGATGGCGAGGAACACCTTCACCAGCGTCAGCGAGGCCGCGTCGTTGATCAGGCTCTCGCCCGACAGCACGGTCATCACCTTGCGGGGGAGGCCCAGCTTGCGGCCGATCGCGGCGGCCGACACGGCGTCCGGGGGAGCGACGACGGCCCCGACGAGGATCGCCGCCGGCAGGGTCATGTCGGGGATGAGCAGGTACGCGACGCCGCCGACGACGAACGCCGTGACGACGACGGCCCCGACGCCGAGCCGCTGGATCTGCACCCGGCTCTCGCGGAAGTTGAGCAGCGACACGTCGAGCGAGGCCGAGTAGAGCAGCGGCGGCAGCACGACCGTGAGGATGAGCTCGGAGTCGATCTCGATGTCGGGCACGCCGGGCACGAACGAGACGGCCAGCGCCACGGCGACGGTGAGCAGGGGCGCCGGCAGGCCTCGCCACCGGGCGAAGGCCGTCACGAGGAGCGACCCCGTCAGGATGATCAGCAGCTCGGCGAGGTCCATCGTCAGCGTCCTCCGGGGCGGGTCGGCGAGACGGCCGCACGCAGACGTGCAGACCGTGCAGGGTGTGCGACCAGTCTCCCAGGAGATCCGTGGGAGAACTCCCGATGAACGACAGGCGTCGCGGGGGCCGCTGCTCGTAGGGTCGGTGTCGTGACCCCCCTCGATCCTGCCTCCGGAGCCGCCCCGGCGTCCGCCCTCGTGCGCGAGACGACCCACGGGCGGGTGCGCGGCGTGCACGAGCGCGGCGTCCTGGCCTGGCGGGGGATCCCCTTCGCCGCGCCTCCCACCGGGGCTCGCCGCTTCCGCGCCCCGCAGCCGGCCGCGCCCTGGCGGGGCGTGCGGGACGCGACGCGGTTCGGCCCCGCCGCGCCCCAGGACCGCGGCCAGTTCGTCGGCGTCGACGCCACGACGCCGACCGACGAGGACTGCCTCACGCTCAACGTGGTCGCGCCCGAGGGCTCGGGCCCCGGCAGCCGCCTCCCCGTGCTCGTCTACGTGCACGGGGGCGCCTACAGCGTCGGCTCCTCGCGCGAGCACCCGCGGCAGGGCGAGACGATGGTGCGCGAGGGCGGCATCGTCTACGTGAGCCTCAACTACCGTCTCGGCGGCTTCGGCTACCTCGACTTCACGCACTGGTCGACGCCCGAGAGGCCGATGGAGTCGAACCTCGGCCTCCGAGACCAGGTGGCGGCCCTCGAGTGGGTGCGCGACGAGGTCGCGAGCTTCGGCGGCGACCCCGACGCGGTCACGCTCTCCGGCGAGAGCTCGGGGGGCAACGCCGTCACGACGCTCATGACGGTGCCCGCCGCGCGGGGGCTGTTCCACCGGGCGATCGCGCAGAGCTCGCCCACCAACGCGATCTACCCGCCCGACGTCACGCAGCGCTGGGCGGCCGAGTTCCTCGAGCTGCTGAGCCACGAGCTGCGCGACGACGACCTCGAGTCGACCTCCGTCGAGGACGCGGCGCAGATGCTGCGGGAGGCGCCCGTCGCGTCCGTCGTGCGGGCGACGGCCGCGCTGCAGCTCCGCACCCCCGACGAGCAGCCCGGCACGATCAGCCTCAGCCCGGTGATCGACGGCGACTTCCTGCCCGAGCGACCGCTCGACGCGTTCAAGGCCGGACGGGCGCACCCGGTGCCGCTCGTCATCGGCACCAACGACCGCGAGGGCTCCGTCTTCACGGGACGCCGCGACATCCTCGCGACGACGAAGCCGCGCATCCGGGCGATCTTCGCCAAGACCGAGAAGAAGTCGCGCAAGGCCATCAAGAAGCAGTACCCGGGGCTGCCCGAGCGCCGGGCCGCCCTCGACTTCGGCGGCGACTACGCGTTCTGGTTCCCGACCGTGAAGGTCGCCGAGCGGCACGCCGTGCACCAGCCCGTGTACTTCTACCGCTTCGACGCCGCTCCGCGCATGCTCCGCGTCGCGGGGGTCGACGCCTTCCACGGCCTCGAGCTGATGGCCCTGCACGACCGGATGGGGTCGGCCTTCGGCTGGGCCATGAGCGCCCTCGGCGGACGCCGGGCCTTCCTCCGGACGGCGGCCCGCATGCGGGCCCGATGGCTCGAGTTCGTCCGCACGGGCGAGGTGCAGGGGTGGCCCGCGTACGACCCGTTCCGCCGTCGCACGCTGATCATCGACACCCGCGACCGGGTCGAGCACGACCCGCGCGGCGAGCGCCGCAGGGCGTGGCAGGCCTTCGTCCCGCACATCTGACGAGGCGACGGCGCTCGCCGCGGCACGTCGGCGGTGGCGTCGGCTGACGGCGTACGGGCCCGGCGTCGACACCTGCCGTCCACCTGCCTGTACCCCGCCGTCCGCCTCCGAGTTGACCGCCGTTCACCATGCTGCGAGAGTTCCCCGGTGGATCTCACGCTCATCGTCGTCCTGGTCATCGCCCTGGCCCTGTTCTTCGACTTCACCAACGGCTTCCACGACACGGCGAACGCCATGGCGACCCCGATCGCGACGGGGGCGATGAAGCCCAAGGTCGCGGTCACCGTCGCGGCGATCCTCAACCTGGTCGGCGCGTTCCTCAGCACCGAGGTCGCGAAGACCGTGTCGGGCGGCATCATCCGCGAGGGCGACGGCGGGGTGCAGATCTCGCCGGAGATGATCTTCGCCGGCCTGATCGGCGCCGTGGTCTGGAACATGATCACCTGGCTCCGCGGCCTGCCCTCGAGCTCGTCGCACGCGCTCTTCGGCGGGCTCATCGGCGCGGCCGTGGTCGGGGCCGGCGTCAGCTCGGTCGACTTCTCCGTCGTGCTGTCGAAGGTGATCCTGCCGGCGCTGCTCGCCCCCCTGATCGCCGGCCTCGTCGGCTACACCGCGACGCGGCTGGCCTACACGATCACCCGTCGGCGCGACGACAAGAGCGAGCGCGGCGGGTTCCGGTACGGCCAGGTCTTCACCTCGTCGCTCGTCGCCCTCGCCCACGGCACGAACGACGCCCAGAAGACGATGGGCGTCATCACGCTGACCCTGATCGCCTCCGGGGCGCTCGGCGCCGGCTCGGGCCCGCCCCTCTGGGTCGTCGTGGTCTGCGCCTTCGCCATCGCGCTCGGCACCTACACCGGCGGCTGGCGCATCATCCAGACCATGGGCGGCGGCCTCACCGAGGTCAAGCCCACGCAGGGCTTCGCCGCCGAGGCGTCGACGACCGCCACCGTGCTGGCCTCCAGCCACCTCGGCTTCGCCCTCTCGACCACGCAGGTCGCGAGCGGCTCCATCATCGGCGCGGGGCTCGGCCGCCGCGGCTCCAAGATCCAGTGGAGCACGGCCGGCAAGATCGTCGCCGCCTGGTTCATCACCCTGCCCGCCTCGGCCGCCGTCGGCGCCGTGGCCGCGCTGATCGCGACCCTCGGCACGGCCGGCCTCGTCGTCGACGCGCTGGTCGGCGTCGTCGTGATCGGCGGCATCTTCCTGCTCTCCCGGCGGCGTCCGCACGAGCAGGGCGCCGCGATGGAGGTCGACGTGGCCGCGACGAGCGTGCTCTCGCGCCGTCGTGCCCGCCGCCTCGAGAAGAAGGGGCGCGTCGACACCCCGGCCGCGGGCGTCGAGGCGCCGTTCGTGCGGCTCGACGAGGCCGTCCCCACCGTGGCGCCGAGCGGAACGCTCGCCGCCCCCGCCCGCTCCGAGGAGAAGAAGGAGGACGACCGATGATCGACTGGTCCGCGTTCGTCGTCGTCGCGCTGGTCTCGCTGTTCTCGGCGGCCGCGCTCGTCAGCCTGTACTCGCTCGGCCTCCGGCTCGTGACGGTCGACGACCGCAGCACGGCCCGGACGGTCGCCGGCGTGGCCTGCTTCGTGCTCTGCGGCCTGGGCGTGCTCTACGGCATCTACCTCATCGTGCCGGCCCTGCACCGCTGACGCGGGCGCTGACGCTGGCGCTGACGCCCGCGCGGGCCGCAGCGTCGGTGCCCTCGCCGCCGACGTCGCTGCGGGAGACGCGAGGAGGGGCCCCGACGTCGCCGACGTCGGGGCCCCTCGGCCGTGCAGGAGGCGCGGGTCAGCGCGTGCGCACCGGCCCGGTGGGCAGGGCCACGTGGTCGTACTCCGGCTCGCGTCGCGGGATGGCGACGGCCAGCAGCACGCTGAGCAGCGCCACCGCCCCGCCGAGCACGAAGGTGAGGCGGAAGCCCGCCTCCGTCGGCACCGAGGCGTCGCCGAACGGCACGGAGTTGGCGGTCAGCAGCAGGCCGACCACGGCCGACGCGCTCGTCGTGCCGAGCGAGCGCATGAGGGTGTTGAGCCCGTTGGCGGCCGCCGTCTCGGTGGCGGGCACCGCGTGCATGATGAGCGTCGGCATGGCCGCGTACGCGAGCCCGATGCCGAAGCCGATCAGCACCGAGACGAGCACGATCTGCCAGACCTGGCTGAAGGCCAGGGCGGCGACGGCGTAGCTGACGACGATGATGATGCCGCCGACGATGAGGCAGACGCGGGCCCCGAAGCGGGCGGTCGCCCGCGCGGCCACGGGGGCCATGAACATCATGACGACGCCCGACGGGGCGAGGCAGAGGGAGGCGACCATGACGGTCTGCCCGAGCCCCACGCCGGTCTCGGCGGGCAGCTCGAGCAGCTGCGGCAGCGACACGTTGCTGCCGAAGAGGGCGAAGCCGAGGGCCACGGAGGCGAGGTTCGTCAGCAGCACGGCGGGGCGCACGGCGACCCGCAGGTCGACGAGGGGGCTCGCGACGCGGAGCTGGTACGCGCCCCAGGCGACGAGGACGACCAGCCCGGCGAGGCCCGCGACGAGCGTCGGCGCGCTGAGCCAGCCCCAGTCGTTGCCCTTCGACACGGCGAGGAGCAGGCCGGTCAGGCCGATGGCGAGCCCGATCGCCCCGGGCAGGTCGAAGCGTCCCTCCGTCCGCAGCGTGCTGACCGGGATCAGGGCCGAGACGAGGGCGAAGACGACGACGCCGAGCAGCGCGGCCGTCCAGAAGAGCACGTGCCAGTCGAAGGTGACGCTGATCCAGGCGCTGAGCGGCAGGCCGATCGCGCCGCCGAAGCCGAGCGTCGCGCTCACCAGCGCGACGGCGCCGCCGAGGCGCTCGGCAGGCAGGGTGTCGCGGAGGATGCTGATGGCGAGCGGGATGATGCCGAGCGCCGTGCCCTGCAGGGCACGCCCGACGATCAACGGGAGCAGCTCGGAGGTCGTCGCGGAGACGACCGAGCCGAGCACCATGACCACGACGAGCACGAGCACGACGCGGCGCTTGCCGTAGAGGTCGCCGAGGCGGCCGGCGATGGGCGTGACCACCGCTCCCGCCAGCAGGGTGGCGGTGATGATCCAGGTCGTGTCGGCGGGGTCGGCGCCCAGCAGCTCGGGGAACGACGGCACGATCGGGATGACGAGCATCTGCATGAGGGCCGCGACCATGCCCGAGAAGGCCAGCACGGCGATCACGACGCGCGGGTCGCGGGTGCGGGTCAGGCGGGCTCGCTCGCGTGCGCGGCGGCGCTCGCCCGGGGCGGCGGAGGTGCCGGGGGAGACGGAGGAGGCGGGGGTCCCGACCGCGTGGTCGCGGCGGTCGTCCTCCGCCCGGGGGTCGTCGGGGTGGGCGTCGTCGTGGTGCGTGAGGGTCATCGATCTTCTCGGCAGGGGCCCGTCGGGCGGCGGTGGAGCGGAGGGGCGGCACGGGCGTCGGTGCGCGCGACGTGCAGGCAGTGCAACGACCGCCTCCCCGAGAAGCTTCCCACGAGATGCCCGGCCGGCCGACAGCTGTCGATCATCCGCACGATCGACGACCCGCGCCTCCTCGTCTCGGTAGGCTCGGCAGGGCCGACCACCGCAGCTCACGAGGCCGCGGGGCGCACGACGACGACGGAGGCACGACGACCGTGACGACCGACAGCTCATCCCCCCTCTCCACGCCCGGCACGCCGGGCGAGGCCCTGGCCGCCGACGGCCGCCGGGCCCGCCGGGCCGCCCGCACGGCCACCCGGGTCGAGAGCGACTCCCTCGGCAGCCGCGAGGTGCCGGCCGACGCGTACTGGGGCATCCACACCGCCCGGGCGCTCGAGAACTTCCCGATCAGCCAGCGCCCGATCTCGGTCTACCCCGACCTCGTGGTCGCCCTCGCGCTCGTGAAGCAGGCCGCGGCCCGCGCCAACGTCGAGATCGGAGTGCTCGACCGGGTCAAGGCCGACGCGATCGAGCGCGCCTGCGTCGAGATCCGCGACGGCGCCCTGCACGACCAGTTCGCCGTCGGGGTGATCCAGGGAGGCGCGGGCACGAGCACGAACATGAACAGCAACGAGGTGATCGCCAACCGCGCCCTCGAGCTGCTCGGGCACGCCAAGGGCGAGTACGAGCACCTGCACCCCATCGACGACGTGAACCGCAGCCAGAGCACGAACGACACCTACCCGACGTCGGTCAAGATCGCCATGGTGCTGACGCTCCGCCGGCTGCTCGACGAGCTCGACCTGCTCGCCACCGCCTTCGCGACGAAGGGCGCCGAGTTCCACGACGTGCTGAAGGTCGGCCGCACGCAGCTCCAGGACGCCGTGCCCATGACCCTCGGCCAGGAGTTCGTGGGCTTCGCCCACACCCTCGGCGAGGACGTGCAGCGCCTCCGCGACGTCGTGCCGCTGCTCGGCGAGATCAACCTGGGGGCGACGGCCATCGGCACCGGCATCACGGCCGACCCGCAGTACGCCGAGGCGGTGCGCCGCCACCTGGGCGAGCTGAGCGGCATGGACCTCGTCACCGCCCCCGACCTCATCGAGGCGACGAGCGACACGGGCGTCTTCATGACCCTCTCCGGGGCGCTCAAGCGCAGCGCCATCAAGCTCTCGAAGATCTGCAACGACCTGCGGCTGCTCTCGTCGGGCCCTCAGGCCGGCATCGGCGAGATCACCCTGCCCCCGCGGCAGGCCGGGTCGTCGATCATGCCGGGCAAGGTCAACCCCGTGATCCCCGAGGTCGTCAACCAGGTCGCGTTCTCGGTCGCCGGGGCCGACGTCACCGTCACGATGGCGGCGGAGGCCGGGCAGCTGCAGCTCAACGCCTTCGAGCCGGTCATCGCCCACTCGGTGATGCAGAGCCTCCAGTGGATGACCGCGGCGTGCCGCACCCTCCGGGTGAACTGCGTCGACGGCATCGAGGCCAACCGGGCGCGCCTCAGCCAGCAGGTCGACACGAACGTCGGCAGCGTCACCGCGCTCACGCCCTACATCGGCTACAGCGCGGCGGCCTCCATCGCGCACACGGCCCTCACGACGAACGCGTCGATCTCGACCCTCGTCGTGGCCGCCGGGCTGATGAGCGAGGAGCAGGTGCGCAAGGTGCTGTCGCCCGCGCGGCTCTCCGGGCTCGAGGCCGTCACGAGCGCGATCCCGATCATCGACGTGGACGCCGACCCGGTCGCCGCGGTGAGCCGGGTGGCCGCCGAGTCGGGCGCACGGAACCCGGCCGACGAGACCGCGGGCTGACCGGGGGAGGCGCGGCGGCGGGCCGCGCAACGACCACCTCCCGACGGAGGCGCGGTGCCGGCCGAGCGGGCCCCGTGCCTCCCCGGGGTCAGTCGGTCTCCACCTCGACCTCGCCCTCGCGGTCGGCGAAGCGCCGGATGCCGCCCTCGCCGAGCAGGCGACCGCCGCGCAGCTGGAGGTGGCGCAGCTCGTCGGCCCCGAGCACGCCGCCGTTCTCGCGGACGGCCCGCTCGCGGATCGCGCGCCCCACCCGGACGTCCCACGCGGAGTTGCGCGCGAGGATGTGGTTGCGGGCCGTGTCGCGCATCGGCAGGGGGATGACCTCCTCGGCCTGCAGGCCGCGACGCAGCTGGCGCATGCGCAGGATCTCGCTGTCGAGCTCGCCGCCGATGACGAGCACGAAGTTGCTGATGTACGAGTACAGCAGCACGACGACGACGATGCCGAGCCAGCCGTAGAAGCGGTCGTAGTTCGAGACGGTGGTGACGTACAGCGCGAAGCCGACCGTGCAGAGGGCCCAGATGCCGAGGGCGAACATGGCGCCGTACGACACCCAGCGCAGGCGCGGCGGGCGGACGTTCGGCGTGAAGAAGTAGAGCATCGCGACGACGAACACCGCGAGCGCCACGAGCACGGGCCACTTGAGCACGTTCCAGAGGGTGAGGAACGGCTCGCCGAACCCGACCGCGTCGCCGATGCCGCGGGCGAGGGTCGGCGTCACCAGCAGGATCGTCGCGATCAGGGCGAACGACACCATGAGCACGAGCGTGACGATCATCATGTGGCCGCGGAACGTCCAGATGCGGCGTCCCTCCTCGACGTCGTACGCCGTGTTCATGGCCCGGCCGAAGGCGGTCGTGTACGACGAGAGCGACCAGAGGGTCAGCCAGAGGCCGATGCCGAAGGCGACGCCGGGGTTCGACAGGCTCAGCATCTGCTCGAGGGGCCCGCGCAGGGTGTCGATCGCCTGGGGCGTCAGCACGTAGCGCGCGACGGAGAGGATCTCCTCCACCGCCTCGTCGCCCTCCTGGAAGAGAGCGACCCCCGACACGAGGGCGAGGGCGGTCGGCAGGACGGCCAGGGTCGAGAAGAAGGTGAGCGCCGCCGCGGCGTCGATGGTGCGGTGGCGGAGGAAGTCGTGCCACACGCGCAGCAGCACGTAGCGGGTCGTCGACGGGTTCTCCGGGAGGGACCTCGTCGACGGCATCCCCCGAGGGTACCGCCGTCGCGCGCCGCGCCCGGCGCGGGTGCGTAGGGTCGTGCCCATGACCTGGAACGACCCGCGGCCGCCCGCGCCGCAGCCCCTCGACGCCTCCGGCCGGCCCGTGGCGCCGAACCCCGAGCCCGTCTGGTACCCCGTGCAGCCGGTCTTCACGCAGGCGCCCCCGCGGCGCCGCGTGGCGAGCACCGTGTCCCTGGCGGTCGGCTTCACGGTCATCGGCGTCTTCGCGCTCGCCGTGGCGGTCTACTTCCTGCTCTTCCTGCAGCCCGCGGTCATCGTCGCCGCGAGCCTCCTCGCCTTCATCCCGCTGGCCATCGTCCTCACCGGCATCTGGCTCGTCGACCGGTGGGAGCCCGAGCCCCGGGTCGCGCTGCTCTTCGCCTTCCTGTGGGGAGGCGCGGTGTCGGTGGGCACGGCCCTGATCGTCGACCTCGTGGTCGGCAGCGTGCAGGCGTTCGTCGGCCTCGGCGCGACCGACGGCGCGGAGGTGCTCGGCGCCGTCGTCCAGGCCCCGATCGTCGAGGAGTCGGCGAAGGGGTTCGGGGTGCTGCTCGTGCTCTGGATCTTCCGGCGGCACTTCGACGGCCCGGTCGACGGCATCGTGTACGCCGCCACCGTCGCGGCCGGGTTCGCGTTCGTCGAGAACATCCAGTACTTCGCCGTCCAGGTCACCGACGACGTGTTCTCCGGCAGCCAGGGCCTCGTCTTCGTCTTCGTGGTGCGGGCGCTCATGTCGCCGTTCGCGCACGTCATGTACACCGCCTGCACGGGCATCGCCCTCGGCTACGCCGCCCGCCGCACGGGCCCCTACGGCGCGATCGGCTTCTTCTTCGTCGGGCTCGTGCCCGCCGTGCTGCTGCACGCGCTCTGGAACGGCGCGCTCGTCGTCGTCGGCGACTCCTTCTTCGTCTACTACCTGCTCGTGCAGGTGCCGATCTTCCTCGCGATGGTGGGGCTGGTGGTCTTCCTGCGGCGCAACGAGCGCCGGGTGACGCACGCGCGCCTCGCCGAGTACGCCGCGGTCGGCTGGTTCAGCGCCGACGAGGTGGCGATGCTCTCCACCTCGGCGGGCCGTCGACGTGCTCGCCGCTGGGCGGCGACGGCCGGCGTCGGTCCGGCCATGAAGCGCTTCGTCTCGGACGCCACCCGGCTCGCCTTCACCCGCCAGCGCATGGTGAAGGGCAGCCGGGGAGGCGACGCCGTCGCCCAGCGCGACGAGGGCGAGCTCCTCCAGGCGCTCTCGCGCAGCCGGGCGGCCCTCCAGGCCCCGCAGGCGGCGTTCGTCGGCCACGCGCCGCGCCCCGACCTGCCGGGCTGGGGCCAGGCGTCCGTCGACGGCGGAGGCGGTCAGGGGGCGTACTGGCAGGGCCACGACCCCGGCCAGGGTGTCGCGCCTCCGCAGCGCGACCCGTGGGGCCGGCCCGTCCCGCCGCCCGGCTGGTGAGCCGGCGGGCGTCCGCGGTGGCCGCGCCCGAGGGCTGAGGGCTCGACCGGCCCAGGGCCCACGGCCCGGGACCCACGGTCCTAGGGCGTCGGGTGCTCGGCGTCGTAGCGGCCGAACGACGGCGTGAGGCGGGCGGCGATCGTGATGAGGACGATCACGAGGGCGCCGCCTAGCAGCGGCGGCCACGCGACGCCGATCGCGGCGACGACGCCGACGAAGAGGTCGCCCACCCGGGGCCCGCCCGTGACCACCACGATGAAGATGCCCTGGAGGTGCCCGCGCATCGAGTCGGGCGCGGCCGCCTGCAGG
>Ga0265797_10003175_pt1 | contig 26675 bp, 13 predicted proteins | sample P2T30metagenome_FD_192433 | JGI IMG/M metagenome (GOLD analysis project Ga0265797, IMG submission 192433) | Plant litter microbial communities from East Loma Ridge, Irvine, California - P2 T30 | ecosystem: Environmental > Terrestrial > Plant litter > Unclassified | place: USA: California... | reverse complement strand
TAGGCTTATAGATAGATAAAGTTATCTAGGCCTAAAACCTAATCTAGGAGTTGCTAAACCTCACTCTAGGGATCTAGTTTAGGCTTAAAGAGTAGCGGCCCTTTAGTAGAGACAGAATAGTCTATAGGGACGAGACGGGTATTAAGAAGCTCTGCAAGTAACGGTACTCGGTCTTCGAACTATTTGTCTTTACTTCTCCTCTTATTTAACTTATATAACGCGCGCTACTTATTCGTAGAGCTAAGATTGTTAGATAGGATAACGAGGATAGGACTGTAAGTCTTACCGCCTTCTACTCTAAAAAGGTCGAAGAGTAACAAACGATTACGGGAGCTTGTGTTAAGTCGTTGGAATTTAGTCGCCGTAAGCGAAGGACTACGTGAAGTTCCCTCCTGGTTCTTAGCGTATACGATAACAGGAACACCTAGAGTACTTTGAGGTAACTGTGTTATAATACAAGGGACGACTTGCTCTATAAGATAAGCTTGTTGCTACTTAGAAGTCTATCTAAAACGATAGTAGAGGAAGTCTGCTAGCGGATTAGAGCGCGAGAGAACAATAATAAGTCCTAATTAACGTGCTACGCACTAGGCTATGATAGTATAAAAGAGTTTCCTATAAAAGCTTTTGATATAGTTAATTAGCAACTAATAGTCCTGCAATAGAGCTTATATTAGAAGTTTAGGTAGGTTCTAGACTAGTCGACGAGGAATTCTGCTAAATCTGCGTGCTTGTAGGGTCTCTTGTATAATATTATAGACTTGCCGAACCTAGTTATTAGTGGGATCTATATAAAGCTAGTACGGCTGAAACTTAGCTCTATTAAAGTCTGCTTCCTTCGCCTTGGTTACATAAAACTTGTTAGGAATCTTGCACTCTAGGAGAAAGAAGAAGTGCGTCTATAAGCTGCGTTAGTCTTAGTAGTCGAACTGGTAAAAGAGATAGTCGAAACTAGTTGCCTTAGATAATAGTTAAACAGAGTGTACAGGGATATACTGTTCGTGTTCTATAAAGTAGTATCAAAGACCACCCTTGCTATCGCTGCGCGCGATAGCTACTTTAGTCAACGGGGTTCTTAGCGATCTATACACGGCGTCAATCTTGTACTATACGAAAACTTGGCGGCGAGGTAGCAACTTAGGCATACCCGCTAGAGTGTTTGTCGTGTAAGCAGCTACTTGCAAATCTGGCACTAGAAACTTGAAGTCTGCGAGTCGAGGTTGCAAACTAACAAGCTCAAAAGTTATATCAAGGTTTGCTACGCGGACAGCCCTCTAAATCTCTATAATACTCTTAAATAAAGAGTAATACTATGATTCTTCTACTAGCACTAGGCATTCGTTATCGTGCTTAATATATAGCTTCTATCTAGGGAAGTGAGTGCCGGTCCATAGATTAACAAAATCGCCTAGGCCCTAGGCGCAGCGTTGTATCCTCGCGAGCGCCTCTAGAAGAAGAGCGATCGGCATTCGATAGGGACTATTACACAGACTGAGAGATCCATAAGCTGATGGTTAAAGGAAGGATTGTTAAGAGAGGTTGACGGAAATTTTGCGCCTGTTGTCCTCAACATGGCTGATAATGTTGAATTGGTTCGGGAAAACCTCCGCGTAACTGGAATCTGCGGCGCATACGGCGATATAGAACCCTACTTTTGCTTTCTGTTTTACAGTAGTAATGTACAATTGATCTTCTGCGTAGTTTGAGGTGCTACTCTTTACGTCAAAAAGAACTAATGCACGACGCTAATGCTGAGTTGAGTTGCGAAACGTCCGAACTTGCTCGTGGATTTGCCAAAAGCGCTCTGTGTAGTTACTAGACGGAGGGTCGTCATCGATAGTAGCGTAAAGTGCGCCGTTAGCTAGAGCAAACTCGAACGAGCGTAGTACGAACGAACAGACTAGGAGGAATGCGAATACGTTGGCTTCAAAGTGCGTGCCGCGGTTGCGTTTGACAAAGGAGTCGATGTTAGCCAAAAGGCTGTTGTGGTCGCCGTTAAGGGGCATAGCGTAGTAGTCGGGAGAGGAACGGGGTAAGAGAAGAAGAGCGTTAGGGGCGTGCAGTGAAGGTCTACCCCGCCGGGTGAACATTGCGCCGCGTTTACGTTGTGTAACCTAAGAATTCACTAGAAGAACGATTAGATCATACGACTATTTGTTATTGAATTACATCTATATAGTTAAACATAACGTGAAGCCACGCTATTACATGAAAATGCTACAGAAACTACTAACGGCGCGTGTGACTTTGGTAACCCATCCTTCACTACTAACAAGTTCCTAGCATAATGAAATAGGTAGACGCATATTCTGTGCGTCTCGACAGCGGCGCTTGTAAGTGGAGGCACTTTGAGTAATGCTATAACTGCCCTGCCGCTTTCTCGTTATACGGCCCGGCTATGTCGTAGTTGTGGGACTTGGCTGCCGAACAGAGTTGGTGTACACGGTAAGATAATCCTCGTAAGCGCATCAATCATAGTGTGTCGCAGGTATGGTGATTTCGAAGCTAAGCTTATTCTCCTTGCCGATTTGAAGTCGCATAGGTGATATGACCTAAACTGGCACGTTATAGCTCCGGACGTGCAAGTCTCCGTGCATACGAGAGAAGATGTATACGCCTTCCGAACAGGTGTTTCGTAGGTAGAGTTAGCGTTTTTAGAGATTAAAGAACAAAAAGAAGTGGTGAGGCGCAACCTAGCTGGATTTTGGGAGCTGGTAGTCGTTCGAGCGTGACGAGCCAAATGACAAGCACTGGCGACTAAGTAGCGCGGCAAATGATAACGAGATGATTTGGTGGTGAATAACGGTAGGGCTGAATGCAGAGACACGGCTTTCAGACACGACATGGCGCATGTTCGACCGTAACAGCATAGTTGAATATGAGGTCCGATTTAAAGGAAGCAATTCTGCAAAAGCCTGCGTTGACTAGTGTCCAGTCGATATTAAAAGCGGCGAAAGATACACCAGAGGCAGAACCGTCGAAATTAGTAGCCTTTTGATAAACAGCACGAGCATAACTGTCTCACGGCGCGGTAAGACACGAACATTGGTCTCTGCGCACGTAGTCAAGGCGGTTAGCGAGCTAGGTCCATTGTATGCACTACAAGACCTGTCTTAATATTCACAGTGCTGTCGGTTCTTCGCTAGATAGTGCTGCTTGCGAGTCTCGATTAATGCGGCCTCCAAGTCGAGACCGTATAGGCAAAGAATTATATCCCAGCGCTGATCCCTGCTCTGGGGAGAAAAAACGCGGAAGAAGGTTCCGCAGTGCATTGCATGTCATGCTTAAAGAATCCCGGGACGGATAGCAACTCTCAGCGATGCGATTGTACAGGTCCTCAAGGCTAACGCAGGAGAACCGTGCGAATCAAGAATCCACTTCATGTCCCTCCCACACGCCTTAAACCTAGTCTAACCTTTGCTTTGGATCCGGGCCCTTTCGTAGACGTTTTGGCCGACCGATAATGTCTATGAGATCGCCGACGCGGCCGAAGTAGAGCGGGTTCGATCGTAGTAGGATATAGGAAGTATGCGGTGTAGAGAAGAGCGGGTAGCGGGCGTCTGATGCGACTTGTATAGAGTATAAGGGTGTGGGCCCCGGAGGAGGGTTAAGTTGAAAATCGGCGGTCATATAACGTGTTCGATGAGGGCTTTTAAAGTAGTTGGCCTATCCTTGCTGGCTCCATGTATGGCGCATGAAAACTACAGACAGTATAACCAACCTATGAAGGAGTAAGCAAGATACTTGTTATGTCTAAGAATAAAAATACCGAAGGTCTTCCAGTCTAGGACCACGGCTTTTGGGCTCGAAGGTCTAGCGACTCCAGCTGTAACAGCTCGGTAAGAACATAAAGAATCCTTGCCCCTGTAACGCTGCAAGTTCGTTCAAAGCCAGAACATCTATCTCGTTGGACAGCAGGAGGCGGTCGTTCGTTCCGTCATAGGTTTTGTCGCGTACCTCTAGCGCAACGTAAGCGCCGAGAGAATAAGTTAAGAAGTAACGATCAGACGTAGGAACATCGCGAAGTTGCGGCTGTGCTTTTAGCTTTAGAGCTAATCTGCCTTATTTAGAGATTTTAGTATTACTAGCGGTTAGGGTTGAGTCTCCCATATTAAGTCTATGCAGTGGGCAAAGTGCGGCAATACAGCTCTACATCGCGCGCGACGTAACGAGGCGTAGCCATAGAGATATGTAGTGAATCGCATCAGGCGCTGGTTTGGTGGCGGCCTTGCGCGCTTGCGCGCTTAGACGCTTAGACGCTTAGACGCTTGGACCCCCGGGCCCGCTTCAGCTTGCCTCCAGGGCTGCTAGTCTTTTCCCGCACTCGCCAAGAGTTTGTGACGGTTCAACTCGAAAAACAGCCCAGGTGCAAAGCGCTTCAAGCGACATAGCGGCCCTACATAATTTTAACAACAGCGCACTCGCACAGCTGCATCAAGAGTTGTGCGACACCAGATATAAAGATCGTAGCGCCAAGTTCTAAGTATTCTGCGAGAGGGTATGGGACCGCCTAGATCACCAACCTCCGCTGTCAGAAGCTATACTAAACGACTTCGTATCCTAGCTATATGACGACGAAAACATACTGCTAGCCCGGCTAGTCATTCCAGAGCTCCGCCCAGCCGCTGTCGCCTCCTCTAATGCTTTGAAGCGCAATGTCCTCAACAGAATACGTATTCGAACACCCTCCTTCGATTTCTTCCAGCAAATAGAACCGACGCACGACACAGAAGCACAGCGCTTGTACGAAGAGAAAAAGAAGATTATGCAGGATGCAGACTAGCATCGAGCATGTCTTCTGCTTTACAGACGCGCCAACCTCAGCGATGCACAAAAAGAGGAACTCTCTCAATAGCTCGCGACAAGCCCAAAGGAGCGACAATAGCCGATCAAGATCCGGAATAGTTATCAGGAGTCTTTCCCACAAATGGCTTCAAGCTAAAACGTTAAAACTTTGTAGTGCGTCTAAATAAGGTAAAGGGCCAGCATTTGTACCCGCTGCCAGTTCATAGACGTAGCCACGCCTTCTCAACACCACACATAATCTCCGACATCCTGACACCACTACATAAGACCAGGAAGCAGGTTCGTATCTATGCCAAGCAGCGAAAGATCAACAACCATATATAACACCTCCCTCCAACAACTTCATTCAACAACATCCCCACCAAAGAGCGCCTCATTCTCCAACAAGAGTCAGAGAGCATAACCTTCATACAGCAACAGTCTCGACAAGGAGTAAGCGCCTCGAATACTGCTAGTCTTGATAGCTACCTAGCCCATCTACAATATCACCGTTCACCGTTCACCGCCCAATTCTGCGAGATCTACAGTATAGACCCTCAGACCCAACAACGCTGCTAGTTAGATCTTATAAACAGTCCTTTTCTCTCTTGCTAACTATTACCTACAGAGCCCGTCCGCAACCGCCGTACAACTATCAGTCGCAGCCTCGAATGTCTCCTACACCGCGTACGAAGTATCATCGCGCCTACAAACAGGCTACCGAACAGAACAGAGAGCTCCGGCCCCGCAGACGGCATATCGCACACAGCATAGCTTTATATAGAACAGAAGAGCCGCGCTATCAGCTCGGTGTAGGGCATGTCTGTACTAGATAGCGTGCTTGATGAAGAGTCTCACAACGACTTGCGAGCCGGACTTAGAGCAAAAGCGACAAAGATCGAGTTAGCAGCAGCAAGTACAAGGGCTATAAGAAGGGCCCTAGAGAATGCGCTTTATAGCTGGTTGAAGTCGTCAAACAATTACAAAGGTAGATTCGGGTGGTTGTAGTAGTTAGGAAGGGTAAGAGGAGCCAAACTCATGCATTCTAACGACTATACAATCGTAGTCCATGCAACGTACTAGCCCCCCAGCTTGCTAATACTATGTAGCCACACACAAGACACTCCTAAATCCCAAGAGGATAGTAGATAAGCAAGCTACCAATAGTACAGACGCAGGCTCAAAGGAAGGATACTATACCAAGTACTCAACCAGAATTAACTCTTGGTCGACGCCCAGTATTCTCGTAAGCGTTCTAAAAAGGCTATATAAGAAGTTTGCGCACTCGTGTAGCCAGCATACCAGCCCCCGTGTTATCGATGCGGCCCTAAAGGCCAAGTCTAGTAAGTCGTTCGACGGCACCTTCAAAGTAAGCCCCTGAGGCAGTGAATCTTCCTTCGAGACTATCATCGTAAGCTAGTGCTAGTGCGAAGAGATACGTAAGAGGTAACTTACAAGCTCCTAGACAGCTGTTTGTGCAGAACCAAGATAACCCCAGGGCCGTAAAGCTTGCAAAGCTTATTGATCTTCAACCCCCGTATACTCCATTCCCCTACGTTCGCTATAACAACATCTTCCTCTAATCCCAACTCCCCAAAGTTCAACAGGGCCAGGAAATCCCGGAGCTCTTTCAGCATCGATTCACCAACACGCCCTGTTCCTCGAGGTCGCAGAATTTACATCATATCAAACCAGAAGAGATCGTTAAAGAGCTGTAGCATCTGTACCTGCTCATCGCGCCGCTCAACTTGCTAGGTCCATGAATAGCGCGCCATAAACGCATTGCCCAGATCGTCCGCGGAGTTATATTCGCCGCACTTGCTAATAAGGCTCAAGGCCCGCAAGAACTTTTCAGCATCCTAAGGATTAGAATGTTTTTGTATAAAGGTACTAGTGTGTTCGGTAAGGATTAGCAGTTATTGCATATTGGTAATTCGCTTCTATAGATCTGCCGAGCTGCCGAGAACAACCGCTTTCTTTCCAGAATTAGCCTTGCGTTTCTTTTGCAGGGGTCTCAGCTCATCTTCTTAAACATCGTCTTCAGCGCTACCCTCGTCGTCGTCGGCGTAGTTCGTGCAATAGCTGTAAAGTTGTTTCACTGTCGCTATCTACTCGTAATCAAGTACATTGCAGAGATCCGGCAAGTTCTAGTAAGAATAGCGATTAGCGAAATGCAGTGTAGCGTAAAAGATCGACGCGAAAAGGTAAAACCCACGTACCTTGGCACGGCTCATCAACGCTTAAGCTTCATCCACCAACACCTTGAATTTTTCTGCAATCTGCACTTCCATCATCTTTTCTACGGATATTTTCCCAGTATCGTTGCTTTTACTGCTTGCTAAGAGGAGCGCGCTGTTATAGCATTATGTTTCTGTCTCAACCTACAACGCGCGCACGCCCGTCTATCGCAGTGGTTCTGTCTTAGACAATACGTGTTGTCTCTAGACTCTAGCATGCATCGACGTGGTCTTCTAACTAACGGTGCCGACACCTGCTCTACTATATGTTGAGTAATTCTGTCTACCTGCGCTGTCGTACTGCTCTCTACCTAGTGCTCTACTTGCTGGTATCTTCCGCTCTACCCACGCACTCGTAAACATTATGATACTACCTCGCCGACAGCCCGACTTAATACATGCAGCGCAGAAGCTATGCGTGCGCAGCTTCCTATGGCAGACCAGAATGGGTCTAAAGGTATCTTGGCTTGAGCTGCTACTCCAGAGGTTATGCTGACTATGCGGAAAAGGAGCTCTGGCTTGTTATCGAAGGCCTGGCAGCTATGGCGGTTTGCTTCCTGCTTTTGTTCGCTCTGAACTGCGTACTAGTTAGCCTAAATACTACACAACCAGAGCGTCTTGAAGAAGTGATGCAATAGAGACGTATAGTGTCCCGTGGCTCTTGGCTGATGCTTCTTCTTGTTTGGTTTCGAGTTCGCATATAGCGGTAAGTAGCCTTCGTGTTTAAACGCTGCTAGACAACTAATAGCTTTTCCCAGGTCTGTGGCAGAGCTCATCTCAGCAGGTCTGTCTACCACGGCCCACTATGCCTTAACCTTTGAGGTCGTCCGTCAAGGTCTCTACGACGCCGATCGCGATTACGAAGACGTGCTATCTGGTCCTGCTGTTGCAAAACCAAAGCCTGGTATTACACTATACGGAATGTTTACGAAAAAGAACCGGATTCCAGAGTGCACCTAGCTTCAAGCGGACTACGTTAGAAGCTACGCAGCCTCGAACTCTTGTCGTATACACCGGCGAATTTTCTATTACGGGGCGCTCTAAGAACACAGATACGCAACGCTTTATCGTTTGTTATTGGACAGACGCGACTAGCTGTTTACAATCACCAAACGGCCGAGCCCGGACCCGATTACCGTTTTCGGTGACGGCTTTTGTGAAGATGGCCAAGATTGGCTCGACGATTCCTCTAGTACAGGGCATAACCAGGACGATATAGTCTTGCATGAGGGTGTGGAAATTTGCGTCGCCTCCGGTATAGATTAGGACCGGCCTCGAGGAGAACAACATTTAGAAGCAGAAGCACCTCCACAAACTGCCGAAGCACAGGAAGCGGCTATCCAGGAGCGATTAAGGCGCGCTGCTGCTGCTAGTCAAAAAAAAGCAGAAGAAGACCGCCTGATGTTTTCCTTCTATTTCAGTCAACGTTTCATATCGTTAGTTAGAACGACGCGGCCAGACCATCCACGCGCCATTATGCATTGCGAGTTTGACACCACTAATCGTCGTCAACTCAAAGCTCGGCCTCGGCCGCATTCGGAAGACAAAGCACCCACACCATGGCACGCGCTCGACTGCTGCTACTCTTATAGCACGACAGCAAGCAACTCCGACGTCTTTCGCATGTTTGAGCCCATTAGTCAAGAGATGAAATTTGCCCAAGGTCGCGTCATATGCGTAGAGGCCGACGGTTTCAGTAAGAGTGGCAAATCGTACACTATAGAGAACTTACTTCTCAAGGTTAGCGCTAACCTGTTCTCCGGAAGCAGCGTCAACACAGACATTACCTTCGAAGCTTTCCAATCGTCGGGCACAGACGTTAACTCTTTCGAGTTCCCCCACAACAAGGATACGCCCAGCGTAGACAAGATAGAGAACAAATTCCTTAGGAAGCTTAATTCCATCATTCCCCCGTCGCGCCCCTGTTACAAAGTAACAACCTTAGAAGCTTTCCAATTGTTGCTAGAGAAGACCCACGAGTTCCGCAAAAGCAGCCCTACCAACAACAATACAACATCGTCTCGCACCCATCTTGTCATTCTTATATACGCTAAAAGGCAGGCTGCAACGAGGACAAATATGTCATTGCTCTGTCTATTTAATATAGCAGGGAATAAGCGTAACAATGCTGTAACTGACATCGAAGGAGACGAGAAGAAGAGACTTCAGCAAACTGCCGTAATCAACAGTAGTCGCATGAACATCCATGCAGCACTCAAAGCTGCATTATTAAGAAAGCCTCTCGTCACCCGAAACACCGCTGTAAGTAGCACATTCTACCATCTCGTTTTCCTTAGCTTACGTTCGCGTAGGTCGGCTCGCTTTTAAAGAATCTCCTAGCCCGAAATCACAGCAATCTTGCGATAATCTATCACCTAAGCGTTTACTCTCCCTAGGGCGCTGTTCATCAAACTATGCAAGACGTGTCTCGCTACTATCCGCGGAAGAAAAGCAGGGAAGGCGCAGAAGTGCTATTAGGGGATAACAGACCGGCAGTTGCAGACGCCGCAGAGAGCATAGAAGCTTACCAAGCGTCTTAAGTAGGACTCATCCGCGTGACGGATCCACTGCATAGCGGGTACGGCTCTTCCTCAGATACCCCACGAGGGGCATTTCGGCGTCCACCGCGGGTCCTCATCTACACGCTGTTCCTCTCGTGCTATACAACGCGGTTCACTATCTACTCACGTGTATATAATTAACGCATGCATACAGCCTAGACCGGACAAAGTTAAGGCATTGCCTAATCACCAGATCCCCCATAAGGGGCGATTCATTGCTTATTGCGCTAGAAGATCTTAGTAGTTGTAGAAGTTGGAGGTTAGTGTTTCTACAGCAAGCAGAAGCTTTTTCGTACAATCTTAACATACTTTAGTCCTCCTTAAGATGCCTTGCAGGCATTACATACTCCTACTCATGCGCGAGGCTTTTCCGCTAACCTCCTCCGCATTACTGTCTAATTCCTCCTTACTTATATCATCCTCTCTAGTCTCTCTAGTCACGGTCTCTTCAACTACATCAGCTAGCTGCTCTCCAGCGCCGTCCTTATTACCATGCTTCTCGAGAAATAGACAGATAAGAAACGCCCTTATTGCTTCCCCAAGACCACGAGCTCCAGTATCTTGCAATATATCTTCAAGTAAAAGTATATTGTCTAGATAGTTCATAGCGGCTTCATAGTGGTCACCGGATCGTAACACATTCGTGAGAAAGTCAGCCGAAAGATGTTTGTAGAGTACTAGAATGCACCCCGGACCGAAACGCGAGACGAAAATGTTAATCTTAGCGCCGTGATTACACTAGTTATAGACGTTTTTAGTAGCCCTCTTTACAGTAACTATAGGATCATTCGCTATAAGTGGCTGTACGAAGGATTGCACCTAGAAAAGCATAGTAATTCCCACGTCTTCTGTCCCAGAGCTAAGAAGCTAACAGAGATCATAGTACTGCAACATGTGGAATAGCCAGACAATCCTGTCAGCCTCCATATTTGCTCTTAGTGCTGTTATACTATAGTAGCAAGAGCTGAACGCCTTTTCGCGCCTCTCGTAGGGGAGGTCACTAATAGCTGACCGCGATCCTTGCCAGGCGAGGAAAGGGGCCGCATCGTTGCCGTGAACTTTCATGTGCTCGATAACAAAGGCTAGGACCTTAAGCTGTTTCAGGCGCATAAAACAGCTCCAAGGATTTGCCTTTTTGCTAACAGTGGTATGCGCTGTTGAATTGTCCGCCACGCGGCGTCTCTTCCGATCATATACACGATCTGGTGCAGATACGGTCTCGATTTCGGCAGCGGCATTAATAGCGGCGTTCTCTGGCCCATAATCCTTAGTAGTGTCATATGTAACGAGCCGCTCGTGAAGGATTCTAATAGACGTTCTGTAGGCATCCGTCACAAGTTCAGCAAAAGCAGATCCTGAAAGCATAGCCGAGACAGCTTATAGGTCATCCAAAAGCTTCAGAAGCTTTATATGTTCGGCGGGGTTGTTTATTAGAGCTTAGTAAGGCAGTAGAGACGCGATTAATAACTATAACGAAGTAGGAGAGAGAAAATAAAGAGGAGGGAAGTTCTTTATAGCGATAAGCGCGACTCATCACAAGTGAGACTTCACACGCCCCGTTCAAGGTCTTTCCAAACCTTTCACTAAGCATTCAGAACTCCCGTAACGCGTCAGGAAGTGCCCAATAACCCCTTACAGGAGCAGACACAAGAACTAACGTCATCTATCGCGATTGCGACGACAAACTTAAGGAGCAGCGACAAATGATCGATTGTCTTCGAACATATACCAAGCTACCGTGACAAACAAGCTAGCATCTGAAAGCATATTCTATAAAGGGTTATATAACACTAAACCGCTATAAACTCCCACACCTTTCACCACACCTTTCACCACACCTTTCACACAAAGAAACACACATGTCACGTATTCCAACTTTGTCCGTTAGAGGCGGCCTAATTCCAAGCGCCCGCGGGCCAGCTACAACCGCTGCATACAACGCATTGTTTCCCCACCAAGGTATACTTCTCCATACTCCATTGTCAGGGGACTCGAAAGTCATTATAATCTGCCCTCAAGCTCTTTCTGCGCTAGTCCATGCTATGCACAGCATTATTCGTCACCACGATGTCGGCACCGGCGGCGGTGTATTCCCTGTGCACATCGATGCCACAACCCTGCCAACGGCAGATGTGATAAACGCCGCAGGTAGTATACCCAGAGGTGTGCAAGTTGATGCGGTCGTAGTATTTGGTTACAAGGACATCCAGAGCGATTTGTCCGAGAGTCGGCTCATGCATTAGGTGGATGAGCTGTACAATCTGGTTAGACCCCTACATACCCGACCGGGTCGTTATAGAGATAAACAGCTTCTAGTAGATAATACACAGACGAGGGGCCTCCTACTATTAGAGCTTGCACCGAACCTAGAAGAGAACTAGGAACAAGTTGCGATGCAGTATCACCGCTTGATCTTTCGAATGGGTATCCGGTTTAATGCTCTAAACTCTGTGCAGGAGTCTAACATAATCGAGCTAAGTTTGCATAAGATAGCTGTGCGTCACATAAATCTAGCTCACAACCTAGCTAGAATTCCATCAGGAAATCATAACATACTCATTAGCTATCTAAGGGTGCATGCAAGTAATTTAAAGAGGACGACATTCTTGGAGAAAAGGCCGGTAGTGAGAGAGGATAGAATGTTCGGGCTGTTAATTCCCAATCTCTCCGTACTAGACGGAGATAGCTAGTGGGACATGTTTAGTTAGCGGCGCGGGAATACTAGGGTGTGAACGGAGATAGCGTCACTAGCATAGGAAGCTTGCAAAAGAGTATGTGATTTGAGACTACATAAAAGAGTACAAAGCTTAGAGAGTGTGCGATAACTTGCAACGAAAACGCCCATTAGTTGCATACAAGTTGCTCAAAACATAGAACAAAGGAATGTTGCCTTCCAGATAGGACTTTCTAGTTACCATCAAAACGCCGAACAAGGTGCCTGTCGCATATTGCTCGTTACCGAAAACATGCTCAACTTCATGAAAAGACTTCAACACTAAGAACAACCACCAAATAGCGAATCGGTCCATTCTTGAAGTCAATCTTGTGCTTGTCGTTGGCGATCATCCTAAGAGCTAGCGCGGGTAGCTCGCGATATAGGTTACGATATACCAGATCGATATTATAATACGCCAGACGACGTTAAAGATAAAGTACACAGCGAAGAAGTATTTGAGGGAGAGAACGAGGTATCCGAGCGAAGACGAGGCCGTAAAAGCATATACAACAAGAGCAGTGCAGCCAGAGATTACATAATAGGAGGCGACAGCGGTCTCTATAGCATGTAGTATAGTAGAGAAGAAGGCATTAATAACGCTCTGGGCTAGGGTAATAGCAGGGCCTTGAAGCTGTCCGATAGCCATAGCATCGAGTGTTTCCTGCGACGAGTTAGGACAACTGTATAGCAACATGTTTGGTTGTGCTTACCCAGAACGAGCCAAGCGTGAGGAGGCAGTTTCCATGTGCGATGCGCGCGAGCTAGACACAGCGATGGAAAGAGATCATAGCATGCGCTAGAATCGCGGCCAAGTAGTAAGCCAACTCGTCACCAAACTCGTCGATGAAGGCGATTATAGAGATAAGTTGCGGGCTCGCTCGGTAGCTAGCAGCGATAGAGAGCAGCAAGATAGCCTCTTTGCAACAGAGTAGACAAACGATCACTCGTGAGATAAGTAGCGCTAGTCCAGACATAGCTGCGCCGAAGTTTAGAATGTAATTTGACATTTTAAATGTGCTTCAAGCTTGCTTCGGTTGCGGGGATAATAAGATAGGTGTAAGGGCTAGAGCAGAGTAGAATAAAGACAGAGAATGTGTTTAAGAAGAGAATAGGAATCGAGAGTATCTGTTATAAGTCTGCTAAGCGTGTCGATATTGGACGGCGTTTAAAAGACACGTACGGCCTAGTGCAGCAGGGCCAACGTGCAGAGGCCGCCTTTATCCTGTAGTATTCCGTGCAGTAACGCCTCCGCTAGCTTTATACAGTTCGGCGGCTGTCCTCGTCTTCACTCTTATCGTAGTCCGCGCCGAACTCATTCAAGCATTTCTCAGCTGCCCTCTTCCACTCTTAGATAAACACCTCATGCGACACACGGGGGTCGGTGATGTAAGCCCCAGCCGCTTGGATGAATCTCGTCACATAGTCCGCGAGGATTCTAGACATACCAATTGCATTCTCAAACTATGCTAGCTCCACGGGTGACTGCTAGGCTAATAAGGGCTGGTCCCAGCTATCGCAAGTCGCAGGCGTTAGCGTGAGAGGCCTAGGCATATTGAATCTTGATGTCTCGGACGGCAAACAAAATGAATAGAGTGCGCCTTTGACTTAGACTGCGATACGGTCCTAGTCGATAAACAGGCGGCGGTCAGGGCGCAGACAGCAGGTAGTGTACACACAAACGATTGCAAATAAAGGCAGTCTTCTTAAAGATCAACTAGTCAATAGTAGAAAGTGCGAGATACCACTTGGGCATTAGGATCGCGGCGATGTCGGACTTAGCAGACAGATTCATTCTCCAGAACAAAGTTAAAGCGCCACCAATAGAGCATCCCCCCCAGGATCCGTCGGAGGCTCTAAACACGTCAACGTCCTTACGCAACCATCCGGGGTCTGCCTTCAATACCGGTACCCAACAGCGAAATCTCCCAGCGGGGCTGTTAGAAGACAAACTCACTAATCGACAACCAACGCCGCAACATCCCGTCGCCCACACCACCTCGATCGCCACACACACGGTCAAAACATGTCCAAACGAACAACCGTCCATAACAAGCCTAGCCAACGCCACGGACATATCTGCGCGTGGACTAGCAGTGCAGCTACCTATTTCGATTGCCCCAAGTTCTACGACGCCTCCTAGGCTAGATCAACACCAGTTCATCAGCCTAACGCCTATTCCCGCACTAGCTGCACGCAACAAAGAGACAGTGTCCGTCCCTGCGCATCCCATACCCGTTGCCTCCCTTTCCCAGTCTTAGAAAGCGCGCATCACAGCTATCGGCATAGCCGTCGCTCTTGTCTAGTAGTCCTGGTCGAGCATAGGTCAGCTTAGTCATGCCGCAAATCACGCCAACATCAACGCCTCCATAGAGGACCTACAGAGTGCATCATCTACCCTCAACACGTGTTGCCCTATCATGCCAGAGTGCATTACAGATGTAAACACTTTACTCAGCCAGTCAGTTATGCTATTAGACCGAGACATCCGCAATGCTATAGACGTAGCCGTGCATGGGCTAGGACGAGTCATGCAATCGATTTCAGCCAAAAATATAGATACCTAACACGGCCTTATATGCTTACAAACTAGTTAGCTCGCGGCTAGGGTTCACGACGTGGCTATGCAGTTCCTGCATGTCGCTTCCTAATATGACGAGATCTCGATACATATAGGAAATGCTAGGGACGAATTACATAGAGCGGTCAGCATCGTTACGAATGAGCGGAATGTGCTGCATGCAAGCCGGAAGAAGAAGTATCGCGGCGCTTTTAAGCACGCTAAGGAGATCATGGGAATCAGTAGCGATAACACGTTTAACAAAACGGTTGACGAATACAGGGATATGGCCGTAGCCCTCAACCTTCTGAACAGAGCTTGGAATAAAACTATCTCAGCCGGTCGTGTTCTGGATAGCGAGCACAGCCTATAGAAAGACACCGGGAAAGAGCTCGAGCTTTTAGCAGTCCATCTGCATAGCAATCCCGACTCAACAACACCCACAGCTGCATATCTAACTTCAAGCGAATACGAAGCGGTCCTGCGCAATCTTAAGAGCGTGGTTATAAAGGTCGTGCTTTAAGACAGTTATGTAGTCAGCAGTGGAGCCGTAAATTTAGATATATTCAACACGTAGTATTTGTACATGTTGCTTCAACGCAAAGTGATAGTTAGTGCCTAGTACCGCCATAGTCATACATCTATCTGCACTACAGACACTCCCCAGTAAGCGCAGTGTGCGTCATGATGTTCTACTATACCATCGCGGGATTACTAGCCATAATCTTCGAAGCCCCAGTCGAACCAAGCGTGAGTTGTCTACCTATCGCTTCGCTCCGTCAGCTAACTTAAGCAGTCTCCCGCCAATTCTTCGCTGATTCATCACTTCCACGGCCCAGGAGATATGTTTAGCATAAACGATATCTTCTGCTTCCCTGAAACTCCGCGATCTCGCACTCTTCGCGCGCCAAACACGCCATCACGATACTACAACACTGGACTTTCACAGCCCTTCCTCGACCTAGCATGCGACTTTAAGGCTCACGATTATTGCTACGGAGTAGGATGCGACTTCTTCTTCGATACCGTCGCAGCCTTCAGCCGTCAAGCAGCCACCTCAGAGGGCAATGACTCCGATCCTGAACTCACCATCAAGCTTGTGAACCATATGCTCGACAAGGCGCATAAAAAATTCAACACGAGCCTCGGACGAATCGATGACACAGTCGCGCAAATTGGCACACTCAACGTTCATCACGAGAAGCGTACTATCGAGCTTGCGCTTCAGGTCATCCTCGTTGTAATATAGCATTGTAATAAGAGTCGCACCCGCCTGATAGAGAGCAATCACGAGTGGAGCAAGGCTTTCGACTACCTCGAGGACATAGCGAATAGGCTTCACCAACATAGTATCGCTATGTATTATAGTCCACGACGCATAATTACTCCACTATCGTCTCACTGCGTTTAGATAGACGCTACTCTAGCTGCATTCGAGATACTACTACCTAAGTTAAAGCGGCGGCTCTAATCAAAAGTCTCTTAGTGTTTTAGTATAAGGGTCTAGAGAAACGAGTTATAACGATAGCGAATAGCTAATTAACCTCGAGCGTGAGGTATAAGAAAGGAACCGGAATAGCGTCCGTAGTCTTAGTATTGCCTTTAGCTTGTACACTCATTTATACTAAGCTAGAATCTATTTATTATGTTGCTATACACTACTATATATATACAGAACTTAATAGTCTTCTTAGCGTACCGGGGTTGCCGGCGAGGCTATTATAATTCGGAGAGATGCTGTTAGTTAAAGGGGACAGGACTACTAGATTCGTACCTCTATAAAAACTCTATTACACAACGTTTTTACTTATTCTACTTATATTATATATTAATAAAGCTAAAAGTTAATAAAGAGCTTAAAAGATCTCTTCTTGTAATAGAGACTCTTAAAGCTTTTAAGAGTCTTTTACTAGAACGTTCTAAGGCTACCTAGCTATCGTCTGTGCGTAAAGCTTAGCTAGGTAACACTAATTTCTTTTTCGCTTTTCGCACTACTAAACACTAGTACTCTTTATCTTTATCCGAATCTGAATATATACGCTAACTTATATATTATAGCAGCAATACTTACTATAATACTAAAGCCGTAGATTACTAGAGAAGTGTAGAGAATACACTAGCAACTAGTGAGCACCCCCTCTCTTTTAATTCTACGATCGTACATCTTACTTTAATATAGTAGATAACCTAGCTAATAGTAGCGATCTTTATACTATTTCTTATAGTGCTAAGTATATTATATATTGCGATATTAGTCGCCTTCCGCCTATTAAGTCTAGAGAATATAGAGATATTTCTTTTAGAATAAGGTTAGGTTTAGCAACGCGCTCTTTAGTTACTTCTTATTATATAGGCGCTATAGTAGCAGGCAATATAGTAACTATAAGTATACTTATATTCTAGAATTTAACACGCTAACTTAACATCGCCACAAAAGCTCCTCTATCTACGTCTTCTTCTTCTAAACCGAACCTTCCCCGAAAACCTGCGGCACGTACTAACGTATTCCTCTCTATATTATTAGATCTTAACGCGGATATACTTAGTAGTTGTATAACACCTCTACTAGTCTATACTTGCGATTTTTATATCGTCTTCTCTGCTTCGTAATGCTACTACATTGCGTTAATACGCCTTAATTATTTTAGTTTTCAGCTTTATCTCTACTATTCTCGAGCGCAGCGATATAAGTCGAGAAGAGTATCTTCGTAATATTAGTGGGAATAGACATAGTCGCGTTAGCTAGGCTATATAGAAGAGTTATAGTAAGAGTAGCTAATTAGACAATAGGTAGGCTTTAGAAAATAGCTACGGCGCCTATAATGCTCGCGGTAAGTAGACTCTTAAGCAAGATATCTAAACCGTAGAGTTTGTTCTATATTAGCTACGCAAGAAGAATAATGCCTAGAGTAGAAAGAATAGTAGATATATCTATATCCTAATAAGGTAGTATTTAGGCTTAATATAAGAACGGCAGAAAACGATAGGATTTTAATAAACGCTAGTTTATAGCAGCAAACTCTTTTAATTATATAAGAAGTTTTAACCTCTCTAGTAACTTTACGTGTACGTAATATAAGCGAGGTATATATCTATTAAGTTCTAGTTATATAATAAAGGTAATAGACTACTCTTTAGTTAAATAATAAACTCTATATTCGCTGCTCGCGTAGGTAGTTAAATAAAACCTTAGAACATATAGGTACCTCTAGAGCTAGGTGCGTTTACAGGAACCTTAGCGAGATCTTCTTTACCTAGATAATCGTAATTACTCCGCATATCTAGATATAAATTTAATATCTAGCTTAAACTAAGACTTAGCTCGGTTCTAAGTTAAGGCGCATTTTCTTCTCTATAAACTCGTAGACGTAAATAGGCCTAAGCTCTTTAGGTCTTAGTAATAATAAGCACGCTAAGTAAAAAGAGTCTAGCCGCCGCGAATAAGTACTAAATGCGGAAGTACTTGCAAGACTACAGCACTATACAAAGAAAGTTATTTCTCTTAGATTTAGGCAGAGACTAAGATTAATACAGACGCTATAGAAGATATCTATATTAAGTGTTAACTACTCTAGGTAGATACCTATCGCATTTCGTAAATAGCGAGAGATAGATTTAATAATATTAAGAAGAAATTACTTATCTATCGAATAAGTAGGCTAGCAATAGACACGGCTCTATTATAGTACTTAATATTTATATAGTTATTCGCACCGTACACTATCTAAAGTTCTGTTTATCTATCTAACTCTACTAACACGTTAACCTAAGCTATTCTAATTATACCGTATACTAAAGTACTATTTTAAAGACTAGCCTGAACCGAGACTAGACCTTAGTCTAATTTATAGGCGTACTTTATTCTTCTACTAATAGTTATAAATAGAACTACGTTCTGCCTTGCGTCGTACGTTAGTAACTCGAGCAGCCTCTAAGCTAACCTAGCTAGAGGCTTTATCGCGTAAATAGAAGTAGGCGCGTTCTATCGTATATAGGTAGATTCGCTTCGTAACTCTTTTGTTTTACTAAAACAAACTATATACTAACGCTAACTTCGCTCTTAGTTATATAATACTACGCCTTTCTACGAACTTAATTTACTTAGTTCTCTTTCTACTAAGATTCTTCTCTCTTACCTTAGACTTAATAGCACCTACTATTTAACTAAACTAGCTCCTTATCTACTACGATTTTCTTCTCTCTATTAAGATAATCTCTAATAGATAGCTCGTTCGCTATAGCTCTAAGAACTATTACTATCCTTCTATATAATACCTGCCTTACGACTTAGCTACTTCTACAAAAATGCAACTATAAGAAAGTAGAGTATACTTACTAGAGGGTAGCGATATAGAGCTTCGGCAATACAGCAGCTTTACTATCTCTTCTAGTATCTCTAAAATAAATAGCGTTTATCTAAAGTATTCTTAAGAATCTTAATAACACGTAGTAGAATAGTTCTACTAAGCTTAGTAAACTGCTTTTCTTTATAGGCCGTAGCGTTCTATAAAGATTGTCTAAAGATAATCTAAGAGTTAGTTCTTAGAGAGTAAGTAAGTAAGATAGAATAGGTTAGTATACTAGTATAATTAGAAGATTAATATAATAGTATAAGAGGTAATAGCACGTTTAGTAGAATAATATAATATTACAAGAGGTTAAGAAAGAAGTATAATCCTTAGATTAAATACTAGAGTCTTATATAAAGTTAAATATACTAAGCTATAAGAGTTTAGTGTCTAAGTTATATACTTAATAAATATTACGCTTATAGATAAGTATATAAGTAATTATAGATAAGTAGTAATATATCTTACTAGTTATTAGTCTAACTACTTATACTTATAGATAAGCGCTTATATAAGACTAGCGTTATCCTGCTTATAGATAAGTAGTTATATAACTATAGCGTAGTTTCTATACTACACTTCTATAACTATACTACATAATTCTTTAAAGTAATTACGCTAACCTCTAGAGTACCTCTTAGATTAGATTATAATACTATTCTCCTTCTCTATAGATTCGTTCTTAAATTACGTAACTAATTTATTATTTCTATTAATAACTAAAGCTTACCCCGCGTTATAAGTAAGATAGTCGTTATATCCTCTTTCTACTAATATCGCTTACGCCTTAGCTCTAAAATCGCTTAAGCTAACTATCCTGCTAAAGCTTCTTATAACTATTATTTTCTTAAAAGAGTTATTTATCTTGTTATACTAGATTCTCGCCTAAAGTATACTAAGTACACTTAGTTAGATTAGACATATATAAATATATCCTAAGAGTCTTTAGACTATACTTAGAAGAAGTACTAAAAGAAAGTTAATAATAATAAAAAGTTATTAGTAGTAGTAATTTCGCGGTTACTATAGAATAAGAAAATTCTAAAATAGATAGAGGAATAGACGCGTAGAAAAGCGCTCTATTTAGCTTTAGATATAGAGACAGCTAGTAAGATAAAGGTAGCGTAAGATATTAACTATCCTGCCGCCTTAATTAGCGTCGCGTTCTCGCTAACTATATAGACTATAATAGGTATACTTAATACTTCTATCGCTAAGCTTAGTACTTCTAAAGGTGCTATTAGTAGTTCGTAAGGTTTATATCTAGTTTCTATATATTATCGCTATTATTGTATTCTAACTATTTAACTAGGTACTCTATTCTATTATTACGTTATTAATATTTAAGAATTTATTTAATCTTAAAGACGTTATCTTCTTCTATTTTAAAATAAAAGATTTTCTAGAGTAGCGTTTTAGAGTCTACTAGTTCTAATATATTAATATAGAATTATAGGTAGATTTTTGCGTTAGATAGAAGGTCGAGTATAAATATAACTAGCCTCTTCTAGTTAAGAATTAAAAATAGTTTAATCTTAACGTTATTAAGCCCTTTATTAGATCGCTTAGTATAGAGATTTTTTATAAGTAAATAAACTTTATCTCTCTTCTTTAGCTAAGATACTATTTTTTATTTCTTATTAATATATAAAATACTCTAGCGTTATGCCTTCTTAAGTATCGCTTTAAGTAACTTATATACTATCTTTAGCTTATTAGTAGTAGCAATAGCTACTTCTATTTTCTAACTAGAAAAAGTACGTATAAAGAGATTTAGGTATCTTCTATAGTTCGCGTAGAATAGAGTCTATTCTATAGACTTAGAAAGCTTATTATTATACGCTATCTATGCTATAGATAGTAACAATACCTAGTTATTCTATTATTTATTAACATAGATACATAGATAGGCTTTTATCGTATAATTTATTCGCTTAGTTTATCTATCTATCTATAAATAATAAGCTATTAATAGCTTTCTCTTAGTTCTAATAGCAGCTAATAAGGTAGTCTAAAAGTTTAAAGTAAAGAGCTTATCTCTATTACTAATAATTAACTTTAGAATACTATAGTATTAGATAACTTAATTATTAATAATATATATAAGCTATACTACCGTAAAGTTCTTATAAAAGGTAATATACTTAGCTTACTTTATAAAACAATCTACTACTATAAGAATAGCGTTATAGAATACTTATATTATAAGGTCTCTTAAGGTTAGTAGGCCTATTATAAAGTCTATAGAGATATCTAACTAAGGCTAGTTAGGTAGCTCTATTACCTACATCTCTCTATAGAGTACGTAGGTACTATACTTATTCTTCTAATAGTCTACGCACTTAGCAATAAAAGCTATAATCTTATCCTTTATATATAGAAACTCGTAGTTACGTTAAATAAGTTCTATAGTTCTAGTAATACTAGAGTAACTATACATAGAGTTGTTGTAGTATTACTTAATAATTACTTCTTATAATTCTTCTAGTACTTCGCTAGTAACTCGCAGTATTAAGTTTAGTATCTTAGCTAGTCCTAACAACTTATTATTATTAACCTTAAGTATTATAGTATCTATAATAGATTTAGTTCTAGCGATATTATATCTACAGCTAAGAGTATCTACTCTACTATTATCTTTCCTAGATATATATATAATCTTAAACTTATATTAGCCTAATTTCTCTAACTATTAAACTTATTAGCGGTTAAGTTTCTTAGTAGTTATAAAGTTAACTAAGTTCTTATAATCTATAAATATAGTAAGTTCTAAGCAGCTTTTAGCGTAGACTCTCTAATATTCTAGGTATATAATAATAGCTAGAAGCTCTTTATTATAAACGTTATATTATTCTTTAGGCTCTAAGAACTTACGCAAGTAGTAGGTAATTAGATACTATTTACCTTTATATAGCTAGCTAGCGCAGCCTCTAAGTATAAGGTCTAACGTATTAGTTTTAAACTATAATAGTTATTCTAATTAGAATATGCAGAAGTATAGTAGTATAATGCTTACATTCTTAAGTATCTAGAACGCGTCTTCTGCTTTCTTACTCTATATAAAAGGCGTATTTTTTCGTATTAGCTTAGTTAGAGAAATAGTAATCTTAGAGTAGTTCTTAATAAACTATTAGTTAAAGTTTAGAAATTCTAAGAAGGACTATATCTCCTTAACTATAGTTAGTTAAGGCTATTCCTTAATAAGCTTAATCTTTTCTTCGCTTATCTATACTCTATTAATGCCTATAATATAGCCTAAGAAGAGTACTTCTATTACGTAGAATATATACTTCTTTAGCTTAATTCGTAAGTTATACTAGTCTAGGTACCTTAGTACTATATAGATATACTTAATATAGTCTTCTTCGTTCTTAGAGTAGATAAAGATATTATCTAGGTATATAATAACAAAGATATCTAGGTACATTCTTAACACGTTATTAATAAGTACCTAAAATATTACTAAGGCGTTCGTAAGCCTAAATAGCATAATAGTGTATTTATAATATCTATATTATATACAGAACACTATCTTCTATTCTTTACCTTTCTTTATTCTAATAAAGTAGTAGCTATCTCTAAGATCTATTACTATAAAGATCTTAGCTTTTAATAGTTAATCTTATAGTTCTATAATATTTAGTAGAGAGTATTAATTTTTAACTATAATATTATTAAGTTTCTAATAGTTAATATATATTCTTAGTAGGTCTTCTTCCTTCTTTAGAACAAAGAGTATTAGAAATCCTGCTAGTAAAGTAGAAAGTCTAATATAGCCTTTCTTTAAATTAGCTACTAGCTTCTTCTTTAGAATATTAAATTCTATTTCTAATAAAGAATAAATTAGTTTAAAGAGTAGTTTCTTCTCTTCTTCTAGGATAATCTTATAGTCCTAATCTTAGTGTTTTAGTAATATATCGCTATCTACTACTTCTATAAAGAGATATTTAAATTCTTTATACTCTTTTAAGATATTTAGAGTTACGCGTTTCTTTAGAACTCTAACTTTGTAATTAAGACTATTATTTCTTATATCTATTAAGTTAAACCTTTATTTCTTAAAGTTATTCTTAGTTAAGATTTATCGCGTCTATATAATTAGGTTAATCTCTCTCTTATCTACTATCTACTTTATATAATACGCAGAGTTACTTATAAATGCGTCTAGTCTATAGTATTTAAATAAGAGCTATTTTAACTTCTAGTTAATTTATAGATTATACTCTTGTAACTAGAAAAGTCTTAATATAATATTATAGGTAGCTACTTCTAAGACGTCTAGGTCTATTATTTTCTAATATTCTTAGATATAGAGCGTTACTTCTATAACCTCGTATATAATAGTAGATTTACTTAGTATAGGCTATCTACTAGTAACGCGTAGTAGATAGCTTTCCTTCTTTTAAGTTAGGACTAGTCTAGCTAGTTCCGCTGCAGCGCTTAAAATATAGCTTATACTAGATTCTAAATCTACTAATATCTATATCTATACTCTATTAAGCTATACTAGAAGCTTAATAAGTCTAAAGAAGTCTAATAAGTTAATCTCCTTACTAGCTCTAGGTATACTAGTCTTCTATCTAAAAAAGACTGCTAGTTATATCTATAGAGTTTCTTTATAAGTATATAGGCGTTACATTTAATATTAAGATACGTATACTATAAGAGTTAATTACACTTCTATATACTCCTGTCCTTATATTCTATCTATGCTATTATATATATCTATAGTATTTCTTATAGGTTCTTGTAACTATAGAAGTATAGCTTCTTTCTCTTATTCTATAGATATACTAGATATTTATTCTTTAGATAGTTATACTATTACTTCTAGTAATAGACTACTTTATAGCATATTCTAGAGAAGTAGTTAGCGTTAATTTTACTAGAATAGTAAATAGTGCAATAGTTATATAAGTATATAACCTATATTAGTTTAACGTGTTATAGATTATAATAATCTATCTAGTGTTATTCTCTAACACGTTCTTATTCTAGTTAGTTCTTATATTATTACTTCTTTAGTTATAGTGCTAACTATATTAGTTATTCCCCTTTAAGCTAGTTTAGCTTCTAAGCTTATTCTCTATCTAAGTAGTAATAGTTATTATCTTTCTATAACTTAACTACTCTATTAACTTAGTCTAGTTCTTTAGACGTTAGTAGAAACTAGTATATATTCTTAGAGATATCGCTCTTAAAGCGATTTACTTTCTAGAATAGTTTATAGAAATCTTATCTTATTATAGCTATAATATTAGGTATTTTATACGCGTAGTTAACATTAGATTTATTAAAGTACTATCGTAGTTAATTATTCTATAGTAAGAGCTATAGTATCTTATTGCTTAGTATAAATAGTATTACTAGCCTATTATTTTATTAGAATAGTTCTATCTTACTAAACTTAGTCTAGTTAATCTTAGTTATCTTAAGGTTCTCGAAGAACTTATTCTTAAAAGTACTTACTTCCTCTAAGATAGCGTCTTCTAGTATAATAAGAGTTAGATTCTCTAGCCTATTAATTACACTATCTATATAACTATTAATATTATAAATAGGTCTAGTAATAATATTCTACTCTTTATTCTAGTATAGGTCTATAGATTATAGAACATTTAGATATTATACTACCTTACTTTAGCTCTTACAGTCTTATGCTATATAATCTAGTTTACTATAGGCGTAGTAGTTAAAGTCTTTCTTCTTCTACTTCTTATCTTAAAACTTAGGTTATCTAGGTCTCTTATTAAGATTATCGAGATATATAGATTTATAGCTATTAGTAGCATATAATCTTAAGATTCTAAGTATATTATTTTATAGACGTTCTTAGTTAGAGTACGAATAGCGAGATTTTAAATAAACCTAGGCGTTTCTATTCGCGTTCTCTAGTGCTTGCATTCCCTGCGCAAATAGTTATTCTTCTAGCTAGAGTCTATAGAGTTTATTATTAATATAGATAGCTTTATTTATAAGTTCTTAAAGCATACTAATACTAGTTCTACTTCTTATTAGTTCTTTGCGAACCTAGAGTTTAAGATCTTATTTATATATTTATATTAAAGCGTTATTATCCTAATTAATAACTACCTAGTACTACTAGAACTAAGTAGTATAGTTAGTAGTAGAGTACGTCTAGCGTAGCTATTAAATCTTCTACTTAGCGATTACTATCTTCTAGAAGAGTAAAAAGACTTCGCGCATCTTTACTTTAAAAGTATTCTAGTTCTTAACTAGATTCTTATTATCTATATCCTTAATAGTATTATCTATATAGCAATAAATAATAGACATAACCTATTCTCTAGCGTTTCCTCGTAGAAATATAGTAGCCTAGATAACTATATTATTATTATTAATCTTATCGCCTTTAAGGTAGAAGTAATAGTTAACCTAGAGTAGCTAACTTTTAAGCTTATTGCGTTCTCTATTATAGATATTAGGCTTATTACTCTTACTAGTAACTTTTATAGTATAGAAAGTAGTAGAAGTATCTATCTCTATATTACTTATCTTAAGAGTATTTAAAGTATAAAGGTTATCTAAAGATAATCTAAGAGTTAGTTCTTAGAGAGTAAGTAAGTAAGGTAGAATAAGTTAGTATACTAGTATAATTAGAAAATTAATATAATAGTATAAAGAGTAATAGCACGTTTAGTAGAATAATATAATATTATAAGAGGTTAAGAAAGAAGTATAATTCTTAGATTAAATACTAGAGTCTTATATAAAGTTAAATATACTAAGCTATAAGAGTTTAGTATCTAAGTTATATACTTAATAAATATTACGCTTATAAACAAGCGTATAAGTAATTATAGATAAGTAGTAATATATCTTGCTAGTTATTAGTCTAACTACTTATACTCGTAGATAAGCGCTTATATAAGACTAGCGTTATTCTACTTATAGATAAGTAGTTATGTAACTATAGCGTAGTTCTTATACTACACTTCTATAACTATACTGCATAATTCTTTAAAGTAATTACGCTAACTCTTAGAGTGCCTCTTAGATTAGATCGTAACACGTTCTCGCAAGCTTTATATATTTCGCTGCCGAAAAGTTATAGAAAGAAGTTATTATTAAGAATATAGCTATATAGCTAGAGAATAATAAGCTATACCACGACGTAATCTAGAATACAATCCCGAGTGTTATAATTCTCTACGTCTTTCTTAATTGTATAGCAATTAAGCAATACGCTACTAGTAAGATAATATTCTTATATATCCGTGTCTAGTACTAACTAATATATATTAGTTAGCTTTATATAGTCTACACTCTCGGGTAAAGATAGCTCTGCTAGAGAAGAGTATATCTTCGTTACTAGTAGCCGCAATATTAACCTAGATCTAATATACTAGAATAATAGCACTCTTTATAAGAAACTAGATTAATACTCTCTAAGTAGAAGTGCGATTAAGAAAGAGTATATTTTATATAACCTCTTTATATAGAAGTGTA
>Ga0265797_10003174_pt1 | contig 26684 bp, 22 predicted proteins | sample P2T30metagenome_FD_192433 | JGI IMG/M metagenome (GOLD analysis project Ga0265797, IMG submission 192433) | Plant litter microbial communities from East Loma Ridge, Irvine, California - P2 T30 | ecosystem: Environmental > Terrestrial > Plant litter > Unclassified | place: USA: California... | reverse complement strand
TGGGCTTGCACGATGCGAGGAATGTCATCAAGGGTCATCGTGTCCTGTCGACCAAATGTGAGTTGCGACGTGAGCTCTCCGTTGGCGTCACGATCCTCGACGATTTGGAAGGTACCTGTTTGCCTTCGGTTTACGCCGTCAGCAGAGCCGGGTCGCATGCCTTCAGGGCCGTCGATGATCCTTGACGTACGCGCATGTCGTCCAGCATTTGAAAGGTGCTTGTCCATACGAGTGCTTCGGAGGCGTCGAATGTCGCCCATGGTATCTTCGTAGTCATTCTGTTGTTTCTCGGATTCCGACCGTCCGGCGTAAGATCTTGATCGCGTGTTTGATCGTGCGGGCGGGTCGCAGTCGTTACTTGGCGTATGTCCTTCTCGTGAGTTGTAATCGCCTAGGTTTGGATCATCGCTTGTGTGCGGGAGAGCGCCGCTGGTCCTGAGGGTTGCGAGCAACCTTGCGTGCGCCACACGTAGTAGATGCACGTATTGTTGTAGTCTGGTAACGGAGACGAAGCCACCAATCTTGGCCTCTGGTGGAGCATGGACGTCGCAGAATATGCGTCCGCCTGCCTCAGTTTGACGTGCTGCGCCCGGGTCCTCGCTGAAATCTTTGCCACATTTAGAGCAAGTCAGGCACTGCGTGTGAATCACCCTGTGGTCTTTGCGGAAAGACTTGTCTTCAACCGCTTTGTTGCAAACTGGGCATGTGTCTGCACTGCGATCGACGTACGCGTCTGCATCGGCTCGGGAGTCCCGGTGGCTTTCAGCCTCCAAACTGTCATCTAGTCTGCCAATATCAGCCAAGAAGAGCTCCAATCCTTCCGAGCTGCGTGTATCGCGCTCAAGCTTGAGTGCACCTGACAGACAGATACGAATCATGAGCTTGAGATAGTGCGCCAGCCCAGTGACCAGAGAAAGGAGCTCTTGAGTAACGCCAAGTCGCCTGACACCAGTGTCTTGACTTTCTGCCAACAGCTGGAAGAAAGCGACAACCTTTTTACAAAGCAATTTCGCTTCTCTGCTGTAGCTGAGACCTGGATGCACAATGTTGTCGAATGTCCTGACGCCCTTGCCAGTTGCATTCGCCGCTGGTCGGTTTTGTAGCCTATGATCCAAGGAATCCGCAGCGCTGAAAAGAAGGTCAACATGAGTGATGAACTTCTTCGCGGCGACAACTCCGTCCATGTACGCTCCGTTAGAAACGTGAAGAAGCATGTCCGAGATACATGTCGCCGATCGTTCTTCAAATTGTGAGAGTGTCTGCCAGATCCAGTGAACTTTACGCTCCACGGCCTCCTCATCGGTGCGGACAGTACGACGGAGCTCCTCATTGGCCTCTGCTTCTTCGAGGTCTTTGCCTTCACGCAAGGCCAATGTTTCTTGTAGTTCTGAAGCATCAGAAGATTTTGATGGAGCGGCGTGCAGTCGGACGTTCCAGTACTTGTGTATCATATAACATTCGGGGTGCCAGTGTTGATTGACTCCATTGCGGAAGATTTCGACGAATTGCTTCAAGATGGCAGTCTGACATCCATTGCACTTTTGCGCAAACTTGGTCGAGTAATGGTAGTGGCAGTAGACATTGCTTTCGTGCTCGTAGTATGAATCTTGTGCACCAAAGACAGTCGGGCATACACTGCAAGTGAAATGCTCAATGTGGTATTTGCGGTCCAAGGCAGTGATGTAGGAGCCTCGTAACGCGCCTTTGCATGCGAAACATAACAAATCCAGTCGTCGGAAGTAATCTGTCTCACACAGCGGGTATTGGTTTGGAGGTTGGTCGGGGACAGGGAAGAACTTGGAAGCCACGATCTTGTTGCAATCCTATGAGTTTGTTAGGCAAAAGCTACCTCGTTGTTTCAAGAGGACAAATACTCACGTGACATGTGAAGCACTCGAGATGGAAAGTCCCACCAAGGGCTCTGACGAATTGGCCAGTAAGATGTGTACCGCATTTCCCACACATGCGCTGCTCCTTTACTGCACTGTGTTTCCTGCTGGCGCCTCTTGGTCGCTCGGCTAATTGCTGCTCGTTATTCATATCTGGCAGACGGTCTGATGTTTCTTGCTGTTCAGGTGCATTGGGAACATCTGCTTCCACGCCGCCATGCCGTCCATGCGATGGACCTGGTTGTGAAGACTCATCCGGTCCGGAGGGGTAGTCGTTGTCGAAAGTGCCATTGGAAGGGGCCATGGGCCTGTTCTCCGATGGGAGACCCATCCCAATAGTCTAGAGGGCCTCCCGCCCGGGAATTCTATGCCTGCTTTGCTTGACTGCCGGCCACTCACAGTCGCACACGACCACTCTCCGATCGTTGACTGGATGTGCAGTCAATGGGCGCGACAGTGGGAGGAGGTCTGGCGGGGCTGTCGTACTCGGAAAGACTCGTGTTCGGGTTCAGGGTGACGGCGTCAGGGTGAGGTGGTGGTGGTGTCGGTGTAGCGGGTACCGGGTAAGCGTGTTGACGGACGCTTCAAGTGGGTGTGGCGCTGGTCTTCTTCCTCGGGCTGCGCCAAGCGAGTGCCGACATCAACAGGCTAGGTATGGAGTCGACAGAGGCGCTGGCAGTGGAGGTGGGAGGGTGATGGCGATCGCGGACCCTGTCGAGGGTAGGGTCTGAAACGGGCAGGGGATTGGTATGCGCGGCAACGGAGAGCCAGAAATAGTGCGGTGTTGGTGACAGGCGGTATAGGGCGCGGGAGGAATGATGGTGGTGGAGAGGGATCCTTTGGGCGGGCTCGACCGCGAGGAGAGGGTGGTGCGCTGGTTCGCTCGCGTGGGTGGAGCGGTGTTGGTGGTAGCGTGGCGTGGTGGCGGAGGTGATGCGGGAGGTGTTGTGCTCTCGCTGGCGGGCCCGCGACCAAGGGGAATGCGGCGAGGAGCAGCAAGCAAGCAAGCAGGCAGGCAGGCAAGCAAGTGAGCGCGGGGAGAGAGAGAGGCTCAGAGGGAACAGCCGGCAACGGTGGACAGACGGATACAACAACGCTGGCTGGCTGGCTGGCTGGCTGGCTGGCGCTGATGCACTGAGTGAGGCTCACCGGGCTGCCGCGTGGTATGTGGTATGTACTTGTTATTGCTGCTGCTAATTCTGGCTACTGCACTGAGGCTGAACGGCCTACGTGTGCGACTGGACAGCGTGGCACAACAGCATAGAGGAGTCTCAAAGGCGCCTCAGGACTCGCCAAGTAGCTTGCTGTTGCAGACTCCACTCAAAGAGGCGTTCTTGACTTCTGGGGAAGCCGGCTAACAATAGACCAATAGACCAAGAGGAGGCTGGTCTTTGAATATTGATTAATCGACCCGGCCTGCATTAGTTAATGGCTTCCATGAACATTTGCAGCTCAGTCACTGTGTGCAAACTACTGCTTTGTATGCTGGCCGCTCGGTCGAATGGCAACTGCGACTAGTCTGTGGTGGATGCCTAACAATTATTCTGTGTGCCTGTTCGATCATAGACTCTCCTCCTTCTTCACGCTCGTCCCTTGGATTGGAGACGGGATCGTCCGCGCCATACTAAACCCAGCCCTGCAACCAGCGAAGCACTGCACTGCACTGCACAATCACGGCTAGCGACGACGCAGGTACCAACGCTCCAGCATAATTCCCCAGTGCTACCCACGCGACACATCACCATCGCATTTCGCCTCCAGACACATCTCTCCCTCACAACCACACAAGCATGGCCGGCCTGACACACCTCGCGCAAACTGCGCGCCGCCGCCCCAAACCCTCCGGCGACGAGGAAGCCACCACCAACCTCAAGCTGGGCGAGATGTCCTCTTCTGCCGCTCTCAGTACCGCCGCCGCCCACGAGCTGCTCACCCGTATCGAGGAGGCGCGCGCCCAGGATCCCAAACTGCCGCTCACCTACAACGACTTGATCAACAAGAACAACGCCTATCTTGCGACTTTCGCGCGCTTCAAGGGCAGCGAGACGGTGCAGCAGGTCACTAGCGAGGCTGAGACTCTGACACAGCTGGCCGAGTTTGAGAGGGCACAATTGGGTGAGTTGCACGGAGTGTGATTTGGGATTGGGAGATGGACGGGAATATGTGGATGAAAGCAAAAGTGTAGTCATGCTGACTATAGAATAAACAGGCACGCTCTGCTGCGACACAGCAGAAGAAGCCCGCACGCTGATCCCTTCACTCGAGGGCAAGATCAGTGATGACGATCTCCAAGCCGTGCTCGACAACATCTCCAAGCTGCGCGACTTCTCGTAGAATGAGCAAGTCGCCGACGGCCTGGAGAAGAAGAAGAAGAAGCACCGCTAATGTGAGGTGTTAGGCGGTCTTAAATTGACGCTTGCCATCTCATGCGTGTAGCACGCCGCGACGAACAGCTCGAGCGGCTGCTGAGGAACCTGGTCAGAAGCGATACATTTGTCTTTACTTGAGATTATTAGCGAAGGCGTTGGAAATGGGAAACGGCAGAATGAAATCACATGATGGTTGAGCTAACTGTGGACGGGATGCGAAGAAAAACTTGAACTAAGGGATGCACCGGCAGGGCATCTCGGTAGCTGGGTACTGAATTGAAGTCTTTACGAGTAGTGATAAGATGAGCAGAGATGAGATCAAAGTGCTATGGTGACAATTGATCGCCTAATAATTGCGTTCTAGACCATTTTTGGCTGTGAACAAGAATGCGTAGTGTAAGTCGGAATTCATATAGTGAACTCGACACGCATATTCAGCCTCAACATACCAAGAAGTCGATGCTCTCCCGTATCATGAAGATTACCTAAACCTAAGAAACGTTACCCGATGATACCTTATGTAAATTCACAATCAAACCATCTCATCCCAGTCACCTTCCCAATCCAGCCATCCCATCGGCGACCTCCACTCCCGCATGCTCAAATATACCCAGCCCAAGTCTCCAATCTTCACGCAACACACACTTCCCTCTATCACATCACTTAACCCAATCCGAATCCAAACTCTCCTCCCCTTCTTCCTCCCTCTCCCACCATGCCCGGTCACTCACGCTCGGACACTGCTCTCATCTACGGCCTCTCGACCACAGAAGTCGACAAGCTCGCCGAAGCATGCGTTGAAGCAAAGTCAAAAGCCTACTGTACGTTCGCCGTTTTGCTCGCAAAGCCATACCTTCAAATATACCCTCGGCTGGCATAGTCTTTTGCATAATCGTGAATCTCCTGTAACCACTAACATATGACCTCAAAGGCCCATACTCCAACTTCCATGTCGGCTGCGCTCTGCTCTTGACCGGCGGCACCATCGTCACCGGCGCCAACGTTGAGAATGCCGCGTATCCTGTTGGAACATGCGCGGAGCGAGTCGCGATTGGCAATGCTGTGACGCAGCATGTAAGTTTGTAAATATATGTGCCTACATACAAGATGATATATACTGACTAAGGTTGTTGTCCAGGGAGCTAAAGCAGGCGATTTCCGCGCCATCGCAGTCGCCACCGACATCTCGCCGCCGGCCAGCCCTTGTGGCATGTGCAGGCAGTTCATCCGCGAGTTCTGCGATGTAAGTCAATCTCCAACGTACCGATTCGCATGTTTGAATTGTTTTGCTGACAAGGTGTTGTAGCCCAACACGCCTATATTAATGTACGACAAGCTGGGCAAGTACACTGTCATGACCCTGGAGCAGCTTTTGCCCATGTCGTTTGGTCCCGATAAGCTGCTTTCTACTGAGGAGCTTGCGCGCAGTGCTGCAAAGTAGAGATGCTGTTCTGGCTTTGTTTGGGGTTGGTGGTTGGCGTTCGGAGAGGTTGTCTGGGGCAAGCATCATGTAAAGGACCAGGACGGTGGCTGGGAGCATTGATCGGAGTGAGGTGAGCTTTGCATTATCGGTTTGGCAAGGTCACGAATGATGCATTTGCGAGAGGTTGGGGTTATGAAGAGACGCAGCGGAGACGAAGAAGTACGGGTCTGATCAAACATTGATTATGATCTTCACAGAGACGATTACAAGCCTTGAAAACATTTAATCTCGATTGATTGCTCATCTCATATCGCATTGGAGGCGTTGTCGTCTGGTATCGAGCTTGTCTGGAGTATCAACTTCTCCCGCTTTGAAACATGTTAGAATAATTGCTCGAATGTATACAAATGTACCTATGCAATTGTTGACGAGAAATCACAGCTATACCTGTCTTTTGCCATCAGGTTGCGGTCTCGTTGCGATCATAATCGTCCAGTGATGACGTAAAGCGAAAGCGAGAGCGGTAGGGCGCTGGGGAAATTCGCCTCGGATACATTCACATTTGTGAACGATAGCTTCATGTTCTTAACCAGCGACTCTTACAGCCTACTTCAGTCAACTCAAATAGACATCATGCGATCGACTATTGCGCGACGTGCTGCACGCGCCTTGGCCTCAGGACCACAGAGCTCGCGAGCTCCTTACATCTGCGCCAGCTGCCGAACCACCACATCATTCACATCAGCTACATCTAGACAGCCATTCACACCTACCCTCACATCACGAGCCTTCTCAACCACCCCCTCAAGGAAACAAGACTCAAACGCCCAAGATACAAGCCTCCCACAAACCTACTACGACCTCTTCCCCAACACCTTCCCCTCGGGCCCACCTCCCGCCGCGCCCTTCACACCCGACCTCAAGCAACTGCGCAAAGAGTTCATCCAACTCCAAGGCCTCGCGCACCCGGACCGTGCAAGCGCAGACAAGCAACGACAAGCCGAAGCGCTGAGCGCGCGCATCAACGAGGCCTACAAAACGCTGCAGGACCCGCTGCGTCGGGCGCGGTACTTGCTCGCGCAGCAGGGGATCGACGTCGAGGACGAGAGCGCGCAGATCTCGGACAATGCGCTGCTGATGGAGGTCATGGAGGCGCGGGAGGCGGTCGAAGAGGTGGAGGACGAGGAAGGGTTGGTTGGGATTCGGGAAGAGAACGAGGCGAGGATTGGGGAGAGTGTGAAGGTGCTTGAGGAGTGTTTTGGGAAGGGGGATTTAGAGAGGGCGGCGCAGGAGGCGATTCGGTTGAGGTATTGGGCGAATATTGCGGAGAGTATACATGGATGGGAGAAGGGTGTTGGTGGAGGGATCAACCATCACTGAGGTGTTGGTGTTGTTGCATCTTGCATGGCGGACGTATTATTGGACGCCGTACCGGAGTCTGGGAACCTCCTATGTCCACGCAGACGCAGAGGACTTTGCACACCGATCAGTATGCATCAACTCGATCTCTCGATGTTCTAGACCATTGCATACGGCAGAGCGCAGTCTATAGGAAGAAGCATCGGGCATAGCAACACCAAAGCGCATCCACCAATTGCGAAAGCAGCACACGGGGCCGGAGATAGAGTGAAAAGTACCAACACGGGCTCGTGACGAGCGGAACAGTTAGCCTAACAAAGATGACTCGCGCTCGAGGAAGTTACCCGAGCACCATTCAAAGACACAAGCGGATGAAATCATCACACCGTTGAGAAAACCTGACTGACTGGCAATTCCTGCTGGGCAGCCAAGCGAAGCACTACGTAACGTCGTGTTTGTTGAATTAATCCCCCAGCCCCGTGCAAAAGTACACCAACCATCACAGCAAAACGTAAATAGCAACAGCGCAGCGATCCTCGCCATGCAACGCGTGTGTGATCATGTCATACATACGCATGCATACAACGCCAGCCACCACCAGCTCTCCAAAACACGATTGGCCCTCGTCGACATACTCTGTAAGGCTGATATGGCGGGTGGCGCGGCTGGCTGCGCCGGCAAAAACGGGACTGCCGAGCCGAAGAGCTTACGTGTGCCTTGCGAGCATGGCAGTGCTCGTTCGCCGGATCTGAATCAGTCGAAGAGACTGAGGAACATTGCATGTCTTGCGAATCTCTTGGAGAATTGTGGTGTCTAGAACGTCCAGAAACAATGCACGGGTGTGAAGCAGATTTGCTCTGCCGTTCTTGGAGCTCTTCTTCTTGTTGATAGGGACAAGGGACGGAGATACAAGGCATGGCAGGGGGGACGAAAATTGACAGTGTGCTGTGCTGTGCAGGGGTTTGAGTGATCGTCGTGTACGTATGCACAATGCTTTGAGGGCTGGGGAATTCTCCACGGCAACACGTTACTGGTGCATGTGCGTCCCCTGGTGCGCTCACACTCGATGACTGTCGAGAACTGTATGGTATGGCGAACGTTGAAGCTGATGGGAATCGTTCCCCGATCAATTAGGCCTCCAAGACACCGCTCAGGCTAAGCGAGGACTTTGTGGCGCAATATAAGGATGAAAGGAAGTGATTTAACTCTGGAGACGGATAGGCTGCACGTTGTGCTAAGCAAGGATTACGAGACTGCGGCTCTGGTGCTATGTTTGGCACTAGGACCCACTACTGCAGGTCCCAGCAACATTAGCCAAGCAAGAACGATGGCGTGGCCTTCGACGGAAATCGATCTCTCTCGTACTCTCCTATTGCTCAAAAGAACTCTCATTCTCCCTCCATCTACGTTCATTTACAGCCTTACAACAACATCACAACTCACAACTACAACAGTCGCTACTCAAACGCAAATCTCATTACTTCGTCTTCAAAGAACAACCACTTTTTAATCCAACACCAACAACCAACACAGCTCAATCAAAATGCGTGCCTCCACCTTTGTCTTCGCTTTCGCTGCCTCTGCCTTCGCCGCTGGCGTTGACAGCACCGACAAGTTCAACGACATCACCGCTCCTATCGCTGAGAAGGCTGTTGCCGACAGTAAGTCTCACAACTCATTCGTCTTCTTACATCCAATACTAACAATCAACTAGCCCCCGCCGCCGAGGCCTCTGCTGCTGTCACATCCGCCGTCGCTGAGAACCCCGAGGTCGCCTCCGCCGTCTCTTCTGCCGTCGAGACTGCCGCTGCCACCGCCGCCACCGAGAGTGCTGCCGCCGGCGCTGAGGTTGCCACCAGCTCTGTCTCCGAGGCCGTTCAGACTGCCGTCGAGAGCGCCATCTCCGAGTCTTCAGCCCTCGCCTCCGACGCTGAGATCGCCACCGCTCCCGCCCCTACCACCACCGCTGTCGCCGCTCCCTTCCCCCAGACCAACGGCACCGTCCCCGCGACTGGCCCCACCGCCTCTGGCTCCTTCACCACCTCTTCCTCCGGCGCCAGCTCCACCGGCAAGGGCGGCTCTTCCGACTCTGGCGACGAGCAGCTCAGCGACAGCGCCGCTGGCTCTCTCTCCGTCAAGCTCGGCCTCGTCGGCGCCGCCGCCGCCGGTCTCTTCGCTTTCCTCGCATAAGCGTCTCGACCCAAGCAACATGAGCACCTCGCAACACATGACATCTCTTTGACTTCTGAGTTCCCGTCCAGTCGACGGACTCCTCCTCGAAACTTTGCCTTGGCCACGGCCACAGGCTTCTTTTGCATGCACATATACCTCTTGTTACGGCACCGGTGTTGGATGCATGGGAAAGCATTAATCGAAAAGAATGCTTTCCTTATTTTCCTTTTTTTTTCAACTTTTCCAAGTGGAGCGATGGCGATAATGGGACAAGCCATGCGCGACACACTCAGTTGAGCGTGGCTCTATATTTATGTAGCTATACGCGTGTCAACTCTGTCACACAAAATACACTCATACACACGAGATTCAGACTTGACTCTCTTTTGCTTCAACGTTGATGTAATCTTACGCAGTATTCTGGATGGTCGAGGGTTCTTCATGTTGCTGTCACTATCTGCTGCATTTGTGGTGTCTCGCGCGAAGAGTTGCAGAGCGTACTCGAAATCCGCGTATTCCGATTGCAAGCAATCACATGCAATTGTATTCTTGAGGGTAACCTGCCTCGCAGTCTGGATCCAAACTCCGTATTGGTCTCTCAGCGGCAGGGGGGAATAGTACGGACTATGAAGCCAGACCGCGAGCCTGCGTGTAAGCTTTCAGGTTGTCGTCTGGTAGCTTTCTATAAGTGATTCGCTGCCTCAAAAAATGATGAAGGCATGATATCTTTCACCTGGATAACCAAATCACCCTGCCAAGGTTGTTGCCTTTGATTCAGCCTGTGGTCGTGCAATTCGCCCTGTGTGCCGTCACCCGCGCCTCTACTCTAGGGGTATTCATCTCGGTTGCTCCTATTGTAAGAAATCTCCTCGGTGCCAGATGGTACCAACGGGTTGTATTGGTTTGCGAGTTGAGGATTCTGACTGCCGTGCCTCAAGTGTCCTTTACGTCGTGAAGTCGACGAATGTCGTGTTGATCACGTGCGATGCCAGGGGTCAAACTCGAATATCGGATGGAGGTCTTTAACCCAACTCTAACCCTCCACGCAACAACATTTGGATTCCAGTGTGTACATCCTCCATGTATGCATGTCTTCATGTTCGATGAGTGTTGATCTATCAAAGCACTTTCACAGACTGTTTTTGGTGAGATTAATCTTAGATGCCCAGCTGGTATCACGCGCATAATTCCGGATAGTGTGGAATTCGAGCTCGCTGCTGAGAATTGAACTTCTACACAGCGTATGATCTACCTGACTGAACAACACTGTGATAAACTTCTGTATCAACAAGGCGACTATCTTTGCTCGGCTGGCCCCACTCCCGATCACTTATGATCTCGTCGAAATTACACAGCATGACTGGCACAAGCGAACGACTGAAGGTGCCACTACCACCTGACCCGTCTGGGGGCCTGCCAACAAGATGGTGCAAGAGATGCTGGCCTTCACAACAAGATGGAGCATATCTCCCGTGTTGGGTTACCTTGTCCCTTGCATGAGACCTCGGCCCCACTGACAAAAAAACCCAAGAGACAGACAAGCAGTGACAAGCTTGCTGCACGATGAAAGTGTAATTCAGATTTGAGAATCTCTCCGAGCCATGATCTCTACGACTTCCTCCCACACAAATCAAGGGCCACGAACAGAACGACGATCAGGGCCTCGATCCCGGCCAGGGGACTCGAACAGTAAAGCTTTAGCCGGCAAAGGAAAAGGGGAGATGCCATTTCAGACCCACCATCTCCAACACGTGCATCCAAAGACGACACTACTTGGTCCGGAGGGACTGTCTGCTACCCACTTCCCCAAAATATGTTCAGTGGACGTGGTGGGGTATGCTTCATACACCTAGCACAGACCCTCGTTCATGTGGCTGTCTCAACGCATTGGACGTTCTAGGCATCCAAACACGCGACACCGCTCCGTAAAGAGTCGCTCACGCATCAGGCAAGCGAGCACGCGACCTTCACGGCACACACTGAGAAACTGAGCACGCGAGCATTACCAAGGCAACGGGCAAGAGTTACCAAGCTTCCCAAGCGAAACGCCATGCCGCTGGTGTTCGTCGATTGCTCTTCGATGTCTGACGTCGCTTTTATATGTTTGTTCAGACGACAGCTGTAATGTCGCTGTCGCGCAACCTCGACTAGTACTGCCATTCAAGCTCGCTACCTCAACAAAATTTAATCCAAAACTAGTCACGAGTGCTCTTGAGCCAATGCAACAAATCATGCCCACATTGAATTGCCAGGTGTATTGCAGGCCTGCTCCAGTGCTCCAGTCTCTCGGCCGCTTGTCGCGGTTGGAAAGTTGAAGATGCGCGGCGGGCTTGCGGAGAGTTGGGCCCTGCATCGAGCCTCGATCTTCTAGCGCGGAATTTCTTCGACCACGTTCCTGATCCTGCGCTTCTGGTTGGCTCTGAAAAAGCAGTCTCAGACGACACTTCTTGGCTTTTTGCCATCAGACCAAGGCGCGCAGCCCAGCAAAGCAAAGCATCTCACCGCGATGCTTGGTGGGTGCGAAGCCGGCTAACGGCTGCTGGGCAAAGGCGTGTCTGCTTTTGTGCCCGACTGCTTGTGAGTGCTCCAGACAGTCGTTTGTGGTGGGGGAGACGGGCATACATCTGTACAGAAAATAGGTACGGACAGCACATGCACAGACGCTCTCCAGTCAGCGCGTCGAGATCGCTCTTCGTCACAAGCGGCTCGACCGCGGCGCGCGACGGTACAGTAGTCGCTCGCTCACAGAATTTTAGGCCGAAGTGCTGTACGAGTCGCAGTTGCCACGATGCTTGCCCAAGGTAGGCCTGCATCCGCGCCTGTCTAGTAGTAGTTGAGCCCTTGGCAATACGGCACTCGCCTGCACTCGCCTCCACCAACAAGGTGAGGGCTCGTCGAAACTCAATCCTCCTACTCCACACGCGTTGGCCATAGCAGAAAACGGCCCGCCTCCCACCTTTCATCATTGCTGCTGAGCTTCTCATTTTTCTAAAAGCAAGCCTCTCCCACGAGTTCCTCAAGAGTGAGAGTACTCCTCATCAATCACACATCACGTCAGCATCTTTTGAACAAAAGCATCGACTACCGAGTACCAAGCTCCAGAGCCACGGGATCCGAGAGCGCCGCACCATTCGTGTAGCGACTTCGAATCCTTGTTCCTCCAAGCCAGTGTCTCCGAGCCACTCACGAGCGTCTGCTGCGCAACGTGCAACTGTCGCACGCGGTAAACACGCGATCTTGGACCACCCTCTACATCCGACTGCATCCCCTAGCTCTATCCTTACGGATACAGATCTCTAGGGCTACATCATCGTGCGCCGAGTAAGGTGCCGCCGAGACCGACCACAAAGCTTGTCGTGAGCTTCTTCTTAAAGGCCTTTGATCCTCTATCATTTCTCGGTAGAGTGCATCCTCAACAACACCTCACATCGTCTCGCCTTTTCGACGAGCAAAACAGCCATCATGGGCGACCACTCCATGCGTGACTACGGCATTGCCGCACCCCACGGCCCCAACAGGACTGGCGAACATGTTGCCACCGAAGACATTCTTAACAAGATGAACAAGGGAGAGACAGATGTCTTCCGTTCAATATTACTGCCAGACGACAGCTACGATGAGACTGGTACCTACTGGGCTGACATGCCTATCTGGCGCCGCATCAAGTTCGTCAACAAGGTCGACTCGGCAGAGGCCAAGAAGGAACTCAAAGCCATTGGCAGCATGATCAAGAAGGACCCTCTAAGTCCTGTTGGCTACTACATGCGCAACATGGTCATCCCTGGTGCTGGTCTTCTTCTTGAAGGGTGAGTTCGATGCTTTCCACGCAAATGGAGCTTATACTAATAATCTTTCAGTTACGTTTTGTTCTCAATTGGCAACGTCAAGCCTCTTCTCGCCTCTGCTTTCCCCAGCTGCTGGAAATCACACACCGTTTGCAACGAAACATGGATTGACTCCATCGAATACCTCGAAATCGTTGGTATCATTGTCGGCCAGATCCTCGTCGGTGTGGTTGGTGACTGGATGGGTCGTCGTTTCGGTCTGATTCAGGACGCCACCATCATGTTCATCGGTCTTCTCATGCTTACAGCCGCCTGGGGTGTCACTCTCAGTAAGTCCATCATTCGTTGAAGACCTGGGTTCACTTTCCTAACCTATCAACAGACGGCTGGGTCATCTGCTACGTTTGGTCACTATTCTTCTACGGCATTGGTGTTGGTGGCGAGTACCCCATGACTGCCACTTCCGGCATGGAAAATGCCGTTGGCTCTGGCAAGGTCTCTACTCGCGACGATCGTCTTCACCGTGGTCGCAAGGTTACCTCTGCTTTCCTGATGCAAGGTTGGGGCCAATTCCTCAACCAGGTCCTCCTCATCCTTTTGCTTCTGATCTTCCACTCTGGCAGCGGCACTCCGCCGTACTCGAAACTCGCTGTGCAATGGACGTACCGCGTCTCATTCGCTATCCCTGCTGTTGGAACTCTCTGGCTGGTCTACTTCCGTGTCTACAAGATGAAGTCTGCCTCGAAGCAACTCGCGATTGCGAAGAAAAAGGCACACGTTACTGGTTACGATGTCAAGTCGCTGAAGCTGACTCTTTCGTACTTCGGCCCTCGTCTCTTCGCCACCGCAGGTGCTTGGTTCGCGAACGATGTCTTCTTCTACGGAAACAAGCTCTTCCAGGCTCAATTCATCGCTGCACTCAACCCTGGCAACCAATCTGTGATGACCAACTGGCTCTGGAACTTGGTCAACGTTGGTGTGGCTCTTGTCGGTTACTACCTCGCCTCTTTCCTGATCGACAACAAGCTCTACGGCCGCAAGTGGATGCAGATCATCGGTTTCCTTTGCGATTTCATCCTCTTCGTCATCCCCGCCTTCGACTACGAATACTACGCCAAGGGACCTGGCATCAAGTCTTTCATGGCCATGTACTTCCTGTCCTCATTCTTCAACCAGTTCGGTCCCAACAGTGTCACCTTCATCGCCGCCGCTGAAGTGTTCCCCACCCCCATCCGCGCAACCGCACACGGTTTCTCAGCTGCCGCTGGTAAGCTTGGTGCTCTTCTCGCCGCCGTCCTCTACAGCTACATCGACATCCCCACCAGGTTCATCGTCGTGCCCTGGTTCGGTCTCGCCGGCGCCCTACTCACCTGGGTCTTCCTCCCCGACACCACCGGTCTCGATCTCAAGGAGCAGGAGCGCCGCTGGGCCTACATCTGCGCCGGTCGCGAGGCCGAGTACCACGGAGTCGCCATCCACCACAAGCACTTGTCCCTCTGGGAGCGCATCCGCGGTGTCGGCAAGCACTACGACGCCGCCAAGGACTACGAGCAGCGCGTCGAAGAGATGCGCGCCGACTGGGAGGCCGCCATGGCGCGCCGCGCACAAGAGAAGGAGAGCAAGGAGGACGAGGTGGAAGAGGACAACTGGAGCGCCGAAGTCAGCACTTTCTTCGAGCGCACCAAGAGCAACAACAAGAACGGCAGCGGCATCCTGAGCCCCACCAAGGCCGCTCAGGCCAATGGTACCGGCCGGGAGACTCTCTTCGAGGAAGACGAGAAGGCCGCCGTTCGCGGCGAGTCTGGCTCTGACTCTGCTTAGAAGGCTGCGCCGTCATGAATGTTTTGCGTTGTAATTGTTATTTTCTGGGAATGAAGGGTACCACGAAAAGAAATTCCGGTGTCGCGCGTTATTGGCGAATACATTTTTTGTCGTTCTTTTAGCGAGGGGGGATTAAGTAAAAAGCTACGGCCTGTCATGATACGGCCCTGTCACGGAGACGAAATCGAAATTCATTTCCATACATTCAATCCTTTTCAGACAAATTTGTGTAGGTGGTGGTGGTGCGCTTTACTGATACTTGTGTGGGACTTTTGAGGACATGCTCTTTGTAGCAGCTTCACATTGGTAACGTGGCCTAGGTATGTATGGTTTACAGACAGAACTGTCTGTACCCTACAAGATCATCGTGCATATCTTGAACATTGGAGCCGGATGTACAGCGCGAGGACTAAAGACCATTACTCGTCCACGTTGGATCGCCAAAAGCATGTGCTCACACGAGGCACTGGCGCACGTTGCTGACGTACGTTTCTCCGGAAGGCCCGCCGTGCCCTGAACACCTCACGGTCAAAAGGACATTGTATTTGAGCAAAGCAACGGGTACAAAGAGCCGCTGTTACGCTGTTGACTTTTCGTCTATCAAAAATTCGCTTCGATCTTGGTGGTCATCTTGACCGGTGAAAGGACGACAAAAAGCAAAAAACCAAGCTTCCATGAGTCGTTAGACCGATGAACGCGACCCGATTTGAACGGATGACCTTGTGGATATCCCGAAGAACTCCAAGATAAGAATATCTCGAAGGGAACTGGAATCACACGCGCTACCACTGCGCCACGCATCCTGGAATGGATTCGCAGGTATCTAGTGATACCTGTGGCTGGTGGGAGGTGAGGAGTAGCAGCATATATGTAACCTTGCAATGTTCGTGGGCCGTGATGTTGGAATCGTTGGATCCTGCGCGGAAGCACGCTTCGAAAGTCCGCTCTGCCAGCTGACAAGTACGACGGAGCTAGAGCGAAGAACAAGTGGCATCAACGAACAGTGTGGGTGTGTATCGTGTACTGTTATGAGATATTTCTTTGCATTACTGTGCACTCTTGTCGGACCGAGACCTTGAAGAAGATACGAACGCGCGACTCGCAGCACCTAGATGAGAGCTCGGCCGAGAGAGTCGGAGGGTTGCGCTTAGCTAGGGCTTTCGGCAGACGAAGGTCCCAAGAACGTGGGTACTTCAAGCGTCAGCTTCATGTTCGCAGGGCTAGGAGATACATAGCTCAAGCAGGATGACAGCATTGGCACCAACAGCGCCGCACACAAGCTCGACATCGACCGGTGTCTGCGAAAGTGACAGCTCGCGTCTCTCGGCGACTCAACCAGGCATGGACAGCTTGCGTGGCGGAGCATAAATGAGATGGTGCCGCAGAGGGAGACGGCGTGACGGGTGACCAATCACCCCGTTTCCGAATGGCGCCAGGGCGTGTGCTGCCGTCTTGCCGCTCCGGTGAAGATGCGCGTGCCTGAGGCTAGAAAGCTCGACTGACTCCCGACCAGCGGCATGCTGGTGTGATTGTCGTCCCCGCTGAATGAGGAGATGCGCCGGTGATGGAATAAACAGTATGGCGGTACTGCGAGGTCGAGGGCATTGAGGAGGGCTTCACCATCACCAGCAAACTTGAATGAGAAAGAGAGAAGCATTCTATCTATACTTGTCGCTCTCGCGAATCTCGAACCAAGCTAGGCTCCTTCCAGCGCTAGCCTGCATCCTTCTAGGCAGCAGTCGCGTTTACGGTGCCTGGCTCAGCAGGCTGCGCTTCGCCTCAAAGGCCAACGACCACCTGATCTTCTGACTCCTCCCACCACCTCTTAACTTCCTCAGGACACCGGATGCTCGACTGAATCCCGCCGTCGCAACCGCTGTTACTATCATATCCACTTCGCCACCCATCTTTACGCCGCAGACAATTCCTGGACTTCCGTTTGCTGCTCTCTCTGCGTGGCGATCGCAAACGTCTGCTTCAACTACCTCTGTTCCACCACCGCCTGTTTCGAGACAGCATCATCGCTCGCTGCATCTCCCACTCTCGGAGAGGCCGCCTTGCCCATTCCCGGCACCTGCTGGCCTGCGCATCGTGACTCACCCGCCTCCCGGACATTGATTCGACAATCGCTCTTCTTTGCGATCCTTTCCGACAATGTCGTCCACCAACATGCACCCTCGACGCCGGCCCGCTAGCCCTTCTGTGACTCCCTCTTTGCTCGACTGTTTCCAGAACATGTCTATCCGCAAAGGGGACACTTTTCATGTCCCTCACAAGCATGACCAGGATCTGTGGGACCCACTAGCCACGGAGTCAAAGTCGACCACTCCCTCCATGCCGGCACGCTCCACTACCTGCCCGCAGTCTCTTGAAGACCTCCTCATCGGCTCTGGCGAACGTCGTGCTGTCGACCTTCTTCACAGAGTGGACGAAGCTATCGCTACCCAATCGAATCTCGCCAACCTCGCACACGTCCTAAGCGAACCGGAAGTTCTCCCCGTCCCAACTTTGGACGCTACCAGCACCCGTCAGTCCAGTCGTAGTCGTTCTTCCGACAGTGGCATTGGCTCCTCAATCGCTGAATCCGAATCTGGCAAGCGTGCCACGACTAGTGAGGCCTCCCTGCAGACGCAATACTTAACCTGCGCATTCCCCTCTAACATTCCCTCAGACTCTTGCGACCCTTCTCCAACTTCGGAGTCCATGTCAGCAATTTCTGCTGCCACCGAAGAGCGTGGTCTCAGCGAGTACGCCAAAGAGCAGATTCACCGCTACATCATCCAGCCTATTCTCCGCGAGCCTTCTCTGAAGGAGTTCCATCAACTGGTCAAGGACGTTCCTCACCGCATCGGCAGCAAGGAGATCAAGAACCTCCGTGATCTTGAAAAGACTCTCATTTTCTGTGCACCGGTAAGTTCAAGCGATCGTAACGTGGATTGCGCATTTACTTATGGGGTTTCTGGCGTAAAGGATTACTCGCGCACACCACGAAAGTACCTACACTTCTGCGAACGAACGATTCGAGTTCTGCACACGACAGTCACCACTCTCCACGAGAGCGACCAACGCGCACCGACCGATCGCCCGTATACGCAAGGCTACTTCTTCGACTTGGTTGAGCAGGTGTGTTTTGGCTGTTCTGACTCTACGCTGAGTCTGGCCTGTATTGACTTTATTCCACAGATCCGCAGATACGCTACCATCTTGGCTGCAACACGTGAGAGACAAGCAAAAGGAGAGCAGCCCGACGAGATGGATTACTCACCGTACGTTTCCTTGGCCTCTTCTGGTCTACATGGAGAGCCACAGTGCCATGCTCCAGAGAAATACGAGCTAAAACCACGCTACAGAGAAGAGTCGGTCTCCCTCCACGGAGGTCTGACTCGCAACGGCAAACCTGCTGAACTTGTCCGCCACAAGGATGGCAAGGTTATCTCTATTGCAACTGGACGTGTCATCTCTTCCGAAGAGATGGGACCTCCAGCTACCACTATCAAACGCCCAATTGCCGATGCCGACCTCGAGGACGACGAAGCTCTCCGCTCGATGGCCAGACGCAAGAAGAATGCCAAACCTGAGATCCACGAATGTCCTCAATGCGACAAGGAGTTCAAGCGCCCTTGCGACCTCACCAAGCACATCAAGACTCACGACAGGCCCTACAAATGCCCGAACGAGAAGTGCAAGTACCACGAGTTTGGATGGCCAACCGAGAAGGAGTGCGAGCGTCACGTCAACGACAAGCACTCGACTTTGCCATCACTGTATCACTGCTTGTTCAAGCCTTGCCCGTACACTTCCAAAAGGGAGAGCAACTGCAAGCAACACATGGAGAAAGCACACAACTGGGTCTACGTGCGCTCCAAGAACAATGGCAAGGGCAAGGCGTCCGAGGCGGCCCGCCTTCCGAAGGGCTCTGTTGCTGCATCGCCGGCTTCCACCATGCTGACTCCCCTGACACCAATCGCCCCTTCGCCCTCGATGACTTCTCAGTCTTGGGCCAGCGGATCCCGCCACAGCTCAATGGCACCACCTGCTTTACCGAGCCACTTCGGAACACCTTCCATGATCCAGCCATCGCCTGATTTCAGCGGCCACTTTAACATGGACTTCAATTTCGACTTTAACAACATCGACGCTTTCCCAATCACCCCTGCGTTGAGCGAAGATCGTCGTTCATCGAGCACATCCGACTCTGGCATGCTGTTCGAGGGCAACAGCACGTTCGGCGGAGCCCTTTCCCCCAACGACTTTGCTTTTGATACGAACTACGGAAGCTTCTCGTACGATTTCCAGGACTTCGCCACGAACCCCAACGTCGGCATGAACACTGGCAATTTCCAAGTCCACAACCACGGCCACCCATCTGGTGGTGTCAGCCTTGCATCTCACGACCAGCAGGTATCGCCAGGTGCTCAGGACCCGACCTTCACTCCAGATCTCTACGACGGCATGAACGTCGATGAGGGCTACGGAGCAGTCGCGAGCGCCCCAGGTGAGGACTTCACCTTGTTTGGATCTCGTCAACCAACAGCTTCAGCAGGCGAGATGTTCCCAGCCCTTGCCGAGGGCAGCGGTAGCTGGGGCAATTTCGGCGGACAATTCGACAGCAACAGCAAACAGCCAGCTGTTCGCATGCCCACTGAGAGCAGCGTGTTGCACGACCTCTTCCCGGAGCTGAACAACAACCACTAAAGTCACAGCGACTACCCACAAACACACCAAAAAACCACTTTAACGAACTGTTACGACCACACTTTGACGATTCCGGCGTTCTGAGCGAGTATTTTACTGTTTTGCATACACATAATTTGGTGTATTTCGAGTGATGTGGCTCGAAGAGACGGAGAGAGAGGTTACGGAAACCCTCCGAAAAGACCGAACAATGGCGCATAGTCGCATGGTCATCTGGGATGGAAAAGGAAGCGTACCCAGAATGTCACACACGGCGATGATGGTATTCGGCCACAAGGCCCACCATGGAGGAAAGGATTTGCTATGCCCGAACTCGGGGCTCAGGAGGAAAAGGAACAGGATTCAGGAAAGGGACATGTAGCATTAGGACTAGCTTTTTCTCACCCACCTCAACCGAGCAAGCGGGAGGTCATGAATAGAGTATTACAAGCTCTCATACTTTGAACCTCACTCCACAATATTGACCTCATTGCCAAGCCTGTCAGCATCATTCTGCTTGATCGTATATGTTACCACTCACTTATGCTGTGGTACATGCGCACTGATAGCAATATGGCACTCGTAGTTGCTGGAACCGTGGGACATGATGGCATGCCCTCTCGTTCATTTCATTCTCCCCTTGCCTTCCTAGTTCTGATTCTCTTCCCTTCCTCACATGCGCACAGGAACCACAGTCAAAAGTCACACTTTAGTTGAAAAGAAGGAATATCGATCTATACAACAAATCCCGCCCGTACACGTTTCCACCACCACCACCACTGGCAACTCTATAACAGCCATCATACACACCCTGTATCCGCCGCAAAAGCACCACCAACGCCACTCTCACAAGATAGAAAAAGAAAAGGCATGCCACCATCGCCCTCCGACCGCCGCCCTTCAGACTTCTTAGGCTCTAACCTCGAAACCACAGACATGGACCCGGACCTCATGTTTTCTTCCGCTTCCATGGGCGGCTACTTCCAGCTGCCGGACTGGAACGCTTCGAGCATGGCTGTGCACGAGTACGAGGTCGCGACGCCGTACGAAAACGACCCGGAAGCGGAGAGGTTGATTCTGAGGAGGAGTGTCGCGAGGGATGGAAGGAGTTTTGGGTTTGTTCCTGGTGGGGTTGGGGGGACCACGGTTGCTGTTTGTGGGAGGGCAGGGGTGGGGGAGATGGTTTCGCCGCCGCAGAGAGGGCTGAGATTGGGGAAGAGGAGGTTATCGGCGAGGGTTGGGGAGGGGTTTGTGGGGTTTGGGAAGGCGGTTAAGAAGAGGGCTGGGAGTTGGAGTTGGCGCAGGGATTCGGTGGTGCCGCCGCGGCAGGGGAGGGCTCTTAGAGAGAGGGTTGATGAGAGCAGCAGTGCGATTGTGTCGCCGGGTAGTGGGGAGAGAAGCCGCGATGGTGGCGACGAGTTCAGTGGCGAGGATGAGATGATTCGTCGTGGCCGCCGGGCGAGGCCTTGGGTTCGTGGTGGACGCAGAAAATCAGCGCCGACGCGACGTGTCTCTGGTGGAAATGCGATGCCCGCTCGACGTCGCCAAACACTGCCAGCACCACCTTCTAAGCTCAAAATACGCGACAAGAAATATCTGAAGCGACTCGAAGAGCATCAATTCCGCGACGCTAGCCCACGTCGGCGCCTCGTCACATTGGAGCGTAGGATGCGCATAGCCGAGCAAGACGGCGATTTCAACACACCAGCGATCGAGAAGACGTACAAGAAACCCCATCGGCGACTCAACTCTGAGTGTAGCCAGCAATCACAAGCATCCGTGAAGCTCAAGACCAAGCTTGCGAAGAAGCAGGCCAAGTCGGACAAGACTTTCCGCCGGGCGCAAGAGAGCAGAGGGAACGAGTCGCCGATCTCGAAGATCTTCAATTTAATGTTCCGGAGGAATAGTCGTGAGAAGGAGGTGATGGTGGAGTCTGACCCGGCTTCTGCGTTGAGTAGCTCTGGTGATGATGCGAGCTCTAGTGCTGCCGAGTCGGTGTGGAGTGAGGACACTGTCGAAAGATTGCGAGGACTTAGTGTTCAAGCTGTGGTCCATATTGGAAGAGCTGCACGGCTGGCGCCGCTGCCATTCTGAACAGGTGATGGCTTTGCTGAAGTAGAAGTAATGATGTACGATAGTGCCGGACGAATGTCCATGTCAAATTAATTTCCACTGCGCTTGTCCTGTCGCACGTCCGGTCTGTATTGAATCAAGCATATCTCATTGCAAGATCCCGTCGCTGGCGACAAACCTCTCAAGCAGAGCGACATTCCATTCTTGGAACCGTTGTGTATTCTCTGGCAGCAGCACAGCACTCTGCTCGAGCAAAGTCTTCAGTGCCTGGAATTCGAAGTCCGGAATTTCGATTTCGCCCTCGGTCATGCTCTGCTTATCAAGAAGAGTGTCTTGCCTCTGCGCTGGAGCTGACTTCCACAAAATCTTGGTCACGCGCAGAGGTTCATCGTGCGCCGCTGCTGATGAAGCGATGTTGAGATCGGGAGCGAATAGCCAGATCAACAAGGAGGTTTGCAAGGCAGGACTCGGAGTGACGACGAATTTTCGGAGGCCTTGACTGTCCACAGAGTTTAGGAGGTGGCACGACAGCCATTTGGTGACGCCAAAGGTTCGTCTGCGGTCGTTGTTGGATGCGAGTGAGAGTGCTAGCTTGGATAGCTTGTGGCTGCTGGTTGCGACGTCCAAAATACCGATGGTTGCATCGCATGAGGAGCAATTCAAATGGGCGGCAGCGTCTGAGCTATGAGGAAGTTCCTTCACCTGTGCGGTGATCGTGTTAGCAAGTGGTCAAGACTGTAACATATGGAGCGCGCAAGAATGAAATCGAATGATATACAGTGTTATGTATCTATGCGCTGATATACGCCACGCCAATGAGCTCTACGACGCGACGAATGAGTTCGCAAGAACGTTGAGCATTTGCATCACCAGAGAACCCACAGCTTTCGCAAGGGTTGCAGCTGGTTCCGCGCTCTGTAAAAGAGATCTTGCTCTAGGGCAGCAATATCCCGAATCTTCCATATATGGTAGCCTTGCGGCTGGAAAGCGCCGGTTCTTTTCAGTGCCCATGTTGTCCTTTCCTCCGTGTGAAGAATGAAAAATGCTCTGTGACCTACCTTGATGTTCTTGCAATCGTCAGCGGCGAGAATGAAGCTTGTCGCATTGACCAGCCCGACCGACGGTGCAATTGCTAGCATGCTATCGGCAGAGTAGCCTTTCTTGTCGGTCTGATGCTCGTGGTCATGCGGCTCGTTCGGCTTGTGGCAATGCCAGAACTCCATCATCTCGGCCCATCCTTCCGAGGGCAAGTCTTTCCACGTCTGAATTTGTCCGCGTGGCAGGATTTCAGCATGGCAGGTTTTGCATTGCAGTTCTACCTCGTGAGATAATGAGGTGGCAGTCCAGGGTATAACCGTCTCGGCGCTTTGACTGTCGCGCGGTGAAGTGTCATCAAGTCTCACGCGGAAGCTCAGGTTTGCGCTCGGTGCTGGAAGCACGCTGAGTTTCGCGCGTTCAGAGTCCGGTATGGAGACTGGAAGCGTGATTTTGGCTGTCTCGCCTTGATGGGATAGTGTGAGGATGTTGCCATTTAATGAGAGAGCGGTACTTTCGTCGCTTCTTGTAGGGAGGGAAACCTGTATGGTAAGTGAGCGGATATTGATCAAGTGCTCCGCATATATGTGGATGGACATGATTGAACGAGTGAACGTGTGAAGTCAGGAGTTTGTTGTATTTGGAGTTGATGGAAGAAGGTTGCGGGATTTCAGTTGCTCGTCGCACGCGTTGGAAACCGCAGGGAAAGCGCGACCGAGTCACGTGAGTTGGCAAGCTTGCTGTCAAGCTGTCGAAGTTCAACCTCTGTATCGACGACCACTGAGCGCACAGTACAATGAACCAAAGGCGAATACTACAACCAACTTTTTTAATCTTCATTCAAACTCGTTCAAAAACCGCTCCTCTTCTCTGTCTGGGATTCTGGGATGCATATGCCCTCGAATTATCCAGAAACGATGAGCTGCTGTTACCTTCCACCAAATCGCTCGCCGCTACGTCCTGATGCTCCTCTTTGTTCCGTTCAAACAGGTCTCTCGTTTGGATCACACTTTACACACTTGCCATCGAATAAAGGAACGTACCACTATTCTTCGGAATTTCTTTCCTTCAATTACTGGCCCAACATCTGACTAAGCACCTGTGGACCGAGATCTTTCTCGAATCTGGCGTACGATGCCCCACGTGACCATCGTTCTTTGCAGGTTGCTGTTCGACGTGCGTTCAAGCGGTCATTAAACTTTGAACTTAATCTCACTTCATGAAATAAGCGGTTGTGGTCTAGCGGTTACGATTCTCGCTTAGGGCTGTCGAAAGACATCAAATGCGAGAGGTCCCAGGTTCGAGTCCTGGCAACCGCCCATTCTTTTACTTTTGTTTCGTCCTTCTGGGTGAAATGGACGGATTTTCGGCCTCATGGTTCAAAAGCTCGAGACGATCGAACAACTCGGATGAGGGGTTTCGCACGGTTCGAAGTTGATATCATGTTGCAGAATGAAGCTTCCGAAAGTTGATGTACAACAATTTTCGGTTTGACTATGCATGGCTGTTGAAACATGGTTCGACGCATACTCGGAGGGATTTGCACTAGCGAGGAAGTGATAGCAAATGAAGTCTATGTTTATCGAACCAATTTTCGTGAATACCTGACCCCATCATACCGAAACGTCATAGTTTTATGCGACGTGATTGCGAGTTCTCTACATGCTCGGTCCTCTACGCAGCCTCGACTCCGTTAGCCTCAACAGCATTCTGGCGCGGGCGGTTCTGGACCAGGCGGACAAGGTTGCGGAGAAGCATGACAATCGTCACCTTGCCAATAGCGGGCACGTAGATTGATGCGCGCTCCTTGACGTCAGGAGAGAAGTTCTGTAATAACGATCAGTCACAATATTCACAGTGTGCGGAACACATAGAGATCAATCCTACCTTCTCGCTGGAGAAGTTGATGCAAACAGCACCCTCCCTGATCAAGTGCGTTGGCACCTTGTAGCTATCTCCCGGAACACCAGAAATGACCACATCACTGATGGGCAGACACTGCTCGAGACCCCAACCTTCCAAGTCTGTCACATCGTGCTTCTGCTTCTTCAAGCCACTTCCACGGCTGAAGCGCTGCACGCCAGTGACATCGACGGAGTAAACCTCGGCACCGTCGTTGGCAAGAAGAGCAGCAAGTGGACGCCCAACAACCTCGCTGCGGTTGATGACAGTAATGCGACGTCCGAAAAGACGCTTGCCATAGTCCAGGAAGGTGTTGTAGACGCGGAGGTGTTCGAGGATCTTGATACAAGCCAAGGGTGTGCAAGGCAGGATGGACTTCTGCAAGTTGTTGGGAGGATCAAGGAAACGGATGTTCTGGTACATGTTGCTGATCAACTGGGGCGAGAGACCCTCGACGTCCTTGTACATGCTGACGGTCCACTGGAGGGTACGGTCGCGCTTGGAGTCGAAGACGGGGTAGTAGACGATCACTCCGTCGATGGCATCGTCAGAGTTGGCGTTCCTGAGTTCGTCCTCGAGGTCTTCACGCTCAACCTCACGGAGGGTGAAGTCGAAACCGTTGTCCCTGCATGTCTTGCCGGTCCACTCGGCGTACATGCGTGCGGCGGGATCTTTGTTGGCCAGGAAGCCATGAAGGTGAGGTTTCCTATCTAGGGCTGCAAGACTGGCCTGGACTTCCTGCGACAGCTGCTTCGCAATCGATGCGGCCAGGACGACTTTACATGAGCCCACCGGGGCAGGGTTGGGAGCGGCCATAGTTGAACGATAGAAAGAAGCAGAAAAGAGAGTTTCGAGGTCAAGCCAGAATGCCGACGATTTGGAAACCACGCAAGAAAAACAATCAACCAGACAGGTCGAAAGGGGCACAAATGATATCACGCTCTACAAATCCATTTCACTGAGTGACTTGACTTCAAGATTTTTGCGAATGCCTAACAAAAGTCCCGAATGACTTTGCGCTAGTCCGGATTCGGCCCGCCGCTAGAAAATCTGCCGTTGGACAGACTGACGTCGCGCGGGCGATATCGCTTGGCGGGCTGTCAGTGTCATCTGTTTGGCTTGAGGATTTGTGAGAGAGCAATCGAGAGATGCGGCAGAGATGTCCGACATTCAGCTATACCTCTTCGAGGTAGAAAAGAACAAGACCGAGGCCAAGAATGTTGCCAAACAGAGCGCCCAGAAGCTCGAGACGAAGGATCTGAAATTAATCGACCTGATCACAAGCCTGGAGGAGTACATTAACAACAAGAACGATGCCACCGTTCGAGGCCACTCTGTCGCCTACTTGGCTGATGTATTGAGTGCAGTCGGCCCACGAGTGCTTTCTAACCAGGAGCGCCGTCTGCTCTGTGACTTCATACTCGGCAGGATCGAGGGTGATGTTGAAGGCATCGGCTCCTCTGCACGTGCGCTGCTGGCACTCGAGGAGCGTGGCAAATGGGATGCTGCTACGGCACAGAAGGTGTTGAGCACTTTCATCTCACATGCATCGCCATTGAAGCAGTTCAAACTCCAAAGCGAACGTTACAGCATTCTTCAGCTGATCGATGTGCTGCTCGCCAAATACCGCAAAGCCATCCATGAGCTGCACAACGAAGATCCCATGCTCCTGCCGAACTTCATCGCTTTCTTCGATGGAGAAAAGGACCCAAGAAACTTGATGATCGTCTTCTCGCTCTTGCAGGTACCTATGATGGAGTGGGATGTCTCGAGCTCAGCTCAAGATCTGTTTGACTCTGTCTTCAACTACTTCCCAATCACCTTCAAACCACCGCCGGATGACCCTTACGGTATCACCGCGCAAGACTTGAAAGACAGGCTGAGGGACTGCATTGCAGCGACATCCGACTTCGCGCCATATGCCTTCCCTGCGCTGCTTGACAAACTTGACTCATCGTCCATGAACACCAAGGTATGTGTTATGATCCCACGATCTCGCTACACTGATGACTGATCTTTACAGCGCGATGTCTTAAACACACTTCAAGCCTGTATTGCAGGCTACGAGGCCAAGACCATCAATCTTTACTCCGTCACATTGTGGGATGCACTCAAATTCGAAGTCCTGGCCGCACAAGAAGACGACCTTGCCGTGGAGGCATTGAAAGCGCTCGGACTGATT